>JGI20214J51650_10000558_pt1 | contig 23321 bp, 16 predicted proteins | sample WetSurMetagenome_FD_51650 | JGI IMG/M metagenome (IMG submission 51650) | reverse complement strand
ATATCACGTGAAATACATGATGAGCTGGGTCAATCAATGACAGCCCTAAAACTTGACCTGAGCCGGATGCACTCTTATGTTAGTGAAAACAAAGAGGCTAATGAGAAACTTGAAGATATGATTGACCTCATCTCAAATACTATAAAAACCGTCCAGCGTATCTCTTCTGACCTGAGACCGGGCATACTCGATGATCTTGGTCTGGTTGCTGCCGTGGAATGGTACTGTGAAGAATTCGAGAAAAGAACCGGCATCCTTTGCGTGTTGAAATTTGATGACCCCGATTTCAGGGATTCTAAGAAAAACCTCGTACTGTTCAGGGTACTGCAGGAAACCCTGACTAATGTGATACGTCATGCAATGGCAACTTCAGTTAGTATCAACCTTAATAAGACAGCGAAAGGAATAAGTCTGACCATTCGCGATAACGGAGTGGGTATCCCAAAGGAAAAAATTGAATCCCACAAATCCCTTGGATTAATAAGCATGCGTGAACGTGTTAAACAATTTGGTGGTAAAATAAAAATAACATCAGGAATGGGAAAGGGAACATTATTATCTGTTTTCATTCCGGAGAAGAAAAAAATATAGTGTGAAAATACTGATTGCCGACGATCATGCCATAGTCCGCGAAGGGCTTAAGCAATATGTCAAAACACTTGAAGAGGTTTCATTAATTGATGAGGCAGTTGAAGGTAATGAGGCCTGGACAAAGATCAAAAATTGCAGCTATGATCTTGTAATCCTTGATGTCTCCATGCCAGGGATGAGTGGACTGGATGTACTTCGGAAAATGAAAGAGAAAAATATGCAGTCCCGTGTTCTGATCCTCAGCGTACATCCCCAGGAACAGTATGCTATTCAGGCATTTAAGATGGGGGCTTCAGGATACCTTACAAAAGACAGCGCCTTCGAAGAATTAACCATTGCTATAAAAAAGATTGCATCAGGAGGAAGATTTATTTCATCAGCTTTTGCAGAAAAACTTGTCTTTGACGCCTTTGAATCTGATACATTCCAGCTACATCATAAGCTATCGGAAAGGGAATTTCAGGTTATGGTTAAGCTGGCAAAAGGCAAATCGGTAACTGAAATCTCAAAAGAAATGTTTATTTCTGACAAGACAGTCACCACTTACCGTTCTCGTATCCTTGAAAAAATGGGAATGAAAAAGAATGCAGAGCTGACTATCTATGCAATAAAGAATGATCTTATAGACTAGGGCCTGGTGTAGGCCACTCCCTACACAATAATCATCAATTCCCCTACATTGCAATGCAGTGATTCATTGTATCTTAAACCCTCAGTCTATTTTTGCATTTATAAACTTCAGTGACCATTAATACTTGATGGCCTTCAGGCGTAAATCTTACTGTTATGAAAATTGTAATTGCGGACGACTCACTTCTTTGGAGAGACAGGATCAAGAGTGCACTTCTTGGGAACAGTGGTAATATAATGGTATATGAAGCCAGAAATGGCTTGGAAGCATTACAGCTGATAATGGAAAAAGAAGCTGATCTGGTAATATTGGATATACGGATGCCTGAGATGAATGGGATAGAAGTATTAATGAAGATCAGGGAGCTAAAGATCAGAACTAAAGTCTGCATCCTCACCAGTTACCCTTATCCGCAGTACAAAAGCCGTTGTCTGAAGGAAGGAGCAGACTATTTTCTGAGCAAAACCGAGGATTTTGAAGAAAAGAATATTTTAAAGATTTTGACAAATGTATAGGCTATTTACTTTTAGAAAGAAACTTGTAGGCCTGTTGTTTCTGGCTGGAGCTTTTTTACCCACAATTTATTGCCAGGACACTACCAGGATGAAAACTGCAGACAAACTGTTTAACCTCAGCCTTGACGAATTCCTTGATGTGGTTATAACACCATCAAAGTCGGCTCAATCGGTTAACAATGTGACCCAGAAAGTTGATGTGATATCTGCGAAAGATATCGAATCTATTGTGTCGGGAAACCGAAACATTTGCGAAGTTATTTCGAAATTACCCGGAGTATCGGTAAGTGTTCTTTCCCGAAACGATGCCAACTGGGGAACTTATGGCGGTATAGGACCAAAATACTCTACTTATATGCTTCAGGGATTGCCGGTTGATGCTTTTGTCGATCCTATGTCACTCGATCTGAATGCTATTGACCATATCGAGGTACAACGCGGACCAGCTTCGGTAATTTACCCGAATTTTCTCTCTCAGGATTTTGCCGGAAGCCAGAGTCCGCTTGCAGGAACTGTTAACCTTATACTAAAAGGCAAAGTTGAACAACAATTAAATTCATTCCTGACTTCTCTTGGCTCCTACAATACTCTCAACAGCCAGTTTTATCATCAGGACAAAATTGACCGGGTCAATTACTTCTTCGGTTCGACCTTTGAAACTTCAGATTATACTAATTACGGCACAGAGGGATCGTGGCTGAACATGAAAAAAAATCCCGAATACAGGAAAACGAAAATTTATGCAGGGTTAACAATATTTATGGACAAGGAAGAAAAACAGAAGCTTACATTATATGGTCAGGAAACATTACACACCGGAGATGCCGGACGTGTATATAAAGGATATGACAACAAATATGGTACAATGAATATCGGATATGATATTGCTTTAAATGACAGAATTAACCTTCAATCGCATGTTGGAATGCGATTATATGACCGGTCATGGCAGGAGAGTAACTTTGGGGTAATTGATACACTCAAGTCTGATAATGGTGTAAATCAGTTGATAATACCGGTCGATATTTCATTGACAATCCTACATGGAGAAGGAAGTTCTCTTACTGTTGGAGCTGATTTTCAGAAAGCAAAATATTCTACCTGGAATGATCCGCTGGCAGGCCGTCATATTTATGGTAACATCTCCGCAGCAATGCAGCGGGGAATATATATGCAGGAGGAGTGGCGTCCGGTTTCCAGGCTTACACTCAGGGGAGGAATGCGCTTTGCTGTTATTAACAATACACTAGTTCTTGAAGCCATAAATACACCTGACGATAATGAATTGTCGTGGCAAAAATTATTATGGAGCACCGGCGTAAAATACGTAGTCAATGATAGAATTTCAATTTACATAAACAGCGGAAGCAGTTTCTCAACGCCGGGTCTTAAATCAGTCGGAGGGACTATCCTCCTTAGCGATTTGGGAGTGCCGGGGAAAAACGGACAGTTGCCAAACCCCGACCTTAAGCCGGAAACAGGCATTGGAACTGATGCCGGTATTGATTTCAATTTCCCTGAAAACTTCAGGCTGGGGATTCGTGGATTCTATACAGTTCTGCAGGATGGTATTGTAGATAACGTAGTAAGTCAGAACCCTTCGCAGACTCAGTCAATCAATACAAAAACGGCAGCCGGTGGAGCCGAGATCGAAATTTCACATAAGATAAGTTCAGTTCTTACATGGTATGCTAATGGAACTTATATGAAGACGGTTGTAAAAAATGAATTAAACAGCGACCAGAATAATGCCGAAATACCTTTCTCTCCAAATTTAGTTTTAAATGCCGGACTCAATCTTAATACAAGGTCAGGACTGATTCTGTCTCCATCAGTAAATTATAATGGAGGTTTTTATGATGGAATATCAAAGCTGGACCGGATTAAGTATAAGCCGGGTGTGGTTTTAAATACCTATATCTCACAGCAGGTGGTTAAAAACAATTCGTATATGTTGGATTTCTTCTTACAACTATACAATATTACCAATAATAAATACAGTATGCCCTGGCAGTTTAAAAATCCAGGTATATCCTGGACAACCGGACTAAAATTGAATTTTTGATGTATTATAAAATTATTCAAATTGTTTAATATCAAAACTTTAAGCAGATAATGGGAAAGAAAATCTTTCAGTTGCCTTTTATTATTGATCGCGGGAAATCAATTTTATTTTTTGTCATATTGATATGCCTGAATAGCAATATTTTCTCCCAGCAGACAGAGGTAATGATGAAAGCTGTGGCACTTGAAAAGATCTCGATGTTTATTGACTGGCCGGAGGCTGCCCACAACAGCAGGGAACCATCGGACTTTGTTATAACTGTTATTGGACAAAACATGTTCGGAACTACTCTGGAGGAATTATACAAAGAGGAAAAAATTAAAGACAAAAAAGTAACTGTTAATTATTTAACAGCTAATCAGAATCCGGGTATATGTGATTTACTTTTTATATCTAAAATCAAGATTAACGATTTGAAGAGAATTCTTACATATATCAAAGGAATGCCTGTTCTGATAGTCTCAAATGAAGAAGGATTTGCAGAAACAGGCTGTTTTGTCAATATGTACGAATATGAGAATAAACTCCGGTTCGAGATAAATCAGAAAGCAATGCAGGAAGCAGGATTTAAAATAGACTACAGGTTGTTAAGAGTATCAAAGATTATTAATCCGGTTAAAGAATGAAAAGATTCAGAAATCAGCCTATAAGAAGGAAACTGGTGGTCATTATAATGTCTGCCAGCATAATTGCAATCCTTTCAGGACTGGTCGCTTATCAGATCTTTGATATGCTAAGCTCCAGAAATGAGATGAAAAAAAATGCAGGGCTCAATGCTGCACTGGTAGGCCAGTACTCCGTTGTGCCTCTTATGTTTGATTATAAAGATGAAGCTAAAGACGTACTTTCAAAATTAAAAAGCATGCCATCAGTCATGGATGCCTGTATTTACAATTCTGATGGCAAAATATTTTCTTATTATCACAACTCTCTGACTAGCAATTATATTTTCCCTGATCCGGAAAAGAAGAAACCGGGTTTCTCAAAAAATTGTCTGCATGTCTATAATGACATAATTTTTGATGATAAGAATTACGGGACACTCTATCTAAGAATATCCGCAGCCGCTCTTAACGAAAAATTAAACAGCAACATGCTGGTTATGATCATTCTGCTCATAATCCTTTTTATACCTGTTTATTTTATCGCCAACCAGTTACAGAAATATATTTCAGGGCCAATCCTGAAACTTGCTGATCTTACAAAAACAATTTCTCAGAATCAGGACTTTACTATGCATCTTGAATATCATGGAAAGGATGAAGTGGGAATCCTGTATGATCAGTTTAATAACTTTCTGTCACAGATTTCTCAACGTAAGATTGAGCGGGACAATGCAGAAAACAAGTTAAAGACATTAAACGAGAAATTGACAAATGAACTTTTTGAGCGCAATATTATCGAAAGCTCATTGCGCCTGAGTGAAGAAAAGTATCGTTACCTGTTTGACCGGAATCCCGCACCACTGGCTATCTATGATCCTGCTTCCCTGAAAATTCTGTCGGTGAATGAAGCATTTCTGATCCTGTACGGTTATTCTTTTGATGAAATTTCATTAATGCATCTTCCTGATTTTTATCCAAATAATGAAAAAGGCCCCATTGTCGATCTGGTAAAAGGATTGAAAGGTCATTCATATACCGGAGAATGGCACCATTTGAAAAAGGATGGATCTGTTTTTCCAATAATTACGACTTCCCACGATATTGTATTTAATGATATTAAAGCCAGGATTGTTGTTATTACAGATATAACTGAACGCCAGAAAACTGAAAAGGAAATATCCTTTCTCGCTCAGGTACTAAGAAATATTAATGAATTTGTAAGTATAACTGATGTGAAGAATAACATAACGTTTGTAAATCAATCGTGGTTAAAAACATTCGGATATACTGAAAAAGAAGTAATTGGAAAGAACGTTGGTTTAATAGTGTCTCCTTCTAACCCTCCGGGACTGATCGATGAAATCTTATCATCAACATTAAAAGGGGGATGGCAGGGAGAACTGATTAATAAAAGAAAGGATGGCACAGAATTCCCGGTAATGGTTTTTACAACAATTATTTTTGACAAAGATAATAACCCAATCGCACTGGTTGGAATCAGTTCGGATATTACAGAGCAGAAAAAGATACAGCGGGAATTGCTTGCTCATAAAGACCACCTTGAAGAATTGGTACAGAAAAGAACCGAGGAACTCCGGGATGTAATGGAAGAAACCCGTGATCTTTATGAAAACTCACCATGTGGCTACCATTCGCTTAATAAAAAGGGAATTTTCGTCAGAATTAACAACACAGAGTTAAAATGGCTTGGCTATACCCGTGAAGAAGTAATAGACAAAATGGGGACGCGCGATATAATGACTCCGGCAAGTAAAGAATTATTCGAAAAAGCTTTCTCTGAATTTCTTAAGAACGGTGAGATACAGAACGCAGAATTTGAGTACCTCCGAAAAGACGGATCAACTTTCTTTGGTTCCCTTAATGCAACTGCCATTGTTGATAATGATGGTAAATTTTTGATGAGCCGCTCCACGCTCTTTGACATAACCGAACGTAAACGAATTGAGTTGGAATTGAACAAAGCAATTGAAGCAGCTGAAAACGCAAATAGAACGAAAAGCGAATTTCTTGCCAATATGAGTCATGAGATTCGTACACCAATGAACGCTGTCCTTGGTTATACTGAGTTATTAAGTTCAATGGTCAAAGAACAAACACAGAAAAATTATATAGAATCTATTAAATCCAGCGGCAGGAGTCTTCTTACGCTGATAAATGATATTCTGGATCTTTCAAAAATTGAAGCCGGGAAACTGGAACTTGAATACGATTTTGTCGACTCAAATTTCTTTTTTATGGAGTTCGAGAGAATTTTTGCCCTCAAAGCTTCTGAAAAGGGAATAAAGTTTATAGTTGAAATCCAGTCAGGTACTCCTGCCGGAATTTATATTGATGAGCCCCGGCTTCGCCAGATAATTTTCAACCTTATTGGCAATGCAATTAAATTCACTTCTAAGGGTCATGTGAAGCTTATAGTACACACGGATAATATGCAGGTTGTGAATTACAACCAGGGGAAATCAGAAGAATTTCTGGATTTGTGGATCGATGTTGAAGATACCGGCACCGGTATTTCCAAGGAGATAATGGAAGAAATTTTTGACCCATTCATCCAGGCCAGGGATCAAAAGAACATCGGCGGTACTGGTCTTGGCCTTGCTATTACCAGACGACTCACTCACTTAATGAAGGGTACGATCAGCCTTAAATCTGAACTTGGCAAGAGAAGTACTTTCTCGGTAAAGATACCGGAGATCTCATTTAAAAGAGAGTTTATAAATGCAAAAGCTACACTGCAGATTGATCCAACAGATATAATATTTGACCCTGCCACAATTCTTGTTGTTGACGATGTGGAACATAACAGAAATTTTATCAAGGATACACTGAGGAATACCAACCTGACGGTACTAGATGCGAGTGAAGGATTTAAAGCTTTGGAACTGGCCAAAAAGGTTATCCCGCAACTGATCATTTCTGATATCAGGATGCCCAATATGGATGGATTTGAATTATTAAGCAGGATTAAGGCAGATGAAAAACTTAAGGATATCCCGGTTTTGGCGTATTCAGCATCAGTTTTGAAAGATCAGAAGGAGAGAATTCATCAAAGCAAATTCGTTGGCCTGCTTACAAAGCCTGTCAACATAACAGAACTATACTTCGAGTTAATGAATCATCTTAAGTTTACTCAAAAAGAGAAAGAAAAAACAGAGAATGAATCTGAGATTGATACCGGTAATGAAATTGTGAATCTCCAGGATCTAATAAATTCTCTCGAATCCGACTTTTACGAAATATGGAAAGGGTTTGAATTAAGGCAGCCAATTGCGGGGATAAAAAAATTCGGGGAAGACCTTATCATACTGGGAACAGATCATAAATCTTCTCTTATTGCCAGATACGGCAAGGATTTAACAGGCGCTGCAGAGAGTTTTAATATTGAGGGAATACTTACGCTGTTAAAGCAATATGTACCAAATATTGACAAGCTAAAAACATATAATAAAATTTGATTATGGAAAAGAATTCTGTACCCAAGCAGGTCCCGGTAATTCTGATTGTTGACGACAATCCGCAGAACTTACAGGTGCTGGGCATACAATTACAGGAAAAACAATATGAAATTGAATTTGCAGTTAATGGGACGGCAGCTCTCGATTGGCTCAATATAAAGAAATTCGATCTGATATTGCTCGATATCAATATGCCGGGAATGTCAGGCTTTGAGGTATGTAAGGAAATCCGTACGAATCCCGAACTGAATAATGTGCCGATTATTTTTCTTTCTGCCGATATTGAAAGAGAAAGTATTTTAAGGGGATTTGAAATGGGAGCCCAGGATTATATTACAAAACCTTTCGATAGCAGAGAACTTATTGTAAGGGTCAAAACACACCTTTCGCTTAAAGAATCTCTTGAAAAACTTGAGAATCTCAATAAATCCCTTGAGGAGAAGGTTCTCGAAAGGACGATTCAATTGAAGGAAGCCAATGAAAAGCTTGAAGCCACAAATCTTAAATTAGTGGATCTTGATAAAGCAAAATCCGAATTCCTGAATCTTATAAGTCACGAAATAAGAACCCCCCTCAATGGAATTCTTGGGCCCCTTGAATTACTTAAAGGCCCATTATATGCATCAGAAATCTCCGATTTGATAACTATGCTTGATATGTCTGTTAAAAGACTTGAACGATTTTCACTGGATGCCTTGCTGATTACCAGACTTAAAACAGGAGAAACAGGAATAAAGAAAGTTAGCTTTTCGCTTTCAGAACTTGTTAATGAAGTAGTGAATGAAAATATTGACAATAATCAGTCGAAAAAAATAAGATTTGACACTGAGTTTGATATGGAGCACGATTTGGTCCTACTTGATAAAGAACTCGCAAAAAAGTCAATCGCCAACATTCTTGATAATTCAATTGTTTTTTCTCCTCAAAACGGATCAATCGAAATAAAAACATATCCGGAAGGCGATCATATTGTTCTGGAGATTCATGACCAGGGTAATGGTTTTTCAGCTGAGACAATGCAGCACATGTTTGAACTTTTTTCGCATGCAGACAAATACCGTGATAATGCCAAAGGAATTGGATTGCCCGTTGCAAAAATGATCTTGGAGCTGCATGGCGGTAAACTTCAGATCGATAACCATCCTTCAGGAGGGGCCCTTGTGAAGCTGGTTTTTTAATGGAGTCAAAACTTTTTACAATACGCTCTGAACATCGAAATTCAGGATATTTATTATGGATAATTCAGAAATTAATAACTCAGATTCTGTTCTCGTCGTCGACGACAATCCAAAGAACCTCCAGGTCTTAGGCGGGCTATTGCAAAATGAAGGAATTGAAGTTGAATTTGCATTAAATGGCAAGGCTGCCCTCGGTTGGCTTGAAAAGAAAAGTTTTGATCTGGTTCTTCTCGACATTATGATGCCAGAGATGGATGGGTATGAAGTTTGTAACATTATAAAACAGGATCCTCTTATTTGTGATATTCCGATCATCTTCATTACTGCAAAAACCGATTCGGAAAGTATTATTAAAGGATTTGATACAGGGGGAGTTGATTATATAGCAAAACCATTTATCCCTAGCGAGTTATTGGCAAGAGTCAGGTCCCAGATCAGTATCACAAAGTCAAAAAAGAAGATATTATCATATCTCAGAAAAATTGAACTGCAAAACAAAAATATCAAGGATAGCATTGAATATGCCAGAAATATTCAAAGAGCTGTTCTTAACACGTCATTATCTGAAATGGGTACTTCTCCCGAGAATTTTATTTTATATCTGCCAAAAGATATTCTCAGCGGTGACTTTTACTGGTTTCATCGTTCGGATGACAATTTTATTCTGGCAGTCATGGATAGTACCGGACATGGGGTCCCCGGAGCGCTTATGAGCATTCTTGGAATGACATTGCTGAATGAAATTGTTGTTCATGACAAGATAGCAAAGCCTGATGAGATCATTGAGTGTCTCCGGTCCAGGCTCATAAGCACACTTGGGCAGAACCAGGAGACGGCACATATAAAAGATGGCATTGAAGGGAGTGTTGTAAGTTTTGATTCAACTAAAAACTTACTTAGTTATTCAGGGGCCTTTAATCCGCTTTTTTATGTTCACAACAATGAGATGAAGAAGATTAGCGGCGACAGGGTTCCCATCGGTTATTATGAAATAAATAATAGCTTCACTCTGAAAACGATAAATATTGAAAAGGGCGACATTATCTACCTGTTTTCAGATGGTCTGATTGACCAGTTTGGAGGGCCTGAAAAAAGAAAAATAATGACGCATAAGTTCATGGAAATTCTTCAAACCATGCATAAATTGCCAATGGATGAACAAAAATCGCAGCTAAATGATTTTGTAAAAAACTGGAGGGGAGATTTGGAGCAGACTGATGATATTCTGGTAGTCGGAATCAGGTTTTAGTATTGTGAAAAGTATTTCTGAAGCACCCAGGGTTTTTATGAAAATTCTATCTCATGACTGATCAAAATAATTCTCAAACAAATTCTTCTTTGATTCTGATTGTGGATGATAACCCTCAGAATCTGCAATTGTTGGGCAGGATTTTGCAGGAAAACAATTTTGAAATTGAATTTGCCACAAATGGGCCTGCTGCACTTGATTGGATTAAAATTAAAAAGTTTGATCTGATTCTTCTTGATATAAATATGCCTGAATTGAATGGTTTTGAAGTTTGCACCAGAATCCGGTCTGACAATTCAATGAATAATATTCCAATTATCTTTCTATCGGCTGAAACAGAAAGAGAAAGCATATTGAAGGGATTCGAACTCGGGGCACAGGATTACATTACCAAACCGTTCGACAGCAGAGAATTGCTGGTAAGAATCAGAACGCAACTCGCTCTGAAAAATACTCTTGAAAAACTGGAAATTGAAAAGGAACATGCACAATCTGCCGACCACCTGAAATCTGCTTTCCTCGCAACTATGTCGCATGAACTCCGTACACCTCTTAATTCTATTATCGGATTTACCGGAATATTAATAAAGGAAGCCCCCGGCCCACTAAACAATGAACAAAAAAAACAGCTGGGAATGGTGCAAAACAGCGCCAGACATTTGCTTTCATTAATAAATGATGTGCTTGATATTTCTAAAATCGAAGCAGGCCAGCTTAAAATTAACCTCGAAAACTTCTCCCTTCAGGAGGTGATTGGCAAGGTGCTTGAAACAAATAGTCCTTTTGCAGACAGAAAGAATCTAAAATTGTGTGTTTTATCAGATAATAATATCCCAAATATTACAAGTGATAAATTAAGGGTTCAGCAAATACTCCTGAATCTGGTAAATAACGCCATCAAGTTCACTGAGACAGGTAGTGTAAGCATAAGGAGTTTTGTATCCGGAAGTTTCATCAAAATACAGGTTACAGATACAGGTATCGGAATTGAACAGGATAAAATAGATATGCTTTTTAAACCGTTCATGCAGATTGATACAGGACTAACGCGCAAAAAAGAAGGGACAGGGTTGGGCTTGTCGATATGTAAGAAGCTCACTGAGATGCTTGATGGGAAAATTGAAGTTGAATCTAAATCAGGACTTGGAAGCACTTTTACAGTGTCTTTACCTCTAATTACATAATTCATTAGCCCCCTAATGTGTTGCCATGCACAGACTCAAAGTATAAGAATCGGCAATATGGAGGATCTGTTAGTTTATAGAATTTAATTATCAGATATGAAAAAAGTACTTATAATTGAAGATAATGAGCAGAATATGTACATGCTGACCTATCTGCTTGAAACCAATAATTATGCGGTTTTTCAATCTTCAAATGGTATTGAAGGAATTGCCATGGCTATAAAAACTCATCCTGATATTATCCTTCTCGATATTCAGTTGCCCGAAATGGATGGTTATGCTATAGCATCCGAACTCAGAAAAATTAAAGAATTATCAGATGTCCCAATAGTTGCAGTAACATCTTATGCCATGACTGGTGACAAAGAGAAAGCATTTGATGCCGGAGCAACAGGCTACATAGAAAAACCGATAGATCCGGATACATTCATTTCACAGATTGAAGTTTTTATTTAAAAATTGGAAGGAGGAATCATGATTAAGATTTTGATTGCCGACGATAAACCTGAAAACCTGTATTTGTTACAATCATTACTGGAAATGAATGGCTATAAAACCATTTCTGCCAGGAATGGGGCCGAAGCCCTTGGGGTGATGAAAGCCGAAATCCCTGACCTTATAATAACAGACATATTAATGCCGGTTATGGACGGATTCGTACTCTGTAAGGAATGCAAAAAGGATAAATCATTGAAAGATATTCCCTTTTTCTTTTATACCGCTACATATACTGATTCAAAAGATGAAGAATTTGCCCTGGGCCTTGGTGCTGACAGATTTATTTTGAAACCACAGGAGCCAGATGATTTCATGAAAATTATCGATAATTTTCTGGAGGACATTGCACATAAAAAGATTAAACCCAGAACAATAATTGAACACTCCGAAAATGTTGTCCTCAAAGAGTACAACGAAGTGCTTGTCAGAAAGCTTGAGGACAAAATGCTTCAATCTGAGAAAACCGAGAAAGAATTAAGAAACTATACAGATAAACTCGAAAATGAAATCCGGGAGCGCAAAAAGATAGAAGATTCTCTGAGGGAGAGTCGCTTATTATTCCAGACTCTGGCAGAAGCCTCCCCCGTAGGCATCTTCAGAACGACTCTCGATGGAGAAACGACATATGTTAACCCTAAATGGTGTGAGCTATCCGGATTATCAGAACAAAAGGCATTGGGCAAAGGCTGGATGAAGGCTGTTCATCCTGACGACCGGGGAATGCTATCAATCAAATGGTCAACAGATACTAAGGAAAGGCATGAGTCAACATCTGAATACAGATTCCTTCGTCCCGATGGAAGTATAATTTGGGTTCTTGGGAAAGCGGTTCCTGAAATGACAGAAAATTCAATTTTGGGATATGTTGGTACCATAACTGATATAACAGAAAGAAAACTCTCAGAAACTAAACTTAAAAATTCTGAGGAACGCCTTAAGATTTTGTTTGAATATGCACCTGATGCCTACTACCTGAGTGATTTAAAAGGAACTTTTATTGATGGGAATATTGCTGCAGAAAAATTACTGGGATATTCCAGAAGTGAGTTGATCGGGAAAAGTTTTCTTAAACTTGAGATTCTTCAGGCACAGGATATTCCAAAAGCTGCTAAATTATTGGTTAAAAACTCATTGGGATTTGCCACCGGGCCAGAAACATTTACTCTAAAAAGTAAAGACGGATCAGAAATTGTTGTGGAAATAATCACACATCCAATAACTATTGAAGGGAAATCACTGGTTCTTGGTGTAGCCCGCGACATTAGCGAAAGGGTAAAATCGGAAGAAGCGCTCATAGAGAGTGAGTCAAAATACCGGCACCTCGTCACAAATAGCCCTGATGGTATCTTCATAGTGGATAATTCCGGGAAATTCCTTTCTGCTAACCGGGCAATTTGTGAAGTTCTTGGCTATACTGAAGACGAACTTATTTCATTGCACCTTCTCGATATAATCCCTGAAAAATATCACCCGGTTCATCTTGAGAGACAATCCTTGGTGGTAAAGGGTGAATTAAACACTTCTCTGGCAGAATATGAGGTAATTGGCAAAAAAGGGAAAACATATTTTGTTGAAGTTCTTTCTGTTCCATATTACAGAAATAAGGAAATTATCGGATTTCAGGGTATAGCCAGGAACATAACCGAAAGAAAGAAAATGGAAACAAAGCTTCGCGAAAGTGAAGCCCGTTTTAAAGGCTATTTCAATACTTCTCTGGCAGGTATAGCCATTACCTCTCCTGAGGCAGGATGGATTGATGTAAATGACCGTGTTTGTGAAATGCTTGGTTATCCAAAAGAGGAAATGCTTAAAATGAAATGGACAGATATTACGTATTCAGAGGACCTGGATATTGATCTGGATCAGTTCAAAAAAGTTCTTAATGGTGAAATTGAGGGTTATAATCTTGATAAACGTTTTAATACGAAGAACGGGCAAACAATATGGACGAGCATGGCAGTAAATTGTTTGAGAAATGGTGATGGGAAGGTCCAGTATCTTATTACTGTTCTGATTGATATCACAAGCCGTAAATTAACTGAAGAGGCTCTTCTAAACAGTCAGCAACTACTAACAAACGCTCTTAAACTTGCAGGAATGGGTGCCTGGGAATTCGATGTAAACAAAGATGAATTTACTTTTAATGACCTTTTCTATAAAATCTATAATACCTCTTTAGAAATAGTCGGTGGATACAAAATGTCATCGGAAGATTATTCCCGTCAGTTTGTATTTCCGGATGATTCACAAATTGTCAAAAAGGAAATTATAAAATCACTTGAAACAACAGACCCGTCTTACTCCCTTCAGGTTGAGCACAGGAGCCTTCTTCCAAATGGAGATGCCGGATATGTTAATGTCAGATTTTCATTAATTAAGGACAAAGCCGGAAAGACTGTACGCCTTATTGGTGTGAATCAGGACATTACCGGGCAAAAAAAGAACGAATTCGATCTTATGAGAGCCAAGGAAAAGGCTGAGGAAAGTGACAAGCTTAAAACAGCATTCCTTCATAATATTTCTCACGAAATCCGGACACCCTTGAATGCCATTGTGGGTTTTTCTGCTCTTCTCACAGAACCAGGCCTTGATAAAGATTCCTTGTTGTCATTCATCGATACGATCACCCAAAGCAGTAATCAGTTGTTAGCAATAATAAACGACATAATTGAGATCTCAAATATTGACGCCGGTATTGTAAAATTATCAAAAAGTGAAATACAGATAAACATGGTTTTCGAGAGATTGTTTGATCAGTTCTTTCCAGTTGCCTCAGAAAGATCTCTATCCCTGAGAAAAAAGACCCCTTTACCCGCTAATGAAGCAATTATTCAGGCTGATAATACTAAGTTCATACAGGTTTTATCAAACCTGGTTGGTAATGCCCTTAAATTTACTTCAAATGGTACAATAGAATTCGGATATGATCTGACGAATGGTTTTTTGAAGTTTTATGTATCTGACACAGGTATCGGGATCCCGGAAGATCAGTATCAAAGAATTTTTGATCGGTTCTACCAGGTGGAACATATGATGGCCCGCCATTTCGAAGGTACAGGTTTGGGTCTTTCGATTTCCAAAGCATTCGTCGAAATAATGGGTGGTAAAATTTGGGTTGAGTCTGAGCTGGGGAAAGGATCCGTTTTCTATTTCACTTTACCATATAATAAGCCTGAAATAAAGGTTCCGAAACCTTCAATTAATAACACGGATAAAATCTTTGACATAAGGGCTTCAATACTTGTTGCAGAGGATGACGAGAATAATTACAATCTTATTAAAAAGTATTTAGCGTTTCCGAATATCACTCTTTTCAGGGCTAAAAATGGAGTCGAGGCAGTAAATTGTTGTGAATCCGGTCAATATTTAGATTTGGTTCTGATGGATCTTAAAATGCCTGAAATGGATGGATACGAAGCCACAAAAAAGATTAAAGAATTAAGGCCGTCTCTTTCAATCATTGCTCAGACTGCTTTTATTACCGATAACGAAAAAGCTTATAAGAGTGGCTGTGTTGATATAATCACAAAACCTTTCAACAGGAGAAGCCTATTGGAGATAATTGAAAAGTATTTAAAGGATTAACCAGGTTATAGAAATACATGTAAGAAATGTTGATGGACCTCCTACTGCCAAAAATACAGGGGAAGATAGATTTAATATCAGTCCGCAATCAGGAACGGAAGGGTAAAAAGTCCAATCTTTCCGCCACTTCCTGCAAGGATTTTTAAATTCATAATGTTTTTATAATTTTCAAGAATGTCTATGTGTCATACTCCTTTTCCGGAGGATTCCGTTTTATTTTTAATAGTCCACATTAACTCCTGAATCGATTAATCTTTTAATCTGTTTAATATCAACGTTATTCCCAGTCAGATCGGCATATTCTAAATTCTCCAGCTCGAACAGTGGCGAAATGTCTTCGAAGATATTGTTTGATAATATTATACTTTTCAGGTTTACCAGATTGCTTAGTGAATCGATATATCCAACCTGGTTATCTGAAAGATTTAATTCCTCAAGGTTTCTGAGTCCTGCTATTGGATCAAGGTTAGTTATGCGATTGTTTGACAAATCGATAGATTTTGAATGAATACAGAATTGAATTCCTTCCAGGTCATTAATATCAGAGGAGGATAATTCGAATTCGTCAATATCTTCAAGATAATAAGAAGGAAATTCAATGTCAGTATCTCCATATTCCCTCATTTTCATTGCATCATAAAATGTATATCCAATTAAATTTGTTGTGGTTTTAGTTCTTTGTATCTCAGCAGACTTCCCATCATGAATAATACTGAAGCCCTCAGTATCAAAATCCCATTCATAAACAGGAGAGTAATCAATATCCTCGAAACTTTTTAATGATGAAGATATTTCATCGATACGTTCCAGTTTCAGAATATGTGAGTACTCCACCAACCCGTTAAAATTGTTCTGCTCTGCCAGTCTGTTAATTTCGTTAATATGATAAACAGCCCTGTCGGGATGATAAAGCATCAATAATTTTGAGAATCCTTTTCCATCATCTGAAATACTGATTTCTATAAAATCGCTTAGTATTTCAGAAATTTTCCGGAGGGCCGAATACTGCTTATTTTTATATAAATTAATCAGAGTAAGTGATATCTTATTCAGATTACTAATGGTATAAGCTTCTAAAAGAGTCTGTTGTAATTCCTTAATATTCATCTTTGTCTTTAATCTTTGACGTCATCGGTGTTTATTGGAATGATTAAAGAAACTACATTTTTGCAAAATAACGAATACTCAGTTCGAAAATAAATCATCATGCTATAATGTAATATGCTTACTAAAAATCACATAATGAGCTAAATAGGAAACATTAAAAAAATAGCTACTAATTTATTAGTATTTCTACTAAAGAATTAGTAGCTTTGTAAGTATGGGAAAAAGTAATATGGAATTAACAAGGGCAGAAGAGCAGGTAATGCAAATTCTCTGGAAAATTGAGGAAGGATTCATAAAGGATATTCTGGAGTATTTTGATGAACCAAGACCGGCCTATACAACAGTAGCGACTTTTATGAAAATATTAGAAAAGAAAGGATATGTTTCTCACAAGCCATTCGGGAATGCTCATAAATTCTATTCTTTAATATCAAAAGAAGAATACTCTAAAATTCATCTAAATTCAATCTTCAGTAAGTACTTTAAAAGTTCAATTAAAGATGTGGTAACTTTCTTTTCTGACAATAATAAGGTGAATATTAATGATATCGATAGTGCAATCAAATTATTGATTGAAATTAAAAATAGAAAGTCATGATACACCTGTTTGTTTACCTGATAGAAGCGAGCTTGTGTCTGACATTGTTGTATTTATGTTATATCATTTTCATTAAAAATGATACCTTCTACAACCTGAAAAGATACTTTTTATTATTATCGCTTGCAGCATCAATAATAATTCCTCAATTGCCAGCAACCCATCTTACAAGAGTAATCGAGCAGAAGATTCTGTCATCCGGTAATTCCACAAGCAATAGCCCGGGTTATCATGACACTTTTACTAATATTATTTTTGGGAATAAACCTGTTCAGCCTGAAACCATAAGCAAGTCACCTTATTTGAATCCAATTATCGTATTATTATTTATTATTTATCTGGCAGGAATTTTTGTTATGATCTTTCGTTTTTCTCAGAATATCGCACATATTTTGAGGCTTATCAGGCTCAATAACAGGGAACCTTACGGGAGAATCACGATAATACATCATAATGATAATTATCCGACTTTCTCGTTCCTGCGGTATATCTTTCTTAACAGCAATAACCTTGACAGTTCTGATCTGAATATTGTTCTCCAGCATGAAGAAACTCATATCAGGTTAGGTCATTCTTTCGATATATTCTTTATAGAGTTTTGTAAAATGGTTTTCTGGTTTAATCCGGTAATCCGGAGCGTTAAAAAATCTATGATAAAAGTGCATGAATGTCAGGTTGATGGCTATCTGATCGATCAGAGAAATCACAATATCCTGAATTATCAGNCACTTTTACTGAAACAGTACTTAAGTAACATAAATATTGAGCTGGCTCATCCTTTTAATTACTCACTTATTAAATACAGGATTAAAATGATGACAAAAATGAAATCTGGAAAATGGGCAAAAGTGAAAGTGGTATTTGCGTTGCCCGTTATTATTTTCTGCCTGCTTGCATTTGCAAATGCAAATACGAGCCTGTCAAAGCAGGAATTTACTACATTAATCGACACTGAAAAGCTCTGGGAACCGGAGCCGGGCGGGATGGCTTTCATCCCTGCCGGAAGTTTTGTCTTAGAGAGAACTGATGGCAGTACAACAAAGGAATTTGCGGTTACTATTGATGCATTCTGGATGAACCAGACAGAAGTAAGCGTTCAGCAGTATAATGAGTATCTTAAATCTGTTAAAGCTGATTCGGCATCAGTGTTTTATGAGGCAGCCTTGCCGGATTACATTAAAGCCCCGTTTCCGGACTATTTTGTAAATAAAAATTATAGGGATTTCCCTGTGATTGGCATTTCAATGAGGCAGGCTGTAGATTTTTGTAACTGGCTTACAAACAAAGAAAATCAGAAGCTTAAGAGCAAGGGTAAACCGCCTGTGCTGGATTTCAGGATACCTTCAGAGGTGGAATGGGTATATGCGTCTTTTGGTGGCAAAAATCCGGAAGAAATCCCGGCGCCGTCGATCACAGGATTATCAAAGGTGTCGGTTAATAAGCCAAACGACTGGGGCTTGTACAACATGAATGCCAATGTTTCAGAGTGGACTTATACCTCATTCGATCAGGCAAAATATATAGTCAGCATACAGAATTCACCTGATCAGAGTATGGCCAATATCATTGTGAGAGGGAAAAACTACAAAGAAGCATTGACAAATGACAAGCTTATTCTTGATGGTTCTTCTTCATATGATTATGTTGGTTTCAGGTATGTCCGGACCTACCTTGGTCAGAAATATGGAAAGAATTAGAATTATAGTGAAAGGTGGTTTTCAGGAACCACCTTTTTTCTTTTAAGCAACAGTTTGAATCAAACACAGCCGTTGGTTATCCCCCCCCCTTTCACATCAGAAGTGGCAGATTTTAAACCCGGGATTGCAGAATACATTAAATAAAAATTCTCACCCATATTCCCCGGGAAGGAAAATTAGTCTGCTATTTATAAATTCTTCCAGGATTCTTTTACAAACATTGACTTAGTATCCTGATGGTAATATTTGAGATCTAATATTTCGATCAGTAGCCTTCTTATTATTAAATTTGATGTCATTTGATTTGTGTTTATTATATTTAATATAGTTTGATGCCAACATTAACATATACTTGTCATTATGAAAAAAATGCGGATTTTATTAAGCCTGGTTTTAACAGGATTTTTTGCCGGGAACCTGTCTGCACAGGAACCAGCCATCATTAAAATTGATCCGGATCGTAAAATAGGAACGATTGACCCTAACATCTATGGCAGTTTTTTGGAGTCTCCACGAATGGGTTTGTACGAACCTAATTCCAAATTTGCTGATGAAGACGGATTCAGAAAAGATCTTATCGATCTTGTTAAGGAGCTGAATGTACCTGTTATCAGATGGCCGGGTGGGAATTTTGTATCAGGTTATAACTGGGAAGATGGAATAGGACCGAAGGACAAGCGTCCGGCAAGATTAGACATTGCATGGAACCGGATTGAAACCAACCAGCTGGGAACAGATGAATATGTAAAATTTTGTAAAAAAATAGGAGCAGAAAATTTTATCTGTATTAATGCAGGAACAGGCACTCTTGATGATGCAAGACATTGGATCGAATACTGCAACTACCCGAAAGGAACCTACTATTCCGATCTGAGGATAATGAATGGGAATGAACAACCATTTAAGGTCAAATACTGGGCCCTTGGAAATGAGATTGACGGACCCTGGCAGCTGGGGAATAAAAATAAAGAAGATTATGTGAAGTTTGCCGGTGAAGCAGCCAAGATGCTCCAGCTGGTAGACAAAGATATCAAGCTCGTCGCCTCCGGATCCTCAAATTTTCCGCTTGTTACTGCAAAATATGATCCGAAAGATGGATGGATCGACTGGAACGATTATATACTCGACCACATGGTCGGCTCTATCGACTATATATCATTGCACAGGTATGCAACCCAGGCACTGAGGGGATTAAAAGACCAGCAAAGCTTTGCAAACCTTATGTCATTAGGTTGTGAAATAGACAAGATGATTACAGTGACACAGGGATTAATAGTTAAAGCAATGGTTAAATCAGGATCTGATCGCCAGGTCTATATTTCGTTTGACGAATACAGCGCAGGCAGGGGAGGTCTTACCTCATCATTAATTCTGGCCCAGCACCTGAACTCTTTTATCCGTCACGCTGATATAGTTAAGATGGCAAACATCACTTTCCTGACTGCACTGGTCGGCAACTCTCCGGAAGGTGATTTTAAGAACGCCCTATTCTATCCTTTCTACCTTTATTCAAAAAACTGCCTTGGCACATCACTTGATTTATTTACCAGCTGTGAAAAATATAACACTGAACTTTTCAAAAATATTCCCTACCTGGATGTTTCAGCGTCAATGAATGCATCGATTAAATCCATTGTGGTAAATGTGATTAATAAAAATGAAACCAAAGCTATGGAAACAGATATAGTACTTCAGTCAGGAGAATATACAGGAAGTGCAAAAGCTTATGAAATTAACGGTGCCTCACTTACCTCAACCAATACCAAAACCCAGGAGGAGGTAAAAATAGCAGATAAGGATATCAGGTTCAAGGGAAATACAATCCAATACAGTTTTCCTGCCCACTCGTTAACCCAGATTGTGATTCCGCTAAAATAGGTTTCCTGAAATAAATTTTTTTCAAGTGGTCAATTTTATCTGGTTTCTGTATTTATAAAAATCGCAATGAATGGGAATGTNGAAGAAATTTACAAGACACATAAGTATATGCAGTCTGAAATTCTGGATTAATATCAATAATTCCGATTACCACTTAGCTATTAAAATTGAAAATTCTCTTTAGCCTATTCTTAACGATTATATTTTATGAGAGCATGTAATAACGGAGATATTACAAGATAGAGTCTGATATAACATATTCGAAAAATTGATTTTTTTCTTCAAATTATATTCAGGTTACTATAGATTTTATCTTTTAAGTCATTTCTCACTCCTGCACGATCTGCATACTTATCCCATGATTTCACAATGGAATTGATATCTTCTATAATTTTTTCACCTTTTTTTATATTATTTTCCCTGGCTATTGTCATCAAATCCGCTTTATTAATTCCAAGTCTTTTCCCATTGACACTTAAGGTTTGTTTACTTACCCAATGATTTGTCGGGTCGAAAGAAAAACAAAAATCATATGCCGGTGCAAGTTNCCAGTTCTCATCCTTTTTTAACATGAAAGCGAAATTCTTTGTATGGTCATCATAATTAGTAGCTATTACATTCATCACCATTCTTCTAAACATTTGTTCAGCTTCAGGATAAGTTAATCTGAGCAAACGCATGGTCTGAAACAATTGTTCATAACTGTATCCATACAAATCATTAAAATCATAATGTTGCAATCCGCAGAGAGACTGGATATGGTGCTTTATATTTCCTTCTCTGTCAAAACGTTTGGTCATAAAATGCGCTCTCCCATTTTCTTCGAACAACTGACATTCACTCATTTCAATTTCACTGTCTCTTGCCATCAAATAATAGGCATATTCAACTCGTCCCCAGCCTGAACTTTCACCAAATTGTTCCCCGCTAACACCATCCAATTTGATCAGCCAATGTTCGAACCCTTTTGGCACATTTCCCTGTCCGGATCTTACTTTTCCGGTTTTTGGATTATATGCAATGACAGCCTTAGGCCTGGCTCCGCCTGCTGAGGTGCCTATTTTTAATATCTCCATCATTGACCTTTCAGCTTCCATATCCAAATTTGTCAGGAAAGGCTCTCGTTCATTAATTATTTTTTTTGCAACTTCAACCAGGCTGGCCATCTCTAATGAAAAACTTTTTGTTACGGTTTTGATTTGTTCCGGTACAAATTCTAATGCACCCATTCCTCTTGTACCGATAAAACACAATTTTTCAATTGGATTCATACTGTTTTCCGGCCTTCCCTGTTTAGCGAGCCAAATATTGATCAGTCTATTTCCATACTTGTCAGGTAAAGCATCAGATAATAGTCCTGGTAATCCTTTAAAGGCATCTTCGGTATCATATCGTCCTTTTCGTAATTCAGGGAAACTATATATTCGGGAACCTTGAGTGATTGGCATCTTTATCGGTGATAAATTCCAATTCTTCTGAATGAACTTTGGGTCATATTGGAAATACCCAAGTTGCTGCGATTCATCCCAGCGAACTGCACCTGCTGATTCGTTCCACATTCGTATTTCTGCAACATCTACCATCCTGTATTGTCTTTGTTTGGTGTTTTGGAGGGTTTATTTCTGACTCTTTCTATTTTATGCTTTTTAAGTTTTGCATATTCCAGAGGACTTATTTCATCCGTAACTTCAAATGTGTTCAATACATACAAACTGTCCAGTGCCCTCAAGACCTGGATTAAACTCGTTAAAGTAATGGGATCCCCATTCTCGATCTGACTGATTGTCCAGCGATTTAAACCAGCTATATTAGCCAATTGAGCCTGGGTCTTCCTATGCTGTAAGCGCACTTGTTTTATATAGTTCCCTATTTGTCTCACGATTGCAGCATCAGACATTTGAACTAAATCCATGCTAGTATTTAACATCAATAAACCATTTAAATGTACATAAAGTGAGTATATCCCAACAAATATAGGAACAAATGTAATAAAATAGAAATACGGTGTGAGTAAATACTAGCACTAATTCATTTTGAAGGGTATAATGATGGTATATCCTATCATTAAAATTTCTGAAAATTTGAATTGACACTGAAATACGTCAATATCTTACCTCAAAAGTTAATAGTCTGGTTTCATTAAAAGTGGTTTTATAAGGGTTTCGGATGGGATTGGATATTTCTGAATTGTGTTTTTTAGACCCACTGGGGGGTTGGTGGTAAAAGTCATGGAAGGATTATTCGCTGCGCTCATGATCCTCTTTAGGAAGCAACCCAAAGAAAAAGCCTTGCTCCCGCCAGGGCGGGGGCTACGGGCTTTTTTGTTTCCATTCCTCCGCTCAGCAAGCTGGCGTCGGATTGAAAACAAAAAAGCCCTGATGCTTCGCATCAAGGCTTTTTCTTTGTAGCGGAGGGAGGATTCGAACCTCCGACCTTTGGGTTATGAGCCCAACGAGCTACCACT
>JGI20214J51650_10000556_pt1 | contig 23327 bp, 20 predicted proteins | sample WetSurMetagenome_FD_51650 | JGI IMG/M metagenome (IMG submission 51650) | reverse complement strand
ACGTTCATATTGTGTTTTACTGACAGCATAACCGAATATTTTAAAAGCTGTGAACGGGAAAAGTATATTTCCAGCGAAGCTCAGAGAGTCGGAGATGGTGTGAACCGATGCCGGCGCGGAANTAGAATGGTCCCGGGAGCCGCAAACCGAAAGTGAGTCACGAGTAGGCTTTGCCGCCAGGGGAGCGTTAACGGACCCCGGGATATCGTCCCGAGTTATTGTGACCGTATCCATTGAGATATCCGTGTTTTTACGGATAATTAGGGTGGTACCGCGAAGGAAAACCTTTCGCCCCTTGGGGTGAAAGGTTTTTTTGTTTAAGGAGGTAAGTATGATTACCGATCCCAGGTACTGGCCCGGTGGGGCCGAATAATATTGTGTTTAAAATTTGAGTTTTCAGTTAAAAATATTTTATAAGGAGTTTATCATGGCACAGAGAACCAAATTCACATTGGAAGAAAAAGATATCCCGCAAACCTGGTATAACATTCAAGCCGACCTTCCGTCGCCTTTACCGGCTGTTATTAGCCCGATAACCGGTAAACCGGCGGGTCCGGCGGACTTCGCTCCTCTGTTCCCGATGTCACTCATCATGCAGGAAGTGAGCCAGGAAAGAGATATAGAGATTCCCGAACCTGTGCGGGAAGTATACAAGATGTGGCGGCCCACCACTCTCTTCAGGGCTTATCGCCTCGAACAAGCATTAAAAACACCGGCACGTATTTTCTACAAATATGAAGGCTCCAGTCCCGCCGGCAGTCATAAACCTAATACTGCTGTACCGCAGGCATATTACAATAAAATGGAAGGGACCAAACGGATTGCAACTGAGACCGGTGCCGGTCAGTGGGGCAGTGCTCTTTCCATGGCCTGTATGTTCTTCGGTATCGAACTGAAGGTCTACATGGTCAAGGTCAGCTACAACCAGAAACCGTACCGTCGCATCATGATGGAGACATGGGGTGCCAAATGCGTCCCCAGTCCCAGTCCGGATACAAAAGTCGGCCGCGCTATGCTGGCTAAAGACCCTAACAGCAACGGCAGTCTCGGCCTGGCCATTAGTGAAGCTGTTGAGGATACCGTTACTACTCCAAATACCAAGTACTCTCTGGGCAGCGTATTGAATCATGTCATATTACACCAGACGGTTATCGGCATGGAATCAAAGAAGCAGATGGAAATGGCTGGCTTTTACCCTGACATCGTTATCGGTTGCGTCGGCGGCGGTTCCAACTTCGGCGGTATGGCTATGCCGTTTGTGCAGGACAAGATATTGAAAAAAGCTAATCCGCAAATCATTGCGGTTGAGCCGACCAGTTGTCCGACTATCACTAAAGGTCCCTACGCATATGATTTCGGTGATGAAGCCGGTATGGCACCTATCGTAAAGATGTTTACACTGGGACATGACTTTATGCCGCCTCCAGTCCATGCCGGTGGCCTGCGTTATCACGGCATGTCACCTCTCGTTTCCCATCTCGTAAAACTCGGTTTTATCGAAGCCAGGGCAGTGCCGCAGTTGGCTACCTTCGATGCCGGTATTCAATTCGCCCGCAGCGAGGGCTTTATCAGTGCTCCTGAGACCAACCATGCTATCCGCGTTGCCATCGATGAAGCCATCAAGTGTCGCGAGACCGGGCAGGCAAAAACGATCTTGTTAGCCCATAGCGGCCATGGTTACTTCGATATGGCTGCCTACGAGCAGTACCTCTCGGGCAAATTAAGTGATTATGATTATCCGGCGGAGAAGGTAAAAGAAGCACTGGCCCACCTGCCGAAGATTAACGTGTAGTAAGTCCTTCATGCAAGCTAAAGTGGGGTTGGACATGTCCAACCCCACTTTTTTATTCATAATTTTTTCATGTGGGGCTTTTATAATATAATTGAATCATTCGAACATTTGAAGGAGCCTGAAGTGAAAATCGCGAGACCAATAATTCACGCTGCAGCAATTGTTGCGGCACTCACAATATTACTCTTTTCCGCTGGTTGCTCATATTTCACGTTGTCGGATCTTACCGGCAGCACTACCACTCCACAGTCATTAACCACTCCGGTTATTGCACCCGTTACTGAAACAACCATCACGACTAACACTGGAATTACAACATGGACGCCTCCGACCACCGCAGGGCAAAATAAGACTTTGCCGGATTTCGTTTCTGTGGTTGCCAAAGTAAAACCATCGGTAGTTGCCATTAACGTAGAATCCGTTGCTTATGATGTATTTAACCGTGAGTACACACAGGAAGGAGCTGGTTCCGGCTGGATTTTGGATTCTAACGGTCTTATTGCTACCAATAACCATGTTATTGAAGGGGCCACAAAGATTTCAGTGACTCTCTCAGATGGTACGGCTCTCGATGCCAGTGTTCTTGGGGCGGATACTATATCCGATGTAGCGGTTCTAAAAGTAAGCAAGACGGATCTGCCGGCAGCAGCGATCGGCGACTCAGCAAGTATTCAAATCGGCGAGTGGGTAGTTGCCATCGGTAATGCCCTGGGAGATGGCATCAGTGCCACACAGGGTATCGTAAGCCGCTCCGGAGCGTCGGTGACGGTAGATACCAATCAGACATTATACGACCTGATACAGACCAGTGCCGCTATCAATCCGGGCAACAGTGGCGGCCCGCTGGTAAACATGAAAGGCGAAGTCATCGGAATAACCAGTGCTAAACTGGCGGCTGTCGGGGTTGAAGGTATGGGATACGCTATCAGTACCAAGACAGCTTTACCGATATTGCAGTCCCTGATTCAAAAAGGATATGTCATCCGCCCTTACCTGGGTGTAAGAATGGAATCTGCCAGTCAGTGGTTAATGATGCGGTACAGCCTGGGCATTGACTATGGAGCCTTCCTGGATGAGGTTGTCAATGGTTCTCCCGCCGCCCAGGCCGGTTTACAGGTGGGCGACGTTATCGTAAAATTCAACAACGTGGATATCAAGACTGCTCAGGATGCCCAGTTGGCCATACGCTCGGCATTGGTAGGTCAGACTGTACAGATTATCTACTGGCGAGGTAAATCGCAATTTACCACACAGGCCACAATGATTGAGACGCCAGCATCATAATAGCTTAACTTTTTACTTTACGAACTCCTAACAGTACCTGGTGTCCGTCCAATTTAAATGACTCGCTATAGGCACCTTCTTCCGGTGCCTGCTCGTAGATACTGGTAGATAGAGTCTCCTGCTTGACATAATCGGCAAAGCCGGTTATGACCTGCCTTATATATTCGTCACCTGGAGAGGCCTGATATGTCGTAGTAATATAATCAGCAATATCGAACTCGGCAGTACGGCGCATTGTCTGTAAACGGTGAACGATTTCACGCGCCATACCTTCAGCTTTGAGCTCAGGCGGAATTACGAGAGGTACGCCAATGGAATATCCGCCATCGCTGCTGATTTTGTAGCCTTCTCTCTGGATCTCGTTTGTGCCGACCATTTCCACGGATTTAACGTTGAGCTCTTCTATAATCTGTGGTTTGACCCGCTCGAACGATTCTTTCTCCCTTGCTTCCGCTAAACATACCAGCACGTTCGGCAAAGGCTGGCGTACTTTAAGAGCCGCCGTGCTGCGGGCAGCTCTGCCCAGGCTGGAAAGTTTCATGGCAAGACGTACGTCATCCGATAACCGCGTATCTATCCTGGACATATCGGCTGCCGGGAAATCAGCCAGGTGCACGCTTTCCGGTTCCTGTGCGTTCACTGTGCGTACGAGGTTTTGATACATTTCCTCGGCCAGGAAAGGCGTAAAAGGTGCCAGCAATTTGGTTAGAGTCACCAGACATTGATAAAGCGTATTGTAAGCCGACAGCTTATCGGTATCGTTTTCGCTCTTCCAGAAACGGCGGCGGCTGCGTCTTACGTACCAGTTTGACAACTCATCGACGAAAGCTTCTATTTTACGCCCGGCACTGGTAGGATCGTAGTGCTCCAGGCCGGAGTCAACATCAACAATAAGCTGGTTCAATTCGGATAATATCCAGCGGTCCAGTTCAGGCGGTGTAATGTTATCCTCGGACTGACCGGGAACGAATTTATCAATGTTGGCATAGGTGACGAAGAATGAGTATACGTTCCATAACGGCAGAATAAAGCTGCGGGTTACATCGAGAATGCCGTTAACATCGAAACGCCGTACATTCCCTGGTGGTGAGGCCGTATAAAGATACCAGCGTAGAGCATCGGCCCCATGCTTATTGATGACTGCCATAGGGTCTACGACGTTACCGCGGCTTTTGCTCATCTTTTCACCCTTGGCATCGAGGATAAGACCCAAACATATAACGTTTTTATATGAAATACGGTCGAAGAGCAATGTAGAAATGGCATGCAGACTGTAGAACCAACCGCGTGTCTGGTCCATCGCTTCACATATAAAGTCTGCCGGGAAACGTCCGTCGGTCAACAGTGCGCCGTTTTCAAAAGGATAATGGTCCTGAGAAATGGGCATTGAACCGGAATCGAACCAGCAATCGATGACCTCGTTCAGTCGTTTCATATTGCCGCCGCACTTGGGACAGTTATAGGTCAGCTCGTCAATGTAAGGACGGTGCAGGTCTACTGGCTCTTTTAAACCGCTGCATCCGGGCTTGTTTTTCAATTCATCCACCGAGCCGATACATTCGTAGCTCCCGCATTTTTCGCAGCGCCAGACCGGTATCGGCGTCCCCCAGTACCGTTCCCGCGAGAAAGCCCAGTCCACGTTGTTTTTCAGCCAGTCTCCGAAACGGCCGTATTTAATATGCTCCGGGTACCAGTTAATCTGCTCGTTCCCGGAGATCAATTTATCCTTAACTGCTGTCGTGCGTATATACCAGCTCTGCTTGGCGTAGTATAGGAGAGGCGTATTGCATCTCCAGCAGAATGGATAGGTATGCTTGATAGTTTCTTTGCGGTAAAGCAGGCCGCGGGATTTCAGNTTNTCCANTACCAGGGGNTCGGCATTCTTAACGAACTTGCCCGCGAAGGGATAATTACCGGTTATCTTGCCCTGCAGGTCTACCTGCTGCACGAAATCAAGCTGATTACCGATACCGGCGGCATAGTCCGCTTCACCGAAAGCCGGAGCGACATGCACGATACCGGTGCCGTCTTCCATGGTAACAAAATCGGTAGCGATAACCGGGTAAGTCAGATTAGTATCCGGCTCCTGCCGCTTCAATTCGTTTNTGTTAAAGCGCAGCCTATCCACACCGAACTCGTAGGGATTAAACAGGGGAATATACTTGATTCCGACAAGGTCCGAGCCTTTNACTTGTNCAAGCACGGTATTCTCGCCGCTGATAACCCTCCCGCGCAGGGCCTCCGCCATTATGATGAATCCGTTTTCCGTTTCGATGACAGCATAGTCTGCATCCGGAGACACCGCCAGAGCGGTATTGCCGGGCAGCGTCCACGGTGTGGTCGTCCAGGCCATTAAATAAGCTTTTTTCGATTGCAGCAAGCTGTGTAATTTGTCTTTAACCGGAGAACCGCTGAGAGAAGGCGGGTACACCTCGAATTTAATGAATATCGAGGGATCGACAGTATCGTCTTGATAACCCTGAGCGACTTCATGTGAGCTTAACGAGGTACCGCAGCGCGGGCAGTGGGGCGTTACCCGGTAACCCTGGTAGATCAAGTCCTTATCCCACATTTGTTTAATGGCCCACCAGACGGTTTCGATGTATTCGTTTTTCATGGTTATGTACGCGTGTTCCATATCGACCCAGTAACCGACGCGCTCGGTCATAGCTTCCCAGTCCTTGAGATAGCTGAAGACACTTTCGCGGCATAATTTGTTAAATGCAGCGATGCCGTATTGCTCGATTTGCATCTTGCTGGAAAAGCCGAGTTTCTTTTCTATTTCCAGTTCTACCGGCAAACCATGGGTGTCCCATCCGGCGATACGGGGCACATAATAACCTTTCATTGTCTTGTAGCGGGGGATTATATCCTTAAAGACACGGGCCAGGACATGATGAATGCCGGGTTTACCGTTTGCGGTAGGCGGTCCTTCGAACAAAACAAAGCGGGGTTGATCTTTGCGGTTGGCGATGCTTTTTTCAAAGGTCCCCCTGTCCTTCCACATCTTCAGGATATTCTCTTCCAGTTGTGGAAAACTTGCCCGCGTATTAACAGGTTGAAACATAATTACCTTTCCTAACGAAAAATCAAAACGTCCTGTACCACAAGGCCACCTCCTTGCGGCTCCTCAACTCGAAAGCAAGGGGTGGCCTTATAAAAAGATCGTTTTCGGACAGCCTCGATATAACTGCCAGACTACTATTTTTAAGCTTACATTAACATAAACATCACGAATAACGCAAACCTGTTTATACAGGTGTCTAAACCAAAAAGGACGCGGCATATGCCGTGTCCTCCGGGTGTACAGGCTTTATTTATATTAGCGGTTATTGACTGGACGGGAACCTCTCATGTTCTTCGGCATGATGACTACTTTTCTAGCTTCGCCTTCACCAATGCTTTGAGTAGTGATATTAGGATCGTCTGCCAGTGTCAGATGGATAATGCGTCTTTCAAAAGCCGGCATCGGTTCCAGAGTGAAAGGTGTTTTCTTTATTTTGACCTGCTCCGCCAGGCGTTTCGCAGTAGCACGCAGAGCATCATAACGCCGCTGCTTATACCCGTCGACATCGATAATAATCGATGGTGGATTCGCNACTTTTTTAGCCAGGATGACACGTACAAGATATTGCAGGCCGGATATTGTCTGACCGTGACGGCCTATGAGAATTCCCACATCATCATCACCGGCAATATTGAATGTTATTGTCGTGGTAGTGCCATTCTCCTCGGACACCAGTGGTTGCGTCAAAGACGCCTCGGCCTTGAAGTCCATGTGTTTTAACAGGTTGTTGATGATATCCATTGCTAACGCAGCGGTATCGTCCGCCGGTTCGTTTCCCGGTTCAATAGTCTCAATCGGTTCTATTAATATTCTTGCTTCCTCAGCTCCAAAACCAAGAATACCGGATTTACCTTCTTTTAACACAGTATATTTAATCTGGCTGCGTTCAACGCCCAGTTTCTTCGCCGCACGTTGTATGGCTTCTTCAACTGATTTACCGCTAATTTCGAAACTATCCATATTATTCTCCATGTAGAACAGGATCAATCAAAAATGGTGATTGAAATACACCTGAATTATTCTGTCTTTTTAACGACTGCCTGTGCAGTTTTCTGTGGTAGAAGGCCTCCCCAGCCTGTGGCAAAATACTGTATACCTATGCGGATCAAACTGGAGACGACCCAGTAGAGAGCCAGTCCGCTGGCAAAGCTAAGAGAGAAGAAGACGAATATTAACGGCATCATCCACAGCATCATCTGGCTCTGGGACTGCTGTTTTGGATCAGGACTGGGCATGGTAGACATCTTCTGTTGTACCCACATCGTCGCGCCTACCAGGATGGGCAGGATAAGGAATCTATCCGAAACGCTGAGATCGAACCAGAGAAAACTATTACTCAGGGGCAAGATAGAATATACTTGGGGCCATGAATACAGGTACCGGCCCAGGTCTAGAAAGCCTTCAGGTGTTGCTGCCAGCAGCCGTATAACTGCCTGATAAAGTGCGAACCAGATCGGCATCTGGACCAGCATGGGGAGAATACAGCCTGCCGGACTCATTCCCGCCTCTTTGTACAGCTTCATCTGCTCCTGAGCGAACTTGTTTTTATCCTTCCCATATTTTTTCTGTAATTCAAGCAGCTTGGGTTGTATATCCTGCATGGCCTTGCTGCTTCTAACTTGTTTCAATGTTAAAGGCAGTATGGCCAGGTTGACGATAATCGTTATGGCGATGATCGCCAGGCCGGAACTACTAAACAAAAAATGNGAGAGCACGATGAGAATATTCGTCATCGGTTGAATAGCTACAATATCCCACCAGCTCATGAATCTTACCTCACTAATTTCCTAACGCTACGGGTCCCCAAAGNTCTAACCCGGAGTCTGTATTCAACGCGTGTAACNTATTATTTAAAGTAATCGTGTAGACAATNCTATTGCTAGCCGCCAGCGGTGCGTATATCTTACTAGCATAGTTTATAACCATTGTGGAAGTATTATTTTCAGTATTTAGCGCCCACAATTTGCCATCCTCGGCAGCTAAGAATATTTTGGTTCCGACCAGGACCGGAGACGAAGAAATGGGCGATGTTGAAATATCTATCTTGTTCATTGTTCCGGTCTCAATACTGAAAGCATATACTTTACCATCAATATTGGGAGCATAGATAGTATTGCCCGCGATAACCGGATTCGCCCAGAACCATTTTCCGGCTGGTTCGTTTAATTTCCATATCAGCTGCCCGTTTGTGGCGTTTACCGCGTAGAAATACCTGTCGAAGGAGCCGAAGTAGACCACACCATCTTTTATTACAGGCGTACTAATGATGGCTCCCTCGGTCTGGTAATGCCACTTCTCTGTCCCGTCAGTGGTGTTGATCGCATATAAACTTTTATCGAACGACCCTACATACAGCGTATCGCCGCTGACAACTGGAGTTGACCATATCTTATCTCCGGTAACAAACGGTGCGTTCCAGGCCTCTATCGGAGTCTGCTGTCCTCCGGAACTGGCATTAATGGCGTATACTTTGCCATCGTTTGTGCCGAAATACAGCTTACCATCAGCATATGCTGCACCGCCGACAATAGCGGCCATGAACTTATTTGCCGGGTAATTCCATTGTTCTATTGCTTTAGCACTATCATACGCGTATACTTTACCGGAATAGGTGGTCACAAATATCATCCCATCGGCGACAACCGGTGTCCCATATATGTACTGGGACGAAGAAGACGACCCAGAGCAACTGCTGAAGAAACTGCCGGATGATGCTATTGCCAATGGAATATCATTAAAAAGTTTATTCCGGTTNGTAGCATCCAGACCCACCAGTTTGCTATTCAGTGAGCCGATGTACAAATTATTCCCGTCAATAGCAATGCCGGACCAGCCCCGGTAAACGGGAGCACTTGAACAGCTTGCAATAATACCCACAATCAGTATTATGCTTATTATTGAAGCGATAACTAGATTACTGCGGTTTCTCACTTTACCTTTCAAATAAAACTCCATTTGTCGGGCACTGGATCGTATCCACCCGGATTAAACGGGTGACAGCGAGCCAGCCGTTTTGTCCCCAGCCAGATGCCCTTTAACAAACCGAATTTAGCTATAGATTCATATGTATATTGTGAGCAGGAAGGGGTAAAACGGCATGATGGCGGCATAATCCGAGAATACGTTTCCTGGTAAAACCGTATCATTTTCAGGGCCGCTTTTTTCATCATGCATTCCTAACCGGCTCTTCTTTTTCCCTGTCAGGTCCTATCAACTGAGCTTTGGTCAGTAATTTTCCAACATCATTGTTTAGTAATAAGAAGTCTGCTCTGGCAGCAGCTGGCCTGGCAATTATTACGATGTCCCACCCGGATTTTAAAGTAATGCTGCGAACAATTTCACGTAGCCTGCGCTTTACCCGATTTCTCACTACCGCACCACCTACCCGGCTGCTGACTGAAAATCCACAACGGGTAGTAGCCAGACCGTTACGTAAAGTTTTCATCACCACCACCTTGTCCACCCACGAGGCCCCCTTATCGTATACGATAGCAAATTGTTCCCGTTTGGTCAGGTAGCGTTCACCTCGCATCGCCTTCTTATCCGGATTGTTATGAATTACTATACTACGGTCAGCCGAATACGGCCTTTAAGACGCCTTGATTTAAGTACATCCCGTCCACCGCGAGTGCTCATTCGCTTCAGGAACCCGTGTTCCCGTTTGCGGGGTATTTTTTTGGGTTGCCAAGTTCTTTTAGGCACTCTAACTCCTCACTTCGCTCATTCTCCGAGTGTCATTTGGGGAATGCGTAATTAAGCTAACAAAAAAAATGCTCCTCAAAGAGGTCCGGCGATAATCAACCAAAACGCTATTTGGCCGCTGTCGGTAGTGTTGTTGGCTGTACCGGGCCGGGTAGTCCGCCCATCTTGTATATATGTTCCGGTGCAAAGGGCAATAAGGCCAGATGCCGGGCTCTCTTAATAGCAGTCGCCAGGGCTCTTTGATGTTTTGCACAGCTGCCGCTCCGCCGTCTCGGCTCGATTTTTCCGCGGGTAGAGATGAACTGAGTCAGCTTGGCCGAATCTTTATAATCGATATTTTCAATTTTGTCGCGGCAAAACGGGCACGGCCTGCGTTTTGGGATATATCTTGATTTTTCTTCTCTTTTACCTTTGTTTTTATCTGATCTTTCTTTGTACACTTCCTATTTCCTATCCTGTATTGAGTTTTTCGTTTCAAACGTTCAGCTTAAGTGGTGAATCACTTTTTATGCGTATCAGCTTATCGCCTGAAATCGTTACCTTATTTTCGTATTTATTATTTCGTATTTCGAATTGATTCTAAAATGGTATGTCTTCAGGCTCAACTTCGCCTGACTCGGCAACCTCCGGTTTTTCGCTTTCGGCTATGGANTCTGTCCCCTTCTTATCCAAAAACGAGACCCGGCTCGCAATTACCTCGGTGCGGTAGTGTTTCTGCCCGTCCTGGCTTTCCCATGTCCTGGTTCGTAACCTGCCTTCAGCATAAATAAGCCGTCCTTTGTTAAGAAACTGATTGCATTGTTCGGCCAGACGGTTCCAGGCAACNACCGTGAACCACTCGGTTTCTTCTTTTTTTTCACCTTCGGGAGAAGTATAGGCATGATTTGTAGCTACGCGAAACGACGTTACCGGTTTACCGGATGGAGTGAATCGCATCTCNGGCTCGCTGCCCACATTACCGATTATCATCACCTTATTCAAGCTGGCCATGCGCTACTTCCTTTTAACCTCCAAACCCTGAGTATCCGGTTAATCAACTTTTATTACTAAAAAGCGGATGATCTCCTCAGTGATTTGCAGGTTAGCCTCTATTTCTCTGCTGGCCGCCGGTAAGCATTTAAATTTGCCCAGAATATAATAACCTTCCATAAAATGCTTTATCGGATAGGCAAGCTTTCTTTTACCCCAGCGATCCATTCCAGTGACGGTGCCACCCTTATTAGTGATGATCTTACTGGTTTTTTCGATGGCAGCATCGAGGTTCTCTTCAGTCATATCCGGACGGATGACGAAAACGAGTTCGTAGTTACGGAGATTCTTTTCCTCAATAGTAGTAGTCTCTTCTTTTACGGCTTTCTTTCTGGTTATCCGCTTCGTTACCATGTTCCCCCTCAAGAAAAAATTATCGCGTTATATTATATCACAATCACTTAAGATAACATAAATATACCCGTAAATGCAATCTAATACGAATCAATATTACCTTATACAAATCCAAGTTTCAATATACCGGTTTTTTATTTCCCGCCTCGCATCTCCCGTGTCCTTAATAAGACACACCGGACAATTTGTGAGATAATTAAGGCAGTTGTCANTAATCAGTATTCAGTTCAATTTTAAAAAATAATTCCTGGTAAACTTAAAACTGTAAACTTAATTTAGGAGAGAAGATGGGTGACGTATTAGACGAAGTATATGGTGTGGTTCAATGTAAAGAATGCCCGTGGTACAAATCGTGTGCCACACCGATGCGTTTTACCGCGGAAGATTTGCGCCGTCAGATGGAATCGACACCGGGAATGGGACCTTCGCCGGGAGACCTTGGGATGCAAAACCTGCTGTCTAACATGGCCTCGGCGGCCCAGAACTCGCTGGTGGAAAGCTGCCCGATATTTATCGAGCGTTTACGTGCCAGTCCCAGNTTAGCCCAGAGGATTAAAGCTCTGATGCAGGGCTGGAGCAAGGATGAGGAGAACAAAGAAGTCGGTAAGTAAACAATTTACGCGTAGTATCCTGAATCAGAAATCCTTTTCGTATTACAGCCCTCTTTTCTAGTTCCCTCGCCCCTTGATAGTTTTATCCCGATTTATCGGGAGGAGAGGGTGAGAATAAGGAATAATGTGGAGCTTTAGTAACTCAGGACATAAAAGGATAGCATTATGAACGTATATCTTGAAGCCTGGTTAATCTACGCAGTCCTTGGAATTGGACTTGGCTTATTCCCGGCTTATATCCTTACATCGGCGACAGTAAGCATGGCGGTCATGATGTATAACAAAAATGTACCGTTATGGCTGATACGTTTTTCTAATGGCAACGTAAAAACGCGCCGCTGGGACATAACCCCTTTTAAAACGGTGCCGGCCCAGCACCGGGCGGAATTTATCGGGGCTATAGTCTGGCTGGTTGTGGCCATAGGTGTCGTTGAATTTATCATTATCAACAATTTTATAAATACAGGGTCGGTCGACGCATTATTACTGCATGAGACCAGTTTTCCGGTTTTACTGGCATTGACCGTTTTAGTCCCCTATCTGACGACAAAACGCTATGTGTATAGCCTCGGCGAATATACCGGAAAAAGGGAAAAAGAAACCCGGAAGAATAAAGGGTTTTAGGATATAGTTGCATAAATTCGTATAATAATTTAATGGACTCGAAGTCCGCTCACCTACTTCAAACATCCAGCTACTAGCTTGACTATTCTCCTGAATTCTTTCGGTACATNCGGTCNCTATTCTAGTGAAGACNCGGATCTACCTTATCCCGGCGAAAGCCGGGATCCAATAAAAATTGTGCTTTGTCTGTACTTTGGTAATTCTATATTCCAAATTCTGGACTCTTCAATCTGAATTATGTTCTCTCGTTTGTCCTATTGTTATAAATTGGCAATCGGTGTTGCCATCCCGAATCATCAATGTTAGAATTGGCATAACCTGCATGGAGATTCGGCCCTTCAGTCGGAGTATATCCAGGGGAGGGACTCGAACTGATAATTTTGATGGACTAATTAATGCAAAACGTTTTAAAAATATCCAACAACAAAGAGAATGAAATTAACCTCGGGAAACTGAGTGACCTTTTATCCGGTGATTTAGACTTTCATGATCAAATCAGCAGCTATGCGTCGCATAATTTTCATGCTTTTGCAGCAAAATTCCCTCCTCAAATACCCGCTAAATTCATCGCAGAACTGACTAATCCTGGTGATACGGTGCTTGATCCAATGGTTGGATCGGGCACTACATTATTAGAGGCCTATTTGTCCGGGAGATTTGGCATTGGGTTTGATATTGATCCTCTGGCTTTAAAAATTGCTGAAGTAAAAGTTACCCCGTTAAATATCGATGAGGCTTCCGAAACCGGTCGCCAGATAATTGAGCATGCTATTGATAGCATTAGCAACGGGCGACAGGGCTTGGAAGATATACTAAAAACCTGTTGGGATTCAAAAACCAAAGAGTTCGTGGATTACTGGTTCGAACACGATACGCAAATGGAAATAATGGCTATTCTCAGAGGAATACGCGACATTACCAATGAAAATATAAGAAGGTTTTTTGAGTTAACGCTATCCGGGATAATTATTACTAAATCTGGAGGTGTTTCCCTGGCTTTGGATTTGGCCCATACCCGGCCTCATCGGGCTAAAACCATTTTTCACAGAGTCGATCGAGTTAAAGATGACAACCTGGATGATAACGATGTCCAGCATTTCAATATCTATTCAACAAAGTACTTACGTTCCGCATTATGGGAATTTAATAAAAAATTTCGCCAAAATTTAGATAATCTACCCCGGCTATCATTAGGCTCGATAAATCCTCGCATAGAATTCGGTAATGCAAAAAATCTTCCACTTGATTCAGGTTCGGTTGATCTTATAGTAACATCTCCACCTTATCCAAGTAATGCTATCGACTATATGCGCGCCCATAAATTCTCTCTGGTATGGTTGGGTTATACTATCGAAGACCTAAGTCATAAGAGACAGGGCTATATCGGTAGTGATACTTTACACAATATGGAATTGGAGGAGTTGCCTGTTCATACCGCCGGTGTGGTTTCGAATATTATGGATCATGATCGAAGTAAAGGAATCTCCTTACACCGCTATTACTCGGAAATGACACAGTGTCTCAGGGAGATGTTGAGAGTATTGAGACATGGAAAATCGGCCATCATCGTTGTTGGAAGCTCCAGGGTACGGGGTATTGATACTGAGACCTCCTTATGCTTAAAAGAAATTGGTGAAAATTTGGGTTTTGTTATCCCTAAAATCGGTGTACGAAAACTGGATAGAGACCGGCGGATGATGCCCGCGCAATATAATCCTGATTTAAATTCACAAATTCAACAAAGGATGCACGAGGAATATGTTATTGGCTTTTATAAGCCAAAGATTTGATAGACCCTGTTATTCTGAAGGTGTCCGAATACTCCACATACTTGAGGACAACGAAGAATCCGGGGAGAGAAGAACTGCAAAATGAAAATTATAGACCTTCGAACCACCTATCACCATCAGATTTGTAAAGAAATCATCAGAGTAAAGAAAGATCCGAAAAAGGATATAGATTATCCCAATTTTGCGGATTGTGGCAATCTTTCGAGCGTACGTATAGCTAACGGAATTACACAACGGTTAAATTATCTCGTTAGCAACGCGAGCATTAGTGAACAAACTGCAGGCGGTCTTTTTGAAAAAATCACGAGTGAATTTCTAGAAAACAGTTTTAAGTTATTACAGCATCTCAGACCTGGCAAGTGGCAATATGCTACAACCCGGACTGAAATCTCAAGATTCATTCAATATGAACATCTGGCTTATCTTCAAGAAATTATTAAAAAGGATAAATCCTTATCGGCTGCATTAGGTGGAGATTATATCGTTAAACCGGATATTGTTGTTGCCCGGTATCCTGTCGCAGATAACGAGCTAAACAAAAAAGGGCAAATTATCGACCAAAAAGAATCAATTGCGACATTAACACCATTCCGGCAGGTGAATAATAAAAACAAGAACCTGATTTTGCACGCCAGCATTTCCTGCAAATGGACCATTCGGAGCGATAGGTCGCAAAATACCAGGACCGAAGCCTTGAATCTTATCCGGAATCGCAAAGGTCATCTACCTCATATTATGGCCGTAACAGCCGAGCCGTTACCTACCCGTATCGCCACTCTGGCATTAGGGACGGGTGACATCGATTGCGTCTACCATTTCGCTCTGCCCGAATTGAAAGCCACTATCGAAGAAATGAAAAACCAGGACTTGTTAGAACCGTTGTTGTCTATGATAGAAGGCAAACGCCTCCGTGATATCAGTGATCTGCCCTTCGATTTGTCGATTTAACTAACGAGAAACTATTCAAAGGAAAAGGTATAATCAACACTACAAGTAAGATTTTAGTTTATAAAATCGTTCTTATCTGAATGTAAAATAATCAGTTATGGAAATGAAACAAACTAAACCAACAAATGTTTATTATTCCTATGCAGAAGAAGATGCGGAATTACGAATTAAACTTGAGAAGCATCTAAGCACTCTTCGGAGAGGCTTTGCCCAATAAATGCCACTTGTCTAAAAAGTCGATAAGTTGCCCAAAAAGTCTTATTAGATATTATGAAGATGTTCCCAACTCCGATTGGAATCCTGATTCTTAACACTTCTAGGACTTGGGGATGTTAATTCCCGGTTTACTTTTGATTCTAATTTAGTGTCACAGTACACTGTTTTCCCTTTTTCCTGAAAGCTCCCGTATGCACGGCCAGGTGCAGTCCCTATAGTAAATAAGCTTCGATACCATGGAAACTTGGCAGTCCCGGGATATTTCTCTTCCACTAACGTCATAGTAAAACCTTTAACAACTCCACCAGTGGGGACGATACTTAGAACTACTTGGCGATCTAACCAAAACTTCCCAGGCAAAGTCTTTTCAATAACCTTCCCATGGCCTGTGTGACACGTAAAGCTATTAGTCCTGGGTGATTCGCTTTAATATGCGGTATACCTGTAGAGTTATTAAGAAAGAAGGGTTCTTTTTTTGCCCGAATTCCCATTCTGACCAGGCTTTCCATACGGATTCTGCAGTAAACCGTCCTTCGGCATCGGACTTTGTTTTCATGACATCTACCATTTCGAGAAGACGCTTATCTTTTCGCAGTGGTGGGAATTGGGAAAGTACTTCTAGAACATGGAGGAGATCATACCAGATCAATGGTGCTTTGAGTTTTGCAAAGTCGGTGCCCATGGCAAACATATAAGGGCGGCGTTCTTTGCGTTGTTCCCATAGTTTCAACAAGGTATCTGCACCGATTGAACAAGCCCGGCTATCACGCCATTCCGGTATCTGAGCCAAAGCTTTTAGTGCTATAAGCGTTGCATATGGGCAGGGGTCAGTTTTCCGACCAGGTCCCCTAAACTTCCCCAGTTCCGGTGCTACCGCACATGGCCACCCATTATCAAAGCTCAAACTCGCTAGATGCCGCGCGGCAGACTGTATCACGGCATTCTCTCTCACGCCCAATTTGACCATGCTGTACAGGATAGACGGCGCGTCGCACAGCATCCATACCAATTGATCTTTTCCGCTACCTCCGTACTGAGGGGAGATATTAGCTAGTGTCTGAAAAGCTCCTTCTTTTGACTGGTGTTCTTCAATACGCTTGATGATTCCGTCAACACCGGGGTCGCTGGTTCTTACACCAAGATCAGAGATAAAGACAAGCTTATGCAGTAAGTGACTGGCATCATTATGGCGTTTTAGCGATAAACCGGGCCATCCTGACAGTTCCGATAACAATGTCTGTATCTTCGGATGAGCTAACATTGCTTGTCGATTAGCAGCCACTTCTGAGTCATTTTCTGGTTGCCCAAGGAGGTCTATCCGGGTATGATATTGTACCCACGGCGGGCCTTCTAACAACCATTCAACTACTTTATCCATGCTCAATAGTCATCCCTTAAGTCTTTCAAGCAATATGGCATTATTAATGACATAAGCTAGTAGTATTTTTCAATACCTCCGAATCCAATTAGCTTGTTCTTTTCTGTCTGCTTTATAAAGTTATTTAACCTCTTCTTGAACTCATCTGGCCTGTTACGAGCACCGTTGATATAGGCGATACGGATTCTCCGATAGGCTGGAGAGAAATTCTGGTAATTCTCCCAAGCTTTCTTGTTCTCTCTAATTGCTTTTAGAATATCGGGTGGAAACGCAAACTCTTTAATGAGAACCTTCTCGACTGATTCTTTCATTGAACTGTGGAGCTTGCCTTCCTTAACCAACCATTTTAGCCGTTCCTTGTTAGCCTGAGAATATTCGCTAGCAGGGTTCCTGGGGGAAAAGCGCTGAGCTGATGAATGGTCATCATTACGTTTGACGATGCTGTCTATCCAGCCGAAAGACAGGGCTTCTTCAACGGCATCGTTATATTGTATTCGTGGTTTGCCCGAGTCTTTAGCCGGATAGATTAACCAAATTTCCTTTTCTCTATTGAAATTGGCTTCAAGCCATTTACNCCAATCTTTTCTGTCACTGACATAGAGTATTTTCCCAATATCCATAATTTTTCCTACAGTGGCATGGTCATCAGCCTTTCAATATTATAANACATATTTATGAACTACCCTATTATTAAGAGAAGTATTCTTACAGAAGTGACGCTCCGAGGCTACGAAAGGTATGATGACATCCAAACAAGGGCAACTTTACGCAACTTCATGTCATTTCTTGTATACTTTACTCCACCAAAGGGGACNATACCNAGAACTCCCCGATGTTCTAAACAAGATTGGCCAAGTAGAGTCTTTTCAATAACCTTCCCTTGGCCGGATAATNGCNACACTTAAGAGAATTATTGAGTATAGTTAGGGATACTATCAACGTGCTAAGATTGGCCGAGTAGTAAGCNTGGAAGCCTTAATTTACAACCCGAACTTTTTGAAAGCCTCGTATTTGGGGAAGTCAATGGCTAAAGTAAATACAGCCGAAAATCCCAGGACAAAAAGAACCTGATAGGGAGTCAGTGGGGTAATTATCACGCCGTAGACTCCTAATAGTGCAAATGCGATTATCGCCCCCGTTGTGGCAAGAACCAATTCTCTGCCAGGGCGTGAGGACCAGAAATATCGTCTTTCTCGCACGATATACACCCTGAATTGGCTGGTAAAGATGAGCATCAGCACGGTAAAGGTTCGAAGATGCTCCAAATCCAGATGGAAGTAGTGAGAACCGACGAAAAGCGCAACTGCTCCCTCTACGACAAGTAGAGCGCCAATTACCAATGATGCAAACGTGATATTCCTCACGTTCCATTTATTTGGGCTCGCGGTGTATTTTACGTTATCGGTGGAGAGAGACATGGTTACAAAGTCGTTAGCGAATATTAATAAAGTCATACCAAGCAGAGAGACGACTACGTCATGGAACCAGAAAAAGCCGATTGTGAGCAACCCTATGACCTGTATTACCTTAGTCACTTTGTTTATAACCCAGGTTAGCATTCTCTGGTAAATATGACGGCTTGTTTGGATGGCGTCGATTATCACTCCGATACCCTGTTCGGTTAAGACCATGCTTGCCGATGCCTTGGCTACATCGGTCGCACTGCTCACGGCTATCCCCATCTCCGCCTGCTTTAGAGCCGGGGCATCGTTGACTCCATCACCAGTCATACCTACCATATGTCCCCTGGATTGCAGAAGCTTGACTATCTTGTACTTATCTTCAGGGTATATTTCTGCAAATCCATCAGTTTCCTCAATAATCTCTGCCTGTTCTGTTTCGCTTGAGTTCCTGAAGTCGTCCATTCGGATAATTCGGGGACCAACTGTCACCTGGCGAGCTATCTCTTTAGCTATTGCGATATTGTCTCCCGTCAGCATTATTGGCTTAATTCCCAGAGCTCTCGCACCCTCTATCATAGCTTTGGAATCTGGCCTGGGGGGATCGGCCAGTGATAGCAGCCCAACAAGAGTGAGAGTGAGATTATCAAAATCATCGGCCGCCGACTTAGCAACACCGAGTGTCCGGTATCCCTTCAGGGACAGTTCTTCAACTGCCTGATTCGCTTTCGTCTTAGTTGCTTCGTCAATTCCTTTGCAGAGTGATATCACCGTTTGTGGCGCGCCCTTAATTACCTTAAAGCGTTTAGCACCGGTGGCAACTATCGCTTCTGATCTCTTGGTCGAAGGCTCAAAGGGCTTAAATGAAATTTGCTCGTAGGAACTCAACTTGGCTTTAGCTGCTTTGGCATAATCGAGAACTGCTGCGTCTAAAGCATCCTTGCCCTGTTCCTTGGATGCTAGGCTTGCCATTACCATTACGTCCTCTTTCGTATACTCGGCAAAAGGTACGACATCACCAACGGAGAGCTTGTTCTGAGTTATGGTTCCAGTCTTGTCCAGGCATAATATGTCTATCGAAGCCGCATCTTCAATCGAATCGAGCCTGGTCACCAGCACACCTTTTCGTGCCAACTCCATAGCGCCTACTGCCTGAACTATTGCAAGAACAGCCGGCAGAGCAACAGGTATCGCCCCCATAAGGAAGATGACAGCGAAAGTCAATATTGACAGGATGCCTGTTCCGATTACTGCCGCGTAGACAGCTACCAGAACTAATGCTCCTATACCAAGGAACATCATGTACCTGACTATGGCCAGCATTATCTGCTCCTGATGGGATTTCGGCTTGGCAATTTTAACCAGTTCTGCTGTCTTGCCAAAGTAAGTATTTGCGCCTGTGTTGACGACGACGCACTTCGCTTCTCCTCGTCTCACTACGGAACTCGAATATATAATTGCTGGTTGCTGTACGTCTATCGGCAGAGATTCCCCGGTCAAGATTGACTGATCAATCGAAAGTTCACCAGCGACCAGCTTGGCATCAGCTGGGACAATGTCACCCAAGCCGATAGAGATGATGTCACCGGGTACGATCTCTTTAGCCTCTACTGTGAGCCAGTTGCCATCTCGTAAGACGCGGGCTTTGATGGCTAATCGCATTTTCAAAATATCAAGGGCTCTTTGTGAGCCACGCTCCTGAATTTGCCCAATGACGGTATTTATTGTAAGAAGGGCAAATATTATTCCGGCTTCCAGGTAGTGCTTGAGGACAATCGAAAGCAAAATAGCCAATTCCAGGAGCCATGGCATCGGACCCCAGTAGCGCAAAAGAAAAGCGAGCACTGGGTTTCCTCTTTTTTCCGCGACCCCATTGAAACCAAAAATCTGGAGCCGCCGCTGGACCTCAGAGTTGGTCAGACCATTTGCGGAAGTCTCAAGTAACCTGAGAGTATCTTCCGTAGAAATAGTCTTATATTCAGATGTGTTTTTGATTACTAAATTAGCCTTCATTGAATTCTCTTAATTTAATCATTTTGAATTAGGGTGTAGTTCGCTACGGTCATAATTGGTATTAGAGCCGATTTGTAAATTGAACTCACCTCTCTATAAGAACCAGAATTCCAATTAACAGAATAATAGCCGCTACTGTTTTCTTAAAGATATTTTCAGGCAGTTTTTCCAGTATTTTCTTTCCGCCAAGGGTGCCAATTATTACTCCAATGGTCGCAATAAGAATGAATTGCCAAATTGAGGCTATCTGGGGCCACTGGACCCAAAGATATATCGGCACTCTTGCCACATCAACCATGAGAGCAATGCCAGTAGCTGTCGCTACGAATTGCTCTTTGTCTAATTCAAAGCCGAGCAAAGCAGCAGAGCGAATGCTTCCCTGATTGCCTACCATACCACCGAAAAACCCAGAGATTCCTCCTGCAATCCAGATAATAACACCCTTGAACCTCAGCTTATTAGTGAGCCCAGTCAGTCCTGACATACCCGCAAATACCAACAAACAACCAAAGATAATAGTTAAAACGACGTTTTGAAAAGTATTATGAAGTAGCGCACCGACAAGTCCTCCGGCGGCACTGGTCAGCCCGAAACTAATCAATATTCTTTTATTAATAAACCTCCGAATTAAAAAGAAGCGTAGCGCTGTCCCGAAGAAATGTGCGATTGATACACCAGCAACTGCAATACCTATACCTGTTTTTACTGCTAGGAGAGGAGTGAGTAGACTACCGATGCCGAAGCCGGCAAGAGAAGCGATAGCTCCAGCGACAACGGCAACGATAGCCAGAATTATCTGAAATATCATAACAACATTTTGTCACTGATAAGTCGGCATTACAAATCTCCGGGATTATTGGTCAAAATGTAACAGGTTGCTGAAGTAATAGAGTCAAAAATGCTATCCTAATCGTATAGTTGCAGTCGGTTCGATGTATATACCCGATAGGGATAAATAAGGGAACGTGAAAAACATGGAGCAACATCAGCACATGGAACATACCATGGGTTCCGGGCAGACCGGGAACAATGGTATGTCCGCCCAAGGGGACCATGGCAGCCATCACGCCATGATGGTAGCTGACTTCAGGAAGCGCCTCTGGATATCCCTCATTATCAGCATTCCCATTCTTATCCTATCGCCTTTGATTCAGAAATTCCTTGGTTTGCAGGGGATAATAAGTTTTCCGGGTGATTCTTATATTCTATTTGCCCTTTCTTCAGCAGTCTTTTTCTACGGTGGCTGGCCTTTTCTCAAGGGAATAATCGATGAGTTAAAGTNCAAATCTCCAGGCATGATGACCCTTATCGCGCTGGCGATCAGCGTGGCTTATGTTTATAGCAGTGCTGTAGTATTCGGGGTTACAGGCTCGGTATTTTTCTGGGAGCTGGCAACTCTTATCGATGTTATGCTCCTAGGACACTGGCTGGAGATGAGGTCCATCATGGCTGCCTCATCGGCTTTGGAGGAGCTCGCCAGGCTTATGCCCTCCGAGGCGCATAAAGTTATGCCGGATGGAACCACACAGGAAGTGCCCCTCAATGAACTTACTACGGGTGACAAAGTCCTGGTCAAGCCCGGGGAAAAGGTACCAGCAGACGGTAAAGTAGTCCAGGGGGAATCATCAGTTAACGAGGCCATGTTAACAGGGGAATCAACCCCTGTCGCAAAAATAACCGGTGCTTTTGCAATTGGCGGCTCCGTTAATGGTGAAGGTTCAATAACTGTGGAGGTTCAGAAGACAGGCAAGGATTCGTACCTTTCCCAGATGACGGAGTTGGTCAGGCAGGCACAGGAAAGCAAGTCCAGGACACAGAATCTGGCTGACCGGGCTGCTCTCTGGCTTACCATTATATCTATCAGTGTTGGGATAATCACCCTTTTCTCCTGGCTCTATATCGGCCACAAAGAGTTTGTCTTTGCCCTATCCAGGATGGTTACTGTCATGGTCATTGCCTGTCCTCACGCCCTAGGACTAGCCATTCCTTTAGTCATTGCTGTTTCTACTTCCGTAGCGGCCAAAACCGGCCTCCTCATAAAGAACCGCGATGGTTTTGAGCAAGCCCGTAAGGTTTCGGCGATATTGTTTGATAAGACAGGTACCCTTACCATGGGCAAGTTTGGCGTTACTGATATCATCCCTCTGGACGGGGAAATGGATGAGAAAGAGATCTTAAAATATGCCGCTTCTATTGAGAACAATTCCGAGCACCCCATCGCCAAAGGAATCATATCCTCAGCCAAAGAGACGTTCCCAGTGGAAGGATTCAAGTCTATTCCGGGCAAAGGAGCCCTGGGTAAAGTAAATGGCATAGAGGTAAAGACCGTAAGTCCCGGATACCTTAGAGAGAATAAAATTGAGCTTACTGACGAAAGGATAGAGAAGCTGTCATCTCAAGGAAAGACTGTGATATATGTCTTGATCGACGGCGAGTTGACGGGCGCTATTGCCCTCGCTGATATCATTCGGCCAGAATCTAAAGAAGCGATAGCTCAATTAAAAGAGATGGGTATCCGATGCATGATGATTACCGGCGACAATAAACAAGTGGCTAAGTGGGTGGCTGATGAGATAGGGCTTGATGAATACTTCGCCGAGGTCTTGCCGGACAAGAAAGTTGAGAAGGTGAAAGAGATCCAGTCTAGAGGTCAGATGGTGGCCATGACGGGGGACGGAGTAAACGATGCCCCGGCGCTGGCACAGGCAGACGTTGGTATCGCCATTGGTGCCGGTACGGATGTTGCCGTAGCGATAGCGGATGTCCTCCTGGTAAGAAGCAATCCCCTGGACGTTGTCTCTATAATCCATCTCTCACGAGCCACTTACAGGAAGATGATCCAGAACCTTGTCTGGGCAACGGGTTATAATGTTATCGCTATCCCGTTAGCGGCCGGGGTTGCCTACGGTGTTGGAATATTGTTGGACCCAGCGGTGGGGGCTGCCCTCATGGCTATTAGTACCATTATTGTAGCTATAAACGCCAGATTCTTAAGGGTAGAAAAATAGCACCTATTCCATAAAGTTTTGTACTTCACAAATGGTTCTATAGTGGAGCGGAATTTTGATGAAAAAGATATCGCGTAAATTAGGGTTGTTAGCTGTACTGGTAATTGCGGT
>JGI20214J51650_10000555_pt1 | contig 23330 bp, 15 predicted proteins | sample WetSurMetagenome_FD_51650 | JGI IMG/M metagenome (IMG submission 51650) | reverse complement strand
TGCATCTCCCGTCCGATAGAAGAGCTTACCAGGGAAGCTGCATATCTTGCCGGACAAGGAGTGAAAGAGCTTATCCTTATAGCACAGGACCTTAGCTATTACGGTCTAGATCTGTACAAGACTCAGAAACTCCCCGAACTTATCACAGAACTGCTTAAAATTGAGTCGTTTGAATGGATCAGACTTCATTATCTCTATCCTGCGAATTTCCCTGAAGAGGTCTTTTCCCTGATGCAGAATAATCCCAGGATATGCAGGTACATTGACATCCCGATCCAGCATATCTCAGGTAAAATGCTTGAGATCATGAAAAGGTCGCATTATGAAAATGGAACCAGAAGATTTCTGAATAAAATTAGAAAGGAACTCCCGGGAGCTGCGATTCGGACTACACTTATTGCAGGTCATCCCGGTGAAACTGAAAAGGAGTTTAATGAACTTAAGGAATTTATTTCGGAATTCAGGTTCGACCGGCTTGGGGTCTTCGCCTACAGCCATGAAGAGGGAACATATTCCTATGACAATTATAACGATGACATTTCTCAAAATGTAAAGGAATCAAGGGTAGCAGAGCTGATGTCAATACAGCAATCGGTGTCGGAAGAGCTGAACCGGGAAAAGACAGGAAAGGTATTTAAGGTCCTGATCGACAGGAGGGATGCTGAATATTTTGTCGGCAGAACCGAATTCGATAGCCCTGAAGTTGATAATGAAGTACTTATAAGTACAGAATATAATTTAATCCCCGGTAATTTTTACAATATAAAAATCATCGGGTCTTCCGATTTTGATCTTTTCGGAATTCCGGAAGATTAAGCTTAAAATTAAAATTCTTTTACCACGGAGTGACACGAAGTAAACACGGAGTCACACTGTTATTATATCTTTGAAACTCAGTGGAAACTCAGTGTAACTCCGTGGTTAAATAACTAAATATCAATTTATTGCTGGTGATGTTGGAAGATCCTCCTTTTTCTTCAAAATTTTTATTTTTATTTCCGATTTGGCGGAATTAAATCCTACATGGATAGTATCCCCCTCCTTCAGTTCGGCTTTAATAAGCACTTCAGCCATAGGGTCCTCCAGATATTTTTGAATTGCCCGTTTCAGCGGCCTGGCACCATAGTTTGCATCGAACCCCCTGTCGGCAATGTAATCTCTTGCGGTCGTAGCAATTTTAAGCTGATAACCCAGGGTTTTTACCCTGTCGTAGAGTCCTTTAAGCTCAAGATCAATTATTTTGTTGATCTCCTCCTTGCCAAGTGAATTAAACATGATTACATCATCAATCCTGTTGAGAAATTCAGGCGCAAAAGTCTTCTGAAGGGCTTTCTGCAGAATGCTTTTTGTCTGCTCATCTTTTGATGCCTTTCTGGCAGAAGTGTCAAAGCCTACCCCGTGTCCAAATTCAGAAATCTGCCTGGTCCCTATATTCGAAGTAAGGATTACAATAGTGTTCCTGAAATCCACCCTTCGGCCCAGACTGTCAGTAAGCTGTCCTTCATCGAGCACCTGCAGAAGTATATGGAATACATCCGGGTGAGCTTTTTCTATTTCATCCAGAAGAACAACAGAATATGGCTTTCTTCTGACCTTTTCAGTCAGCTGTCCACCCTCCTCATAACCAACATATCCAGGAGGTGCACCAACAAGTCTTGAAACCGAGAATTTCTCCATGTATTCACTCATATCAACCCTGATGAGATTATCGGTAGTATCGAAAAGGAACTTTGCAAGCACTTTTGCCAGTTGTGTCTTTCCGACACCTGTCGGACCAAGGAATATGAATGTTCCAATTGGCTTATTGGGATCCTTTAGTCCGGCCCGATTCCTCTGAATCGACCTCACTACCTTCTGGATTGCTTCATTCTGGCCAATAACGCTTCCGCTCAGCTCATCGGCCATCTTGAGTAGCCTGGTGCCTTCGGTCTGGGCAATGCGCTGGACAGGAACACCTGTCATCATGGCAACAACTTCAGCAACTTTCTCAGCATCAACAGTTTCACGATTGACAGCGAGCTCTTTCTCCCATTTTTTCTTTTCCAGGTCAATCATGTCCAGAAGATCTTTTTCCCTGTCGCGGAAACTGGCAGCTTTTTCAAAGTTCTGGTTTTTTACAGCCATCATCTTCTCTTTCTTTGTATCTTCAAGCTGCTTTTCAAGAGAAAGAATCTTTTCGGGAACTACAATGTTTGAAATATGAACCCGTGATCCGGATTCATCGAGGGCATCAATAGCCTTATCAGGCAGGTGTCTGTCAGATATGTATCTGTTTGTCAGCTTAACACATGCATCAATTGCATCATCAGTATAGATCACATTGTGATGCTCCTCATATCTTTCTTTTATATTGTGCAGGATATGAATTGTCTCCTCAATTGAAGTTGGTTCGACAATTACTTTCTGGAACCTTCTTTCGAGAGCACCATCTTTCTCTATATGCTGACGGTACTCATCAAGAGTGGTTGCACCAATGCACTGGATCTCTCCCCTGGCAAGGGCAGGCTTGAGCATGTTGGCGGCATCAAGAGACCCTGTGGCACCGCCTGCTCCGACAATTGTGTGAATTTCATCAATAAAGAGAATGATATTGTCATTTTTCGACAGCTCGTTAAGTATGGCTTTCATTCTTTCCTCAAACTGTCCTCTGTACTTGGTACCAGCCACAATCGAGGCGAGGTCGAGGGCAACAACCCTTTTATTGAACAGAACCCTCGATACGTTCTTCTTTATGATCCGTAAAGCAAGACCTTCTGCGATTGCTGATTTTCCAACGCCTGGTTCACCTATCAGAACCGGGTTATTCTTTTTCCTTCTAGAAAGAATCTGTGCAAGCCTTTCAATCTCTCTTTCGCGTCCGACGACCGGATCAAGTCTTCCTTCCTCAGCAGCTTTCGTCAGGTCGATGCCGAAATTGTCAAGAACGGGCGTATCAGAAGAGGGTTTTGCGGAGGATGGGGACTGACCTTTGCCCTGGTTTCCGCCGAAGGACTGCCCCTCATCGTCCTCCTCCCTGGGAAAATCTGCTTTCGCGCTTGGCATACCTGCTTCTACAGCCCGGCGGACTGATTGATAATCAACGTCAAGTTCTGACAGGAACCGCGTGACAAGGGCGTTTTCATCTTTAAGAATAGCCAGCAACAGATGTTCAGAATCTATTGTNGAGCTCTTAAGAGACTTTGCTTCGAGATATACAAGCTTAAGAATCCTTTCAGTGCTTCGGAGCAGAGGTATTATCTCATGATCTGCAACGGCTATCGGGTTTTCAACTTTTATGCTCTTTTCAAGAGAGCCTTTAAGGACCAGGAGATCTATACCCTGGTTGAGCAGNATTTCAACTGCNACCCCTTCACCGTCCCTGAGAATACCCAGNAATAAATGCTCTGGACTTATATGACTGTTTCCCAGTCGTATAGCTTCCTCCTTGCTATACCCCAGGATATCCTTTACCCTTTGTGAGAATTGTGAATCCATANTTATTTCCTCATATAATTAGATATTTCTTGCAATAAGTCATTTTGTCAGTTAATCACCGACATAAATGCTGATTACAGGAAAATCAAAGTTAATTTTAATACAATAGATGATTTGCAATTTTCATGCCCATTTATAAACAAATAATGTTAAAAAGTCAGATTGTATATTAGTCGATAGTTGCCAAATAATCACTATTTTCGTAAACAAAAACGATCTATGAAGAGACGTTTATATCTTTTTAATTTATAATTGATTATGTCAGAAAGAGAGAGAGTGATTCAGGTAAATATTGAGGAGGAGATGAAGTCGTCATATATCGACTATTCAATGTCGGTAATAGTGTCGAGGGCTTTGCCTGATGTCAGGGACGGACTTAAACCTGTTCACAGGCGTGTTCTTTTCGGTATGTCGGAACTGGGAGTTTATTCCAACAGACCATATAAAAAATCTGCAAGAATAGTGGGGGAGGTGCTCGGAAAATATCATCCCCATGGTGATTCATCAGTATATGAGGCAATGGTAAGGATGGCCCAGGACTGGTCCCTGAGGTATCCTCTTGTTGATGGTCAGGGAAACTTCGGCTCGATCGACGGGGATAGTCCGGCTGCCATGAGATATACAGAAGCCAGGCTGAAAAAAATAGCTGAAGAGACACTTTCTGATATTGAAAAGGAAACTGTCGATTTTCAGCCTAACTTCGATGATTCTTTAAGCGAGCCTGTCGTTCTGCCAACAAGGATTCCAATTCTTCTTGTAAACGGGGCTTCNGGTATTGCNGTCGGTATGGCTACCAATATGCCACCGCATAACCTGTCCGAAATCATCGACGCAACTATTGCNTTCATTGATAACAAGGAAATTACCACTGATGAGATACTGAAATATATCAAGGGACCAGACTTCCCGACAGGAGGTATTATTTACGGTGAGCAGGGCATAAGAGAAGCCTGTGAAACCGGAAGGGGAAGGATAGTGGTCAGAGCTAAAACTGAAATTGAAATAACTCATTCCGGACGCGAATGCATTATTGTTACGGAAATCCCATATATGGTTAANAAGGCGGAGATGATCCGCAAAATTGCCGACCTTATAAATGATAAGAGGCTGGAAGGAATATCCTACATCAATGATGAATCGGACCGTAATGGAATGCGTGTGGTTATGATACTTAAAAAGGAAGCTAGCGCAAACGTTGTACTGAATAATCTTTATAAATACTCATCACTTCAGACCTCTTTTAATGTCAACAATATAGCCCTTGTAAAGGGGAGACCAAAGACACTCAATACTAAAGATCTTATCGATCATTTTGTCCGGCACAGGCACCAGGTAGTACTGAGAAGGACAAAATTCGATCTGACCCAAGCCGAAAANAGAGCTCATATACTTGAAGGTCTGATAATTGCNAGTGATAATATAGATGAAGTCATAGCGATCATCAAATCCTCAAAGACCCCTGATGAGGCAAGAGACAGACTGATGGAACGGTTCAAACTCTCTGAAATTCAGGCAAGGGCAATTGTTGAAATGAGACTGAGGCAACTGACAGGTCTTGAGCAGGAAAAACTGAGGGATGAATACAAGGAAATCATGGCCCTTATCGAATATCTTAAAAGTGTACTTGCCAGCGTCGATCTGCAAATGAAGATTATAAAGGACGAACTTCTTGAAATAAAGGAAAAGTACGGAGATGCAAGACGCACCGAAATTGTTCCGAATGCTGAAGAATTCAACCCTGAAGATTTCTATGCCGACGACGAAATGGTAATTACAATCTCTCATATGGGTTATATCAAACGCACACCCCTTACCGAATTCAGGCGTCAGAACAGGGGAGGTACTGGTGCAAGGGGAGGTTCGACAAGAGAAGAAGACTTTATCGAACATCTTTACATCGCTACCATGCATAACACAATGCTCTTTTTCACGCGGAACGGGAAATGTTTCTGGCTGAAAGTTTACGGGATTCCTGAAGGTTCGAGGACCTCCAAGGGAAGAGCGATGCAGAATCTTATAAATATTGATCCGGATGACAATGTAAGGGCGTTTATAAATGTAAAGAATCTGAACGATGCGGATTATATAAACAACAATTTTATTGTTCTGTGCACTACAAAAGGAATAATTAAAAAGACATCTCTCGAGGCATACTCCAGACCAAGAATAAACGGAGTCAATGCAATAACCGTAAGGGAAGGAGATGAACTCCTGGAGGCAAGAATGACAAATGGGAACCACCATATTATGCTGGCTGTGAAGTCGGGAAGAGCAATCCGTTTTCCTGAAGGATCTGTAAGACCAATGGGAAGAACTGCTTCAGGAGTAAGGGGGATAAGACTGGCCAGCGAAGCGACTGATTTTGTTATTGGCATGATAACAGTTGAAAACAGGGAAAAAGAGATTCTTGTTGTTTCCGAGAAGGGTTACGGAAAAAGATCAGATATTGAAGATTACCGTATTACGAACAGAGGCGGGAAAGGTGTAAAAACAATTAACATCACCGAAAAAACAGGATCACTGATTGCCTTAAAAGATGTAACTGATAATGATGATCTTATGATTATCACCCAGTATGGTAACATCCTTAGAAGTCCGGTCTCTGCCCTGAGGGTCATGGGAAGAGCCACACAGGGTGTACGGCTTATAAACCTCAAAGAAAATGATATAATAGCATCAGTGGCAATTGTCCTGGAAAAAGAGAGCGGGGAAGAATCTGATAATGAAGACGTTATCCAAAACAATGAAAATGATGAGGAAATTGGCAAAGAATTTGAAGATTAATAAGTAATGTTTTAAATTTGAAAAGTTTTTAATGCAACTAATTAAACAAAAATTATAATTATGAAAAAGGTTTTTCTGCTCTTTGCAGTTATTTGTTTGTCAACAGGTGTTTTCGCCCAGAAGGGCAAAGTTACAAGTGCCATGACTTTAATCGAACAAGGTGCCCTCGATAAAGCCAAAGAGGCACTTGACCAGGCAATGACCGATCCTAANTCAATGAACTGGTTTAATACNTACTTCGCGAAAGGGAAGCTTTGTCAGGCGGTTTTCAAATCTGACAATCCTAAATTCAAAGCATTCTATACTGATCCTCTTGGCGAAGCATATAGTGCATATGAAAAATCAATGGAACTTGACACNAAGGGCTCTACAAAAAAGAAGATCATTACCGGAATGGTTTACAATTCCCTGGCTCTTGATCTTTACTCACAGGGTGGAACACAGTTTGAGGCAAAGGATTTTGCAGGAGCTCTAAAATCGTTCGAAACCCAGATTAAAATCACTGAAAGTGATAAATATGTTGGATTAACCGACACCGGAATGTATTATAATGCCGGTCTGGCAGCTATGAACGCCGGTAAGCATCAGGATGCAATCAAGTATTTTGAGAAATGTGCTGAAATGAAATACCTTGGGGTCACGCCGTATTTCCAGATATCCCAGAGTTATCTTGAACTTGGCGATACTGTGAAAGCTGAAGCATTGTTGAAAAGCCTGCCCGATAAATTCCCGGGCGACAAAAACGTTACCTTACAGCTTATTGACCTTTATATTAAAGCCGGCAAAAATGAAGATGCTCTGAAGAATCTTGCCCTTGCCAAAGCTGACGATCCGGAAAATTACAGTCTTTACTTTGCAGAAGGAGTTATCTTCCTCAACCAGTCCAAATATGATGAAGCAATTGCTGACCTGACAAAATCAGTTGAGCTTAAATCTGACTTTTACGACAGCCAGTATGGACTTGGTGCAGCTTATATTAACAAAGCTTCGGATATGTTCGTAAAAGCTAATGATATTATGGATGTTGCTAAGTACAATTCAGCTATTGAAGCTGCAATGGCAGTTTTCGCAAAAGCACTTCCATATATGGAAAAAGCGAGCGAACTTAAAGCAAATGATGTTTTCGCACTCAGGGGCCTTAAAGAACTATATTACAGACTCAAGATGACTGATAAATATAATGCTGTAAAAGCAAAGCTTGATACCCTCGAACAGCAATAACGTTAAAAAGGTCAGAATTAATAAAATATAAGAAAAAGCCTTTCCGTTTACCGGAGAGGCTTTTTTAATTCATATTATAGTTATTCTTGCGTCTAATTATCCNGGATCATGAAAAGGTTATTAATTTCTTATTTAACATTCTGTTTTTTGATTGCAGCCGGTTGCTCACCCGAAATTGCACCTGTACCTGAACCACCTGGAAAAGTAATAGTTCTGATGTATCACAGGATTGTAACGGGGGAGGCATCAAATCTTTATGAGAGAAGCATCGATAAGCTCGAGGCAGATTTGAAATATTTAAAGGAAAACAACATCAATATTCTAACATTCAGTGATTTAGAAACCATATCAGCAACTGGTTCAATGCCTGAAGGCAACTCGGCAATTATTACATTCGATGATGGAGACAGCTCATGGTATACGCTTGTGCGACCATTACTGCTTCGTTACCATGCTAAAGCAACTTTTTTTCTATGGACACATAAGATGGGTTCCGATTCCTTTGTTACATGGGAAGAAGTTGAGGATATGAGTAACTATATGTTATTANATGGAGAAAGACCTTTTACTTTCGGTTCGCATACATATTCACACCAGTATCTGTTCAGAAACAAAGCAGAATATGGAACCTCAGCCGAATATAATTCGTTCCTTGATTATGAACTCGGAAGGTCAAAAGAATTAATTGAAAAGCATACTCCNGGTTCTGTTACAGTTCTTTCGCTTCCTTATGGNGATGGGGCAGGAGATCCCGAAATAATTGCAGCAGCTCAAAGNAATGGATATAAATTTATCCGCACTTCAGTTTGGGGAGCAATAGATAATTCAGGTATTAATCTTTTCGCAATTCCGAGTCTTCCGATTCTCGACAGCACTGAGTCCCAGCTCATAGGAACATACCTCGGACTATAAGCCAGTAACATTGTAGCCTCCGCAAATAGGGGATAAAAAAGAAATATTGAAAAATTATTTGTTATTTCTATTTTACATAATATTAATTATAGGAAATACTAATCTAAAAGAATTTGAGTCAAGCTACACTGGTTGACGTAAAATCAGATATAAACGAGACTCAGTCGAGTTTTATATTGCCAAGGATTTATTTCAGACTTTCTGGCTTGAAGATTTCCTTCCCACCAATCTAATAACTATATAAATAAGACTTATAACCGCAATAAAAAAAGCCATTCCGGTCAGCTCATCTTTAGGCAGATTTGACAGAATCCATATTATTGAGAAAGTAGTTATCACGGGAACCAATATTCCTCCTGGATTCCTGTAATAAGTTNTATCACTGTTTTTAGAAAATCTGAATCTGATAACTGAAATTGCAACACCAAGGTAAATAAGCAAATATGAAGCACTGGAAAGCATCGCCAGTTGTCTGAATTCTCCTGTTGATGCAAAAGCAAAACCCAGTATAGAATAAATTATTATTGCCTTATGAGGTGTCCTGAATACAGGATGTATCCCTGCCATAGATTTTAACGGTATGACCCGGTCACGGGCTGCAGCATACAAAACTCTTGGCATATTGAGAACCATACCGCTTATATTTCCAAACATTGAAAATGCAGCACCAATAATAACTATCAGGGCACCTGTAGTTCCGAACATTATTTTTGCTGATTCAGCCAGAGGTGCATCACGGTGTTCAGTTATTGATTCGCCAAGAATTGCCTGAACAACTATTTGTATTAAAATGTACAACACAACAACAATCAGTATACTTATTAAGATACCTTTTGGAATGGTTTTTTCAGGATTTTTTATTTCTCCACTAACATTCAAAGCAGTCTCAGCGCCGACAAATGCAAAAAGCAGGATTAATGATATCTCACCGATATCTTTGAATGAGTTTCCAAAAGTTATTGTTATATCGGATGATTTTATAAAAAACCAGCCTAAAACCGATATCATAAGTAACGGAATCAGTTTAGCTATTGTGTTGAACCTTACAATTGCCATTGCTCTGGCAATTCCTCTTATGTTAAAATATGCCAGTCCACCGAACATCAAAGCAAAGAATAACATTCTGATCCACTGCTGTTTAAATATTGGGAAAAAATAAGAAAGCGTGTCGGCAAGACCATTTGCAACTGCTGCATTTGCCATCACTGCAGCACCAAAAATAAAAATATTGGTCGTAAGGAAACCTGCATACCTGCCAAAAGCGGTCTCTATATAAGAATATGCACCTCCGGTGATGGTAATTCTAGTACCTACTTCAGCAAAACAAAGCATTATCATCAGCATCAGAAGTCCGCAAACCAGGTATGCAAGCAGACTTCCTGTACCCAGGCGTTCAGAAACTATGGCAGGTAATATGAATATCCCCGCCCCTATTATTATATTTATAGAATTGGCAACAAGTCCCCACGTTCCTATCTCTCGTTTTAGCCCTTCGTTTTCAATCATGAAGTCAGCTTATCCCTTACGGATTTCATCCTTTATCCTTTGTATATGTCCGCGACCCAATCCCTTAACTTCACATCCGAGCTCAAAATACCTGCGGATATCATTATCGGTCAATATTCCAAAGCAGTCAATTATAGCTGCCGGATGGCCAATTTTCTTTACAACTTTATCAGGATCCATTTTCAGATATGCCTTATGGGGAACAGCAAGAATAACAGCTTCAGCGCTAGCCAGAGCCTTGTCGAGATTCTGTTCTATACGTATCTCCTTCAGTTTTTCCTGGTTTCTGAAGAACCTTGATTTACTCTGGCCGACACCCGGGAACGTATCCTGCTGTTCAAATTCCCACCAATGCTCAACATAAGGATCATGGACACGAATCTCAGCACCCATTTCTGCAAGTTTCCTGATCACAATTTCTGAGCCGCTGTANCGGGTATCACCCACATCTTCACGATAAGCAGCGCCTAGAACCAGAACATCTGCTCCGGCGATCGGCTGACCCATATTGCGCAGAGCGTCTCTTGTAAGCTGACCTACATGCAGACCACGGGTATCATTTATATCAATTGCCATTGGCGTAATTTTGAAGATATCATCCTCAAAACCAAGAATATGCTTGTATGCCCAAAGTCCCAGACCGCCATCTTTCGGAAGACAGTATCCTCCGATCCCAGGTCCCGGGAAAATCATATTGTTATGCGTCGGACGCATCTTAATGGCCTTAATTACCTTTAATAGGTCAACTCCGTTTCGTTCAGCAAAAAGGCTCCACTCATCAAGGAAAGCCAGAATGGTTGCACGATAACTGTTTTCAACAATCTTGGCTGTTTCCGATTCAATCGGTCTGTCCATCACGGTAAGTGGAAACTTCTCTGTATTAAGCACTTCCGTAAGGAATTTCTCAACCCTCATCCTTGCTTTTTCATTGATACCGCTGCAGACCCTCCAGAAATCGCGTATACTGGCAACATAATTCCGGCCTGGCATAACCCTTTCATAACTATGGGCAAGCAAGGGATCTGATTTTATGCCTCTTTTCTTGAATACCTTTTTCATTATGGGGTAAGCCACCTGCTCAGTTGTTCCCGGGGCTACCGTTGTTTCGATAAGCACAAGAGCGTTTGCAGGAATATGTCCGGCTATGACGTGGAGCGACGATTCCAGTGCTGCCATATCTGTCTCTCCTGAACGGACATTGCCAAGATCTTCCTTTATATAATCACATTGTACATCAACCACCACCACGTCTGCAAGCTTCAATACATCATATGTGTATGTTGCAATAAGAGTTTTCTTATCCTTTACGCATCTGGCTATCATTGGATCAACCTCCGGATCTTCAGCTTTAACCGGTGAGATTCCACGGTTCAATAGTGGTATCTTCCAGAAACTCCTTGGACTTGGCCGCTGCATTCCGATAACAAACTTTGATGGTTTACCTTTTTTATCAACGGTATCGGCTACGATCGCAGCCATAACAGCCCCCACGAACCCCACTCCCATCACAACAACTATTTCGCGTTTTTTGGCCCTCTCGAGCTCAACCCGCTTTTTAAGATTTTCGTATTCCTTTTTATAATCTTCAGGATTTGGCAAGGGGAATTTTTCTCCGCTTGGGCTGATTGAAAAATTTTCACTCATAAAAATCAGTTCTTTTATTTAGTAACTAAAATAATTATAAAATCAAATCGGCATAAATTTACAAATAGTCTGATTGATTCTGTATTACGGGCAAACTTTATTGTTATTGTGCCTTCTGAAAGAAAAAGCTGTAGGCTTTTGTTAATAAGTGGTTTACATAATTTAAGATATTGTCCCCTGTTATCCTAAAAAAATAGTAATTTGCAATTATTAAGATTTAGCTTATACCTGTTTCATATATGATACTGTCTGGGTATAATAAGTTTATTTTTAGCATTTTTGCAGAGAACCACGATTCTCTTATTATTAAGGTTTTTGCTTTAAAAATTGGAAAAGGTTATCTTTCATTTCTCCAAATCCAGTACACAAAAGTTGATTCTTCAGGTAGACCTATGCCCTCTTTCATATTCAACACAAGGATCAAGGTGATTGACAGTTCTTCACGGGACATAATATTTTCAAAAGGTAAAATAATCATTAAGGATGATTCTGTAAAAATTGAATTTGCCACTGAATTGATAATGATTTATTTAAATTATTCATTGTTCCGGGCAGAAACGAGTCCATTAAAGGTCTTATCTGCAGATAACAAAGAAAAGGATTCCTTAACATGGAAATCATATAATTTCAGAAGCTTAGTTAAAGGTAATCTCATCACACCCAATACCAGTGCAGAATTCATTAATGCTGCAGGCAACATAGATCTCTTAAGATCAAAAAGAATACCCTCAGATGTAAAAGGTCTCTTATGGAGTCGTCTCCAGAATAAAGATATTGATCTGGCATTTTCTTTTATTTTCAACAAGGATAGAAAGAATGATTCAAGAATGTTTCTTCGTTATGAAAAGAACCTTCTTGAATTTTCAGAAATTGAATATAGCGCAGGTAAAGACAGAATTAGTCCAAGATTATTTATCAAATACCCCGATTCTGTCAGACTTTTAGCAACAAATGAATCTCATCGGATTTCAATAAATATATACGACCAGGCAGAAGCCGGTACCGGTGAATTGGTAAACAGTTTTGACCTGATCGGAAAACTTTTCAACGGGTTCTTAAGGCGCCTTACAGGAAATCCCAATGGGTTGAGACTTCTGGCTTTTGCTGACGTCACTATAAATAACAATCTCACCAGCACCGAATTCAAAGGAATTACCTCAATAAGTGAATATGTAAGTTTCATTAAATAAATGCTTGCGAAGATATACTACTGATTATAAGCCATCTAGACAGGTCTATATAAAGCTATTACTCAATTAGTAATGTCAATTACTTTCTTATAAGCATAATCTTTTTTGTGATGATATTTTTCCCTCCCGGACTGGTGGCTTCAAGCCGGTAAAAATAGATTCCTGTCGGCACCTTGCTTCCATTCTGGTCAGATCCATCCCATTCAGTTCTGTAATATCCTGTTAATTTGTTCGCATCGTCGAGGATGATTAAAGGCTTACCTGACAGATTGAAAACAGTGATTTTCACAGATGCTCCTGAATGGAGCAGGTAAGGAATCGTTGTCGTTTCTGAGAAAGGATTCGGATAATTCTGATAAACAGTGATAACTGTGGAAGAAGATCTCCCGGAACTGTAAATATCATCAGCTCCCGGCGATCCACCATCATTATATGATGCTCTCCAGGATGATGGGAGTTTCTGATCACCAGCAGGATTCATTTCAATTGGAACAAGTGATCTCCCTTCCCCATCGGGTAATAAGGGCCAGTCATTTTCGTCATCATAGATTAAAGAACAAAGCGTATCATTATCCCGACTCACAAGGACCAGCTCCTCTCCGGCGTTATCAAGTTGTCCGTTGTACTGATCGAAGGGAATGAAGTTATATAACTTATTGAAATATTTTTTATCAGACGCCAGAACTACGAATTCCTGTGGTTTCAGATAGCTTTCAGAAGGAAACCTGTACCTGATCCCCTTTATAAATTTAACTCCATCAAGGGAGAGTGTGGATGTCCCGGTATTCTTAAGTTCAATAAACTCATAAACAGAATCTTGTATCTTATTTTGATTCACCGGGTGATAGTGAATCTCAGTAATTTTCAATTTAAACAAATCCGCCGGGACTGCGAAGTGCATCTCACTCAGTGCGCTCCATGCTCCATTATAATACGTTCGTGCTTTTACATGAATAGATTCACTTATGATGATCGGGCTCAGATACATTACTGATGTTGGTGAAATGCCTGCCACTGGTTTATATACGGCAGGATCACTTCCATCCGTTGTATACCAAATATTGCCACTTCCTGTGGATAATGTAATGATATCACCTGGTTTTACCTTGCTTTGAAACAGAGAATTGCCATTAAGCTTAAAGGCCGGTGCATCAATAGACGGGAACAGTTTGGCCTTTCTTAACTGACTGATAAATACGTCTGTACGACCAGGGAAGTATGTATTAATCATATAGTGCATCTGGGGGAGCCAGTGGTCCACCTTGGTGTACAGATCAAAAGGACCCACTGCCTGGTACTGGTGAACATCACGCCGGTAATCGCCCCACCTTGCTGACTCTGCTATGACAGCTTTTTCAATCTGCCCGGCCCTCAGACTCCATTGTTCGGCAGCAGAATGAGGAGTCAGTGGTCCGTTATTAAAACACATCCTCTGGACCCTGTCAGCAAACAGACGGAGGAAGTCTTCATTCTGACGCAATTGCTGAAAAACACGGCTGGGACACTTATCATTATTCTCGGAAAGAATATTTGAATTCAGCGACTCTGTCATATGTTCAGCATCCCAGCAGAAAAACTGAAATCCCCTGCCCGGAGTGACCCGGTTTCTGATTGCAACCCAGTTATGATGATCCCAATCCCAGTTTCCGCCATAGAAATTCAAGATTATGTAGTCGGAAAGGCTTACTAAATCTACCATTGCTTCTAATTCTGGNTTTGGGGTACCATCCGGGTTGTTTCCCTGTATGAGCTGATAGGCATCATTCTGTACCAGTCCGGCATTTGCCATCCCAATCAGTGTATTCCATGCTGTTATTTCACCATCAACAGCTTCCGAGTAGTCTTTTATAACATCAAAATCGGCCTCTTCCCCAAAAAGGTATGATTCTGCAAAGTCGCTATCAATCCTTTCCGATGGGTTGTATAGTCCCCAGTATAAACCATTTAGAAATAAGTGCACATAATTGCCATGGCTTGAATAGTGTCCCATCGCTCCATGTATATCCTTGGTCCACCTATCCCTGAGATATTGTGCCATTGATCTTTCGCTATGACTCCAATGGATCCAAGTATTGCCGAACCCGGCTCTTAAGATTATCGTATTGAATATCGAAACTCCATCATCACCGAAAAGAGGGTATCTCAGCTTAGAGGGTCCATATTCATTTTTAAAGATTAGCCGGAATGAATGTTTAGGTGATTTCTCCGGCCTTCTCCCCTCCCCGCCCTGTATCTGAATTCCGCAATCAATCTGAAATGAGCCCGTATCCTTTGCACTGAAGTATTCGAATGAAACAGGGCGTTCCCATCCATATCCTAACCCCTGAGAAACACCTGTATAAATATAAATTCCGCCTGAGAACTGATCCACATTTTTAGAAAACAGATATCCTCTGTCCGTGACAAGTGAAATCACAGGAATATCCTCCAGGGCCTCCTTTACCGATAATTCAAATTGAGGATCTGCCATCATGTCCGGATCCATTTCATAGTCCCCGGGAGCAACCCCGTTGATGCTTGTAAATGGTGCCCATTCTGAAGGATAGCCATCAGGATCGTTTGGCTGGTGCACTATGTCGTCAGGAAAAATATATGTCCTTGTGGTAGTCTTACTTACTGAATTATTGTTTGCAATACATACTGCACGTATCACCGATGTTTTATCTATCAGAAAAGGCCCGGTATAAAGATTCCCATTGTTTAAAGAGGGATTGCTTCCATTTCTGGTATAGAATATTCTTACATCTCCATTGGATGATGATATTCCCAGAAGAAAAGGAGAATTGAAAAAGCCGTGCTTAATGCTGAATTCCGGTGAAGCAGGAACACCACTTGTCGAATGTGTCAGGGATGAACTTGTCAGATCATGAACCGCGATAAAGGCAATGAATACAGTTAAGAAAAATAGTCTTGAAAACATCTTATACATTTACTGAAACNGTAATTACATTGTAATTACTTTTTTACTTGCCTGTCACAAGTATATTTCGCCTTCCAATCTGCCTTTTACCCTGAGAAACCTGCAGAATATAATACCCGGAGGCAAGATTATTAATATCAANACTAAGATACTGATAACCCGTATATTCCGGGATATCTTCTTTAATAAGTGCTTTTCTCCCCATTAAATCAAACAGTTCGATCCTGATCTCACCAGAAAAAGAGAGGTAGAAATACAGATTGATCTGATCCCTTACAGGATTAGGAAATACAAGGATTTCATTTTTTGCGTAATTCTCGGATACATTTTCAGCAAGCATGATATTTGCATCCATCCAATTCAACCTGGCTGTTATCCATTCCTTCAAATATCCAACCTCTTCCTCATAGGTTTCCCCAACGAAATAATTTGGCCATACATATTTTCCTATTATAGGCCACCTTGTGAAATTACGATTTATAGCATCTCCAAGATATTCGATTGTCCCATCGAGATAATTCATTATTGAGTCGGTACTGAATGCTGCTTTTCTGATCTCTTTCCAATGTGAAACAAATACACCCCTGTATCCCAGATCTTCCATCAGCCTGGCCCACCAGTGCATTCTTCCGCCATATTTGTCTTCAAACTTAGAATATAACCAGATATCAGTATCAAGATTTAGATCGGTATAATCCTCATTTCCGTAGCACAGATCAAAATCCCACAACGGACCTGCATGCAGCTTCCCGCCTTTGGAATCCTTATCCTTGTAGAAAAACGTACTGAAACGGTATCCGTCGACATTGTTTACCAGCTCCTGGATTATCTGAAAATCGACAAAGGAATTTACATCCATAAACTTCCTGAATCCCGAGGAAGGATCAGAGAATGAACTCCCGTTGAGGCTGTTCTCAGCATCGGTTACAAACTTTTTTATGTAACTTTTCTGTGCCTCCCCAATTTCGTCGTATTCCGGATAGACATATGTGAATCTGTAATTATCTGAATTATGATAATGAGTTGAGGGGAATATCTGGAAAAAATCAGATGATCCAAAGTCAATCTTATCTGCCTTGAAAATGTATCCGCCCGTGAGGTCATCACCTGAAAGTTCATCAGGCTTCAATTTGCTGATATCAACCCTGTTACTGTCACGCTTGATACTCTCCATCAACTGATAGATGCCAATATAATCTCCATTAAGGTAAACTTCGCACCACCTGTTCCGGGATTGCCACCCTCCCAGCCTGCTGCCAAGATGAAAAGTGAGAGCATTCCGAAGCATAGTTTTGTCGCTGTAAGGGGCATACAGGACCCAGTCTTCCTCGCCAGGCATACCAAGAAGACTTGCGGTAGTATCTGCACCCGATCGGGCCCTTAATTCAAGAGAATAGCTTTTTTTTGGAAACATCTGTGATGATTGCCCCCTGATCTTAATTCCCATTCTTCCATCATAATCAGTACCATTCTGAAATTTACTGTTCAGGGCACCGGGGCCGTTATTGATAACTTTCAACCAGGCTGTTATCCTTGAATCGGCACTAATGCTTTCTCCCCCTGTTTCAATTACAATCAATGGCAATTGAGAAGGGATCCCGATCTGGGAATTCAACTTAATTGTGATTATCAAAGAAAATAGAAGAGCTATAAATCGTTCCTGATTAAAATTAATCCCTGGCATTCTGTTCTCAGATCAGTATAATTACATCCTTAACATTCACAATCAATTATTTATTGCATTGTGTGAATCAAATTTAAGTTTCAGTTCAGGAATCGGTCAAAAAATCACGTCACCAAGTGAACATTGTCCCGCTAAATATAGTTATTTTGTTTATCATGTTTTTAAAACTTCACTTAAGAGATGACACAGATAGAACAATCAACCCTGACTTTCCTTTCAGATCTGAAATATCATAATGAAAGAGAATGGTTTCAGAAAAACCGCAAAAGGTATGATGATGCAAGAAAGAATTTTGAATCGTTTGTGCAGGCAGTAATAGAACGGATCTCTGAATTTGATCCCATACTGAAAGGATTGGAGGTTAAAAGCTGTACATACAGGATCAATCGAGATATAAGATTTACGAATGACAAAACAATCTATAAAACCTACATGGGGGCTTTTATTGTTAAGGGAGGAAAGAAAAACGGCGACAGGTATGCTGGCTATTATGTACATGTTGAACCCGGAAGCAACAGTATGATTGCCGGAGGGGCCTATGTTCCTCCAATGCCGTGGCTGACAGCCATAAGAGAAAAAATTGATGAACAGGGTGACACATTTGTTAAAATCCTGAAGAACAAAGATTTTCTGGATTTCTTTGGAGTAATCGAAGGAGAAAAATTGAAAAGTGCACCAAAGGGATATGCCCGGGATAACAGATATATTGAGTACCTGAAGATGAAGAGTTTCCTGGTATCAAAAATGATCTCGGATAAGGATATTACCGATAGTAAATGTGTTGATTATATTGTAAAAGCAGCAAGGATCATGAAGCCATTGAATGATTTCCTGAGCAACTATTGAATTATGAAAATCAGGAGTCTGCTACTGTCTTTTGCAGATTGTAACGATTACAGTATCTATTCTAAGCTCACCATTAATATAGGTAATTGTGTCTGAGTTATTTTTCTCGAATTCCCTGATTTGACTCTCAGTAAAGTCGCATTTTTTACGCTTATCTTCTACCGAAAATGAATCTGTTCCGCCTGGATCTTTTATAGTAATAGTAAATGTTGTGGTACATGAGAAGCAATTCTCATCCTTATTGCATGAGAATAAAAAAAAGATAGCGATTATAAATAGGACTTTTCTCATATCTGACAGATAAATTTTCAGAATCGCGGTTGACCAGGAATCTTTCTGATCCTCAGATTCAAGGGTGTGACTTCGAGGTACTCATCATCTTTGATCTGTTCCATCGATTCCTCAAGGGAAAATTTTAATTTCGGCGCTATCTTATAACTGTCATCAGACCCTGATGCCCTCATATTTGTGAGTTTTTTACCCTTCACAACATTAACCTCAATATCTTTGACCCTGGTGTACTCCCCTATCACCTGTCCTCTGTAAACATTTTCCCCCGGGTCGATGAAAAACCTGCCGCGATCCTGAAGCCTGTCCAGTGCATATCCGGTTGCCATACCCTCATCGAGCGACACTATTGAACCATTCTGGACGGGTAATAGGTCATCTCCCTTAAATTTATCATAGGCTCTGAACCGGTGATACATAACAGCTTCCCCTGATGTTGCCGTTAGCATATTGTTCCGGAGCCCAATAATTCCTCTTGCAGGAATATCAAATTCAAGATGGATAAGGTCGCCCTTGGGTTCGATAACGGTCATTTCACCTTTTCGGACAGTGACAAGCTCTATTGCCTTTCCCGAAAGCTCAGCCGGTAAATCGATTGATAATGTTTCGTAAGGCTCGCACTTTATTCCTTCGATGACCTTTATAAGCACCCTGGGTTTTCCAACCTGGAATTCATATCCTTCCCTTCTCATAGTCTCAATCAGGATAGAAAGGTGCAGGATTCCCCTCCCATAGACAATGAATGTATCTTCAGAACCGGTTTCTTCAACTTTCAGGGCCAGGTTCTTTTCGGTTTCCCTGAACAGCCTTGTTCTTAAGTGCCTGGAGGTCACGAATTTTCCCTCTTTGCCAAATAGCGGAGAGTTATTTATAGTGAAGATCATGCTCATTGTAGGTTCATCAACTTCGATCCGCTGAAGTGCCTCGGGTGAAAGCAGATCAGCCAGAGTATCCCCTATTTCGAAATCTTCGAGACCGATAACAGCGCATAAATCCCCGCATCTGACACTATCGGTTTTAACCCGTCCGAGTCCCTCAAACAAGTAGAGTTCCTTGACCCTCACCTTCTTAACCTCACCGTCTTTCTTACAAAGCGTATAATCCTTTCCAGTCACAATTTCACCTCTGAAAACCCTGCCGATTGCTATTCTGCCCACATAATTTGAATAGTCCAGTGATGCAACCTGCATCTGTGCCGTACCTTCAACAAAAAGCGGCTCAGGTATCTGCTCGATTATAGTGTCCAGGAGAACAGTGATGTCTGTTGCCGGCTTTTTCCAGTCTTTGCTCATCCACCCGTGTTTGGAAGAACCAAAAACAGTTTCAAAATCAAGCTGTTCGTCTGATGCATCAAGGTTATACATAAGTTCAAAGATATCCTGCTGAACCTCATCAGGCCTGCAATTCTCCTTGTCCACTTTGTTTACGACAACTATTGGTTTAAGTCCGAGGTTAATGGCTTTCCCCAGAACGAACCTGGTCTGCGGCATTGGTCCTTCAAAAGCATCAACAAGAAGAAGAACCCCATCGGCCATTTTCAGCACCCTCTCAACCTCACCGCCGAAATCAGCATGACCCGGTGTATCTATAATATTGATCTTTACTCCCTTATAATTAACCGAAACGTTTTTGGATATTATCGTGATACCCCTCTCCCTTTCCAGATCATTGCTGTCAAGTATCAGTTCCCCAATCTCTTTTCTCTCGTCGAATACCTTACATTCCTGGATAATACGATCGACAAGAGTGGTTTTTCCATGGTCAACATGTGCAATAATCGCAATATTTCGTAGTGGCTGCATAAAATTATTAAAGACCTGCAAAAGTAATATTGTTGACTGTATTAATGTTATAAACGCCTAAAATTTATTTGTATGAAAAAAACTCATATATTTCGTGAAATTTAAAAACAGATATATGAAAAAACTGATTTACACCATTTTCCTTTCTTTCATAGCAATTGCTTCAACATATGCCCAGACGGGTAAGCTTGAAGTTGGAATGAAAGCACCTGCATGGCTACTTCCCGATGCAAACAAAAAGGAATTCAGCATGGATTCATGGGCAGGAAAAGTATTGCAGGTCAATTATGTCGACCCCGACGAACAAGACATGAATGAAACTTATAATGAGGCACTTGACAAAGCTGTAAAGACAGACAAGATAATTGACAGCACATACTTTAAGGGAATCGGTGTTGTTGATACAAAATCAACCTGGAAACCCAACGGACTTATCAGGACGATTGCGGGAAACAAAGCAAAAAAATACAAGACTGTTATTCTTTTCGATTACAAAGCTACTCTTCAGCAAATCTGGGGATTGCCAAAAGACAGTTACAGTGTTGTGATACTCGACAAGAACAGGATTTGCCGGTACATTTACAGTGGAAAAGTTCCTGTGACGGAAAATGAGAAGATCATTCAGCTCATTATCGGACTTACGAAGGAATAGCAGGATACTCTGATTTATAGGAACTCTGTGTTCCCCGGTGGTACTCTTTGGAGCTCTGTGTAACAGATTTTTAAAAACTTGTACAGAGGACATTGAGAAGTCTCATAGGGACACAGAGTTTTTTTATTTAAATGTCTGCCGGTCAGTTAATCTCCTTTACATCTGAAATATCTGTTCCGAGTTTTGCCTTAATTCTTTCAAGATCGGTTTTCATCAGAGCAATTGATTGAAATATCTGCTTTTCAGGAAGAACCGGTTCCGGAAGCTCATTGCTTATATAATTGACAAATTTCCATATCTCCTTGACCTCATTAATATGCACCTCATAAGGCTCATAGAGAGGGTTAAGTGAAAAGAGAATAAGTTTTCCATCCTTTGAAATATTGTTTTCAAGTATCTTGAATACGATTCCGTCATTTAGTGTAAAAACAATATAGGCTTTCCCGGTTATTATGTTTCTCCAGTCCTGAAGAAATTCACCGGTAACCCACGATCCGTCGGGGATCGGAAGCATTGAATCACCTTTTAGCTGGAATGTTCTGTATTTTCTTTTATCGGAAAGGAAAGGAAGACTGAAAACAGGAAGTTCACCAATGTATTCCGGGTCGGCATATCCGGTTGTATAGCCTGCTTTTGCTTTTTCGGCAACAAGTTCTATGTTTTCTCTGTTTTCCGAATTGACAGTTGTTGTCAGTACCCTCAGGTTGCTTCCCTTTACATATGCATCATAACCCCTTTCTAGTTCTCCGAGCTGGCTCTCCGACAACCTGGTCATATCGATCTTAAGCAGTGTATCGATCGACATGTTGAAGTACCCCGAAAATGATACAAGAATATCTATCCCGGGCTGGGCTACACCGTTCTCATACCCGCTGAGGGTTGAACGTTTCAGGTTAAGGGCAACAGCAACATCATCCTGTGTTCTGCCCCTTCTTTTTCTTAAAAATTTTATGTTGGAAGTGAAGTACATATAAAATATTGATTATATTGTAATCATAATATTGATCAAATTCTAATCAAATGTAAATTATAAATATTTAATACGCAAATTATTTAAGAAAAAAGTTTAGAGTGAGCTAAAGTTTGGAGTACTCTAGGCACTCTAGGCACTTATAACTTTAAAATGTTTATCGCCGGCAACATAGACCGATCAGTTCTTCATCTCGACATGGATACATTTTTTGTATCGGTTGAGAGGCTTAAGAACAGCAGGCTCACAGGCAAGCCTGTCATAATCGGCGGTATGTCGGACCGCGGCGTTGTATCGAGTTGCAGCTATGAAGCAAGAAAATATGGTGTAAGCTCAGCAATGCCGATGAAGATGGCCAGGAGCATGTGTCCCGATGCTATTGTTATAAGAGGTGATATGGAGATGTACAGCAACTATTCACATATGGTTACGGGAATAATTGCGGAAAGATCGCCGCTTTATGAAAAAGCATCGATCGATGAGCATTATATCGACCTTACCGGCATGGACCGCTTCTATGGATGCTATAAATGGTCACAAGAACTGAGGAAGTATATAATAAAAGAGACAGGACTTCCCATATCCATAGGCCTTTCAGTGAATAAAACAGTATCAAAGATCGCGACAGGAGAAGCAAAGCCAAACGGGGAAATTGAAGTAAAAAAAGAGATAGTCCTCCCCTTTCTCGATCCGCTGTCGATAAGCAAGATACCGATGGTNGGACAGAAAACTTACCACACACTGCGGTCGATGGGTATTGCAACTATATATACTCTGAGAAATATCCCGGCTGAGATGCTTGAGAACCTTATGGGCAAAAGCGGCATTGAGATATGGAAAAGAGCCAACGGGATAGATTCCACCCCTGTGATCAGCTACTCTGAGCAGAAATCGATAAGCACCGAGCACACTTTCGAAAAAGATACCACCGACATGGTCAGGCTGAATCAGCTCCTGGCAGGCATGGTTGAAAAAATTGCCTTTGAGCTCCGGAAACAGGAAAAACTCACATCGTGCGTAACTGTAAAAATAAGGTATTCAAACTTTGATACGCACACACTCCAGAAAAGGATCCCGTATACCTCTTTTGATCATGTCCTTTCAGATATAGCAAAAGAGCTTTTTGGCAGGCTCTACCAGCGGCGTATGCTTATAAGGCTTATCGGGGTAAGGTTCAGCCATCTGGTCAGAGGGGTTCAGCAGCTTGATATGTTCGATGACACTCCGGAAAAGGTGAGCCTTTATATGACAATGGACAATATCCGTAAACGCTTCGGCCGCGATGCAGTGCGAAGAGCTGTCGGGGTAATGACTGTCAGGGAAAGGGAGGAAAAGGCTCTGAAACAGATTGAGAATGCAATGAATGAACAGAAGATGATGGAAGAGAGATTAAAAGGGTATATGATGTATGGATTTTAAAGGCAACGGGCGACGGGC
>JGI20214J51650_10000554_pt1 | contig 23367 bp, 22 predicted proteins | sample WetSurMetagenome_FD_51650 | JGI IMG/M metagenome (IMG submission 51650) | reverse complement strand
CTGGGACAGGTTCAAGGCCGCGACGTTTGCCTACACCTCGACCGCCTTCCCGATGCTCACCGGCACGCTGATCACCGCCGCCGCATTCACGCCGGTCGGTTTTTCCAAGTCGGCAGCCAGCGAATACACCATCTCGATCTTTCAGGTGGTCACGATCGCCTTGCTGGTGTCGTGGATCGTCGCGGTGGTGTTCACGCCCTACCTAGGCTACAGATTGCTCGACCCGGAAAAACTCGTCGCCAAGGCGCAGCGGCATGGCGCGGATGTCTATGGCACGCCGTTCTATCGCCGCCTGCGCGCCATAGTCGAATGGTGTTTGCGCAACCGCTGGAAGGTGATATTCGCGACCATACTGATCTTCGTGTTGTCCATCGTGGCCTTTGGCAAGGGCGTGCAGAAACAGTTCTTCCCCGCGGCCAGCCGGCTGGAACTGATGGTGGATGTGTGGCTGCCGCAAGGCGCTTCGCTAAAGGCCACTGAGCATGAAGTGGAGCGTATCGAGAAGCTGCTCAAGGACGATCCGGACATCGCCTATTCTTCTTCGTACATTGGCAACGGTGCGCCGCGTTTCTTCCTGTCGCTGGACCAGCAGCTGTTCGCCGACAACTTCGCGCAGTTCGTCATCGTCAGCAAAGGGCTGAAGGAACGCGAGGAGATCAAGCGCCGCCTCGAAACAAGATTCGCCGCTCCGGATTATTCGCACCTGCGCGTGCGTGTGGTGCGGCTGGAGAACGGTCCGCCGATCGGCTATCCGGTGCAGTTCCGCGTGATGGGTGAGGATCTGACCCGTCTGCGCGAGATTGCCGAGCAGGTCGCGACGATGATGCGCGCCAATGCGCATCTGCAAAACGTCAATTTCGACTGGAACGAAAAGGTCAAGAGTGTCCGCGTCGTGGTCAACCAGGATAGAGCGCGCCAGCTCGGCACATCCAGCCAGGAAATATCGCAGGCGCTGCAAGGCTGGCTGAACGGAGTGGCGCTGACCCAGTACCGCGAAAGCGACCAGTTGATCGACGTGGTGTGGCGAGGTGGCGGCAGTTGCGACTCGTTACCGGCGAAGCCGGCCGATTGCGGGAGTGGCTGCCAATCCGCCCCAATGGTGAATGACGGGGAATCGCATAATTGCCGGGGTGGATTCGGCGATGCGCGTTCGCTGGATCACCTGCCCGACCTGGATATCCCACTGTCCGGCGGGCGGCATGTGCCGCTGGCACAGCTCGCCAAGCTGGTCCCCGTGCTGGAAGAAGGCTTGATCTGGCGGCGCAATCGCCTGCCGACGATGACAGTGCGTGCCGACATGGCGGATGACACCCAGCCCGCAACGGTCTCGACGCAACTCGATGCGCAGCTGGATGCTGTGCGTGCCAAATTACCCACCGGTTACCGCATCGAGATGGGCGGCAGCATCGAAGAGTCCGCCAAGGGCCAGACCGCCATCATGAAAGTCATGCCGCTGATGTTGGCCGGAGTGATCACGCTGCTGATGATCCAGTTGCAAAGCATCAGCCGTACCGTCATCGTGTTCCTCACCGCGCCGCTTGGTTTGATCGGCGTGACGATGGCATTGCTGATATTCCGGGTGCCGTTCGGTTTCGTCGCCAATCTGGGATTCATCGCGCTGGCGGGGATGATCATGCGCAACGCGGTGATACTGGTGGACCAGATCCGCCAGGACGAGGAAGACGGCAAGACCCGGTGGCAAGCCATCGTCAGTTCCACCGTGCGGCGCTTCCGTCCCATCATGCTGACTGCCTCAGCGGCGATACTCGCGATGATCCCGCTCACCCGCCAAGTGTTCTGGGGGCCGATGGCGGTGTCCATCATGGGCGGGTTGGTCGTCGCAACATTGCTGACCTGTTTGTTCCTGCCGGCACTATATGCTGCTTGGTTCAGGGTGAAAGAGGACTGAGTAGAGGGAGTTNTTGCCTGAGGAAGAGGAGCCGTGGTTTGCCGCCAGTCAATTGATCAAGCGGATGGCCATGATGAACGTGGTGTTCTGCGCCGGGCGGGTCTCCGGGGTTGCCCGGCAATATCACGCGGAGCGAGATGAATGGGCCGAATCATTTTGATTGTGCGGGCAACGCAGCCAGTTCCAATTCACTGAATCCAGCCGCGCGCCGCGCATCCAGATTGAACGGGCCGCGCATCACCGGCGCCTGATACTCGGCTGCGAGAAGGGCATAGGTGGCGACCGGCTCCAGACCGCGCTGCGCGCACAACCATCCATACCAGTGGTTGCCGATCGCGACGTGGCCGATCTCATCGCGCAGGATGGTGTCCAGTATCGCAGCGGCGGCCATGTCGCCAGCCTGCGCAAGCTTGGCGCGTACCTGCGGCGTGGCATCCAGCCCGCGCGCTTCCATCGTGCGCGGCACCAGCGCGATGCGCGCGAGGATGTCGTGCTGTGTTTTTGCAGCCATCTCCCACAAGCTGTTGTGCGCGGGGAAATCCCCATACGCATAACCTTGTGTTTGCAGGTGTCCGGCCAGCAGCGAGAAATGCAGCGCCTCCTCATCCGCCACTTGCAGCCAGTCGGCGTAATACTCGCGCGGCATGCCGGCGAAGCGCCAGATCGCATCCAGGGCCAGGTTGATGGCGTTGAACTCGATATGCGCCAGCGCATGTATCAGGATGGCGCGGCCCTCCGGAGTGTTCATCGCGCGGCGCTTGACCGAGAGTGGCGATACCAGGTCCGGTTTGCCGGGCGTGCCAGGTATTGAATCCGATGAAGACAGTGCCGCATGTGTATCCAGACCGATATCGTCTGACAACCACGCCCGTGCAAGCATGCGCACCCCCTTGGCTTTGCGGGCAGCATCGCGCTCAGCAAGCCAAAACAGTGCTGCCAGTCTCAATTCAGGCGGTTGAGCAGTATCCGTATCTGGCAGAAATGTATTCAATTCATCGATTCCGTCATATCACTTGTCAGCCACGGCCCGGGCAGGGAATATAGGCATTCTACTGTCGAACTCCCGGGACTGAGCGGCTAAAGAGTCAGGCCGCCAATAGCCCTAAGAAAAAAATGCCAATATTTATTTTAAGGTTTATAATGACCTTGGATATTGTAAGGTTATGTTGCCTGCGTGACGGTTTGATGTGAGTGTCCATAACATCAAGCATGGGTATTAAGGAGGCTTGACCCTAAACGAAGCGGGGTGGCGTGGCGTTGCAATTCCCGTTTCGTCTATCAACTACCGAGGAGAATTAAAATGACCGTAGCATTGATCTTTATCGGCCTGTTTGTCCTGACAGGGATTATCATCGTTTCCGATGATGGGACATGGGATAGAAAAAAATAATTGACTTGGTCCTAGCCTTGAAGCGCGCTGGGCATGGTGGTTATTCAACCGCTACACCAAACATCCGGAATCCTTGGATTACTTCCTGATTTCTGGCTAGTCGCGCGCTGTTCCGGTCGGTGAACCGGATTTTCCAGGGTCGGCAAAATTTGCCGGCCCTTTTTCATTCCAGTGGTTAGTGGATATGCGCCGGAATTCAATAACGATGTGCGGGAGCTCATTAGTTACGACGGCGTCTTTTCTTGTAAGATGCACGGCATTATGAAACAACAAAGCACAAGGCACATCGTGCCAGTGAACCAAATAGTCCTGGGCATCACGGGCGGTATCGCGGCATATAAATCGGCCGAGCTGCTGCGCCTGCTGACGAAACAGGGTATCGATGTTCAGGTCGTCATGACAGAGGCGGCCGGCCATTTCATCACGCCGACCACGATGCAGGGTTTGTCCGGAAGGCATGTGTTCACCGACCAGTGGGATGCCAGTGTTCCCAACAACATGGCGCATATCAATCTCAGCCGTGCCGCAGACGCGATCGTGATCGCACCGGCGAGCGCCGATTTCATCGCCAAGCTGGCTAATGGACTGGCGGATGATTTGCTATCCACCTTGTGCCTGGCACGCAATTGCCCAATGATCATCGCGCCCGCGATGAATCGCGAGATGTGGCTTAATGCGGCAACGCAGCGCAATGTCGCGCAACTGATGGCCGATGGCGTGCAGGTGCTTGGCCCGGAAAGCGGCGAGCAGGCGTGCGGGGAAGAAGGCATGGGGCGGATGCTGGAAGCGGCCCGGTTGGCGCAGGATATCGCGGCATACTTGCAGGCCGGTAAAAATCCGAATACGGGCTCGCCGATCCCGGCCCTCCCCTTGCAGAAAAAAGACAGGGAGTCGGGGCAGTCACTGGCCAGGAAGCTGTCGGGCAAAAATGTCCTGATCACTGCCGGACCCACCTACGAGGCGATTGATACGGTGCGCGGTATCACCAATCGCAGTTCCGGCAAGATGGGTTATGCGATCGCGCAAGCCGCACTGGAACTTGGTGCGAAAGTGCTGCTGGTATCGGGGCCTACCGCACTTGCCAAGCCGCAGGGCGTGCAGCATGTGGATGTGCAGAGCGCCGAAGAGATGTTCGAAGTTGTAAAGCAGCATGTCGGCAACTGCGATATATTTATCGGCGTCGCGGCAGTGGCGGATTACCGTGTGGCGAAAACCAGTTCGCAAAAGATCAAGAAAAGCTCGGGCAATCTCACTTTGGAGCTCGTTCCCAACCCGGATATCCTGGCGTATGTAGCCAATCTGACCAACCCCCCGTTCTGCGTGGGCTTTGCCGCCGAGAGCGAAAATCTCGCCGAATTTGCCGAACAAAAGCGCCGCACAAAAAAGCTGCCCCTGCTGGTGGGCAATCTGGTGCAGCAGGCTGTCGGCAGCGACGACAGCGAACTGGTGCTATTCGATGACAGCGGCAGGCAAACGCTGCCTCGGGCCGACAAACTGACACTGGCGAGGCAACTGATGCAGCGCATTGCACAAAGGATCAAGTAAGGAGTATTAAATGAAACGCATCGCCACAACGGAACACATCTCCCCAGCGGAACACATCTCAGTGGATGTCAAGATCCTCGATCATCGCCTGCATGAAAACATGCCCGGCTATGCGACTGCCGGTTCGGCCGGGATCGACCTGCGCGCCTGCATTGAACGCAACATGGTGATCCAGCCCAAGCAGAGCGAGCTTATACCCAGCGGCATCGCCATTCATCTGGGTAACCCGGGCTATGCGGCGATGATACTGCCGCGTTCCGGCCTGGGGCACAAGCACGGCATCGTGCTGGGCAACCTGGTCGGCCTGATCGACTCGGATTACCAGGGGCAGATTTTCGTATCGCTATGGAACCGCAGCCAGATCCCCTTCACGCTGATGCCGATGGAGCGCATGGCGCAACTGGTGATCGTGCCGGTGATGCAGGCGAAGTTCAATATCGTGGAAGAGTTTCCGCTAAGCGAGCGCGGCAGCGGCGGATTCGGCAGCACCGGGAAACACTGAAGCGCAATCAGCCGCGCGCGATAACCGCCTCGATCTCGGCGAAGTTGCGCGCCAATTCGAAACTCTGGACCTGCGCGCCCAGCTGGCGGGCGATCTGGGTGATAGAGAACAAGCCGCACACGGCTTGCTTGCCATCCGCACCTTCGGCCACCACCAGGGCGTGTTGCCGGTGGGATTTTTTCAGGGTGGCGACGATATGCCCGACCTGGGCATTTTTCACATCGTCTATTTTTAACGTTTCCAGTTCGCGCTGTGTCGTCATGATGTCACGCACCATGATGTCGGCATGGGTCCCTCCCATGTTTTGCAGGTAGCGCATCGGCTTTTCCCCCAGCACATCGGTTGCCGTCAGCAAACCCGCCACTTGTTCGTTGTCGTCCAATACCAGCAGCAGGCGCACTCCATAACGGATCATCTTGGCATTGGCCTTGTCCATCGAAGTCCTGGCGCGCACACTCACCACAGAAACCTTGTTCAAATCGGTCATTACGCTGATTGCCGGATCGCCAAGCTTGACGCGTTCCGGCAAAGTTTGAACAGGGCGGACAAATGACGAACCCGTTTTCAAAGGAAAAATTTTCAGCGGGTTGTATTCCTTGATCATGCAGCTCTCCTTGAAATCAGACCGGAATCACCTGTGCGCGTGCTGCAGGTGCGTGGCGTTATGCTTGGGTGACGGAAGGTAACCGGCCAGTTCATTCAGCGCCATGGTATACACTTCGCGTTTGAATTCGATCACGGCATTGATATCCAGCCAGTAATCGTTCCAGCGCCAGGCATCGAACTCGGGGTGTGAACTGGCACGCAAACAGACATCACAATCACGACCAACCAGCAGCAACAAGAACCATATCTGTTTTTGTCCGCGATAACCGCCGCGCGATTCACGCTTGCTCCAGCTTTGCGGNACCTCATAACGCATCCAGTCGCGGGTGCGCCCGAGTATTTTCACGTGCTCCGGCATCAAGCCGACCTCTTCGTGCAACTCGCGGTACATCGCCTGCTCGGGGGATTCGCCGTGCTGGATCCCGCCTTGCGGAAACTGCCATGCATGTTGCCTGACCCGCTTGCCCCAAAGCACCTGATTCCTGCTGTTGGTGATGATAATTCCGACATTCGGGCGGTAGCCGTCTCGGTCTATCATTTTCAACTCTGCTCAAGATAATTTTAATGCTTGGATTCTTTCACATTTCCTCATCAAAGAAAAGCTAATCGGGTATTTAGAATTCCCCCGNCATACCGGACTGCCGGCATTCCCTGTAAAATCGCCCATTCATTTCCTAAAATCAGGTCATATTCACCATGCGCGTCTCACAATTTTTCATCTCCACCCTGAAAGAGGCTCCGTCAGAAGCCGAGCTTGCCAGCCACAAACTGATGATGCGCGCGGGTTATATCAGGAAGCTGGCCAGCGGCTTGTATACCTGGATGCCGCTCGGGCTGCGCGTTTTGCGCAAGGTTGAGCACATCGTGCGCGAAGAGATGGATCGCAGCGGCGGGATCGAATTGCTGATGCCGGCCGTGCAGCCTGCCGAACTGTGGCAGGAGACCGGACGCTGGGAAGTGTTCGGCCCGCAGATGCTGAAGATCAAAGACCGGCATGACAACGATTTCTGTTTCGGGCCCACCCACGAAGAGGTGATCACCGACATCGCACGCCGCGAGATCCGCAGCTACAGGCAGCTGCCTGTCAATTTCTACCAGATCCAGACCAAGTTCCGCGACGAAGTGCGCCCGCGTTTCGGCGTGATGCGCGCGCGCGAGTTCCTGATGAAGGATGCCTATTCCTTCCATGCCGATTATGCGAGCCTGGAGCGAACATACAAAGTGATGCATGACACCTACTCGCGCATCTTCACCCGCCTAGGCCTGAAGTTCCGCGCGGTCGCGGCGGATACCGGCGCGATCGGGGGCAGCGGCTCGCATGAGTTTCATGTGCTGGCGGATTCGGGAGAAGACGCACTGGCCTATTGCCCCACTTCGGATTATGCGGCGAACGTGGAACTGGCGGAAGCGGTTGCGCCTAGTGGGGTGCGCGCGGCTCCATCGGAAGCGATGAGAGACGTGGAAACACCCAGGCAAACCACCTGTGAGCAGGTGGCAGAACTGCTGGCTATACCATTGCCGCGCACCGTGAAACTGCTGGCACTGGTGGCTGCGGATACCCTGCATATTTTGCTGTTGCGCGGCGATCACAGCCTGAATGAAGTCAAGGCCGGCAAGCTGCCCGGCCTTGCCGATTTCCGCTTCGCCACGGAGGACGAGATCCGGGCCCGTTTCAACTGTCCTCCCGGTTTCCTCGGCCCGGTAGGAGTCGATCGCACCAGGACTCGCGTCATCGCCGACCGTGCCGTGTCGATGATGAGTGATTTCGTTGTGGGTGCAAACAGGCCGAAATTTCATATCGCCGGAGTGAACTGGGGGCGCGATCTGCCCGAGCCCGACCTGGTGGCAGACATACGCAACGTGGTCACGGGCGATGTTTCGCCGGACGGCAAAGGCATACTGGAAATATGTCGCGGCATCGAAGTCGGCCATATCTTCCAGTTGCGCACCAAATACGCCGAGGCCCTGAAAGCCACTTTTCTGGACGCGCAGGGCAAGGCGCAGATCATCGAGATGGGCTGCTACGGCATCGGCGTATCGCGCATCGTCGCCGCCGCCATCGAGCAGAATTTCGACGAGCGCGGCATCATGTTGCCGGTTGCGATGGCGCCTTTCCAGATCGCCATCGTGCCGATCGGCATGGGCAAGAGCGATGCGGTACGCAATGCCGCAGAACAACTGTATGCCGCGCTTCAGGCAGCCGGGATCGAGGTGTTGCTGGATGACCGCGACGAGCGTCCCGGCGTGATGTTTGCCGATATGGAGCTGATCGGAATACCGCACCGTATCGTCATCGGTGAGCGCGGTCTGAAGGACGGAATGCTGGAATATCAGGGGCGGCGCGATACTGCCGCACAAGCATTCCCCTTGCAAAACGCGTTGGAGTTCGTAGAATCGAAACTATGCGGCTAAATCCACCAGCGTTGTCGCGCTATTTTGCCTTGCCGATGTGCACGGCAGGGATGCTGTTCGCCTGCGCCGCGCATGCCGGCGGACAAATTTACACGCCGCTTTCCGCCAGTGTCCGCACGGTGTTGCAACGCAGTGTGTCGGATCAGGCATCGCCCAAACTCGCGTTTGCCACGCAATATGAGGCAGACTTCTGGCTGAATACCATGTCGCGCCGATTGCAAAATAGCATCCCCGATGCCGAATACCGCATGGATTTCCTGAAGACTGTGCATTATGAAGCCACACGCGCAGGGCTCGATCCGGAATTGGTTTTGGGCTTGATCGAGGTGGAAAGCAGTTTCAAGAAGTATGCCGTATCCAAGGATGGAGCCCGCGGCTATATGCAGGTGATGCCATTCTGGGTAAAAGAACTCGGCACCAAGGGACAGGACTTGTTTCATTTGCGCGTCAATCTGCGCTACGGTTGCACCATNCTGCGTTATTATCTGGACATGGAAAAGGGCAATCTGTATCGCGCCCTGGGACGCTACAACGGTACTTTGGGCAAGCCGGGATATCCGAATCTGGTGCGCGCCGCCTGGCACAATCACTGGGCTTTGCCGCGCCGCACCGTCAGCAATTACTACTCGTCTGCCAATTGATCTAATTCTTTCTGATGTAAGTCTCGATGCTCGCGCGCGTGACTTCACCCGCCTGATAACTCACCTGTTCACCCTTGGGGTTGTACAAAAAGCTGACCGGCAGGACTTCTACCGCGCCGATCTGGGCAGTGACCTTGCGATCACCCATCACCACCGGATAGCTGATGCCATGTGCCTGCGCGAAGTCGGCGACTTTCTGGCTCGAACCTGAATCTATCGCAATGCCGATCACCAGCAGATCCTTGTCATGATGCGCGTTATGCAGGCTGACCAACTCGGGGATTTCGTCCAGGCAGGGCGGGCACCAGGTTGCCCAATAGTTCACCAGTACCCACTTGCCGCGATAATCGGCCAGGCGATGCGTTTTCCCCTGCAAATCCTCCAGCGAAAAATCCGCCGCACAGGAGAACCCTGAACCAGCCAGCAGGAACACGAACAGCGAGAATTGCAATATGCCCACCCTAACCTTTTTGGAGGCTCCTGTTACAGGTACGGTCGCATGACTGATACCGAACCCGCGTATGGCGTTCAAGGGAAAGCGATCATTGATTGTGATGTTCGGGCGCATCAGGGTTATCTTCCTTTTCTGCATGTTCGGAGGCGTGGCTGAAATATAGCGCCAGCGCAATCAGTGCGATACTCGCACCCAGATAAACCAGATCCAGCGGTGTGGAGATCTTCATGTTGATGGCCTGTTCGAACAGGGTAACGATCAAGATCATCAGGATCACTTTGGCCAAACGGGACTTCAAGTCATCCAAGCTGCGGACCACCAGGATCGAGCTGGATGCCTTGCTGCCATGTGCCTGATCGATGTCGCTGATGAACAGCTCATAAAGGCCGAGCGAAAAGATCAGCATCACAGTCGCGAGCAGATAGCCGTCCACCACCTCCACGATATGAGAGACTGTGCTGTCATGTATTGCCTTGCGCGCTTCGTCAGCCATGCTGGAATCGGCATAGTGCAGGGTGTGCATCAGCAGGTACACGACATCCACCGTCGCCATGTAAAAAATTGCAAAGCCGGAAAGCAGGCTGCCGATCACCGCTGCGATAATCACAAAGCGGCTATTCCACAGCGTTCCCTCGAAAAATGCCTCCAGAAATTTCATCATTGCTCCTTGGTTGCCGCATCAAAATCGCCGAACATTAGAACGCAATTAACCACCCTGGGCAAGCATCCGGGAAGGTTATCGCGAAAAGAGCTCATGCAACGAGATATCCGTGTTCTGCTCAAGCTGTGCTGCGCAGGCAACAAGCCAATTTTGCAATGGATCATCGTTTTTCCCCGAGGGCAAGTCATTGCGATCCAGCACATAGAGACGCACCAATTCGGACAGGCGGATATGACTTGTTTCACGCGTCAGCACCCACCCGTTTCCTTCCAGTTTGCTCACCATGCCCACACCGGCCAATTCCTCGAGCATCACTTCAAGCGTGTCATACCCGAGCAGCAAGGATCTGGATAACTGCGGCAAGGTGCTCGCGCTTCCCCTTTGCAATCCTTTCTCCATGATTTGCAGGATGCGCAGCGCGTCCAGCAACCGGGCCGCGGGTGCCGGATTATGTTCCGCCGGCGTACGCCAATGCGAAAGCGATGCGGCGATGACAGCACCGAACAGGATGGTCAGCCATGACAGGTATATCCACATCAGAAAAATCGGTATGCTGGCAAACGCGCCATATACCAGTTTGTAGGTGGGAAAGTGGCTGATGTAATAGCCAAAGACACGGTTTGATGATTCAAACGCCAGTGCAGACACCAGCCCGCCGATCAGAGCGTGGATACGGGGCACATGNCGATTTGGCACCAGCCGGAATAACATCGTGAATGCCAGGGTAGCAAACAGGATCGGCAACGTTTTCAGTACCACGATCCCGAAAGACGAAATATCCTTGCCATGCCCCATGGACAATCCGATCAACCATGATGTCAGTGACAAGCTTGCTCCGATCAGCAACGGCGCAAGCGTCAGTACGGCCCAGTAAGCCACCAGACGTTTGACCAGGGGGCGGGGCCGAGTCACCCGCCAGATGACATTGAATGCATGGTCTATGGTAAGCATCATGGACAGGGCGGTGACCGCAAGAAACACAATGCCCACAGCGGTGAGGCGTGTTGCACTGTCGGCAAATTGCTGCATATACTGCGTGATGATTATCCCGGCGTTTTCCGGCATCAAATTGTTCAGGAGATAGATCTTGATCTGTGCCGAAAAATCCTCGAATACCGGGAATGCCGAAAGGACGGTCAGGGCGATGGTCAGCATCGGAACAAGCGACAGCAAAGTGGTAAAGGTAAGACTTGCAGCAGTTTGCGCGCATCGATCCCTTACAAAGCGTGTTGCGATCAAACGAAGCAAAGCTTGAATATCGCGCAAATTATTCCGCATGGCCCGACCTTTTCCATATAATTAGCCAATGATAACCGACAAAGAAATACTCGTACTGTATTACAGCCAGCATGGAGCGACCCGGCAAATGGCCCAGCTGATTGCACGCGGGGTGGAACAAGAGGATGGTGTGCGTGCCCGGCTGCGTACCGTGCCCAGGGTATCTTCAGTATGTGAGGCAACAGAAGCAAGCATACCCGACAGTGGCGCGCCTTACGTTGAATTGCGCGATCTCGAGGAATGCATAGGCCTGGCATTAGGCAGTCCTACGCGTTTCGGCAACATGGCATCGGCGATGAAATATTTCTGGGACAGCACCGGCGGAGCATGGATGAAGCACACTTTGGTCGGCAAGCCGGCGGCACTGTTTACTTCAACCGGCACCATGCACGGAGGGCAGGAGAGCACCCTGCTGTCGATGATGTTGCCGCTGCTGCATCACGGCATGGTCGTCGTCGGTTTGCCCTATTCAGAACCCGAACTGACATCCACCCAAAGCGGCGGCACGCCCTATGGCGCCAGCCATGTCGCAGGCATCGCCAACGACCAGGCGATCAGCGATGCTGAAAGGAAACTCTGCATGGCATTGGGTCGTCGCTTGGCGCAGACTGCTTTGAAACTTTCTGCATGAGCAATGCGCGCGAAGCTCGCAGGATGTTGCGGGCCCATCGTTACGGAGTACTGAGTACCCTGTCAAAAAAATTTGAGGGATACCCGTTCGGTTCGATCGCGACGTACCTGGTGGATCATGATGGCAGCCTGCTGATCCTTATCAGCACCCTCGCGGAACATACCAAAAACATAGCGCATGATGCGCGCGTCAGCCTGATCACACATGAACAGCGCGATGCCGACATTCAGGCCCAGGGCAGGGTGACTGTGGTGGGCAATGCATGGCCGGAGACGGTTCGCGAACAAACGGGAATTCGCTATTTGCGCTATTTTCCGGAAGCCCGGGCTTACCTGGCGATGCATGACTTTTCGTTTTATCGCATCCGACCGGTGGCGATCCGCTACATCGGCGGATTTGGCCGTATCCATTGGGTGGATACGGAAGATTACACTGTGCAAACCTGCCCATTGATCGAACAGGAACCTGATGTGATCGCGCACATGAACTCGGACCATCAAGACACGATGAGAAACTACTGCCGGCACTTCCATCGGTTCGCAGCGCTGGATGTCGAGATGCTGGGTATAGACTGCGATGGGTTCGATGTGCGAGCAGATGGAATGGTGTTGCGGTTTGATTTCGATCAACCGGTGACTGATGCCCAACAGGCAAGGACGGTTTTGGTTGAGATGGCGCGCATCGCCAAACAATAACCGGGCAATGCGATTCACGATTTTCCGATGACCTGCATCAGGCTCAGAGGCCGGCAATATTGATGCTTTCCTTGTCTAAAACAGGGTGATCACCGGAGTCGAGGAAGTATTGAGCACACTCCATTCCCGCTAATGCCGACTGGGAGTGGAGTGTGATCATTTTAAGAATTGCGGAGGCTAGAAACGGGCACCCAGTTTGATGCTGTAGGATTGATCCGAACCGGTCTTGTCATATTCCAGGGCTGCGTTCATAAATAGAAATTTAACATTTCCACCCACAAATATTTTATTCTGGCTGAAGGATTCCTTGGTCAACGTCGGTATCCCGTTTGGGGTGCTGTCAGACCAGACTTCTCCTACCCCGGCGTACGGTGTGAACATCGCGAATCCCTTGGAGATGGAAACATCCAGACCCTTGGTCTCGAAGGAGAGTTGGTCCACCCCGGTCATCTTGGTCATCGAACCGCGGATCGCGACTGCAGGAGTGGCCGTGCCACCCGGGAGGATCGCATAGCGCAATTCGCCGCCGTACATTTTGATGTTGGAGCTCGGCACTTCGGAATAAACTGCACCCACATCGATATTAAAGGGCAGGCCTACGAACATATGTAACTTGGGCAAAACCACGGAGCTGGAAGTGAATGTGCCGTTTGTGGCTGTGGTCCAGAGTGACGGATTTTGCAATTTTGTCTCTGTTGCTTCCAGGCCCAGATCGAACCCGAGTATGCCCAGAGGTTCTGCCGGTGTGATGGGCTTATAGCTTACTACTGAGCTCATATCTTCGGAGAACGACTTGAATTCAGCCTGAGTCGTAAAGCCGCCAATATTATCGATATTGCCCGCCCAAACGGGCTGCACAAAACAGCCCAGGACGCATAACAATGCTATGCTTTTCTTCATGATGATAGCCTTCCTTGTGGTTAGAGGTACTTAAACTGTACCTGATATCAGCATAGCGCAAATATTATTGCCATGTCCACATCAAACGCGATTGCGGATACAACATACACTGACTTCGATAAAGTGCGGAGTGATATCTCTGGCGGCCCGAATAGCGTCTAGAATACCCGGGCAGATACATAACCAAAAAGCTGAGGAGTGTCATGGCAATCACAGACTGGCCCGAAGGTGAACGTCCTCGCGAGAAACTGTTAACCCGCGGCGCTGCTTCGCTGTCCGATGCTGAATTGCTGGCGATCTTTCTGCGTACCGGCGTGGCAGGGAAAAGCGCGGTGGATCTGGCGCGGGAGTTGCTCAACAGGTTTGGCAATCTCACTCAGTTAGTCGCCGCCAGCGAGGCTGATTTTTGCGAAACCAAAGGTATGGGGCAGGCGAAGTTTGTGCAGTTGCAAGCAGCACTTGAAATGTCACGACGTGCATTGCGGGAAGAATTGCAGCGTGGNGATGCGCTCAATTCGCCGCGTGCAGTACGCGATTATTTGCAGCTGTTGCTGGGTACGCGGCAACATGAAGTCTTTCTGGTTTTGTTTATGGATACCCAGCANCGNGTGATCGCATCGGANGANTTGTTCCATGGCACGCTCAGCCAGACCAGCGTNTATCCGCGCGAAGTGGTCAAGCGGGCGCTGGCGCACAACGCTGCGGCAGTGATACTCGCGCACAACCATCCCTCGGGCGTCGCAGAGCCCAGCCAGTCCGATCAATTGTTGACCAGTGCACTCAAGCAGGCCTTGGCTATGGTGGACGTGCGCGTGCTGGATCACTTCATCGTCGCGGTTGGACAAACCTTGTCATTCGCAGAAAAAGGCTTGATTTAGTCGTCTTGACGGAATTCTTCCCTCCTCCACTCATCCGGAATCTCAACCGCTCGTCGGTTAGACTTTGCCCTTGCTCTGTTTTTTCTGAATAATCGGCTCCACTTGGCAAACTTGTCGAAAGACAAGGACGCAAAGTCACCGGCCTAAGGGAAACTATGGTAGCGGGACCGCGATACGGATGTTCATCCGTGTGTGTAATCTCCCGTCGTGCACGACCATAATCTCCTTGCGGCCATTGGAAACTGGGCAGAGGAGCATAGTAGTGAGTTCAGAGAACATCAGATATATTCAGAGAGCGCTGCTCTTCGCATCGTTATCCTGGGTATTGCTATCTTTGACCGCGTGCGGAGGCGGGAGTGTGAACTCAGCACAGACTCCTGCTTCCGCCGGCGCACAGGCCATCGCCGCCGTTGTAAAATCGACCGGAGCGGATTTTTATTTGACGCTTCCCGACCATCTTTGTGTCAGCAACCCGTCCCAATGCAGTTACGCGCCCGTCGCCAACAAGATGATCGTTGCGGCTGTGACCGCGACTACAGGCAACGTGACTTTTAACGGAGTGACCACGCCTTTTTCCGTTGCGGCGGGAGGAGAGACCGAAATCACGCTCGACCCTGCGGTAGTGCTGACCTCGAACGAGACAGTCGAGGCCAAGGGCATCCACGTGACGGCACTCGCGCCTGTATCGGTGCATGTGGTTTCCGAAAGCGCAACTTCTGCAGATGGCTATCTTGCCTTGCCGACATCGGGTCTCGGAACGAATTACTACATCATGTCTTACTCCAGCGCCAGATATACCGGATCGGAATTCGCGCTGGTAGCCACACAGAACAACACTACTGTCACCATCACTCCAACTGCTGCCGGTGCATCCCAATCGGCTGGAGCCGCGTTCACGGTTTTGCTTAACATCGGAGAAACGTACCAGCTGCAGAATTTAGCCAATGCCGACATGACAGGCACACTCGTGTCTGCCGACAAACCCATCGCGGTGTTCGGCGGCCACCTGTGTACCGATATACCATCCGGGACAGATGCATGCGATTACCTCGTCGAACAGCTACCGGACATATCTATTTGGGGCAAGACTTTCCACACTTCGCCGTTCAGTGGGCGTGCCCGCTACACGGTGCGAGTCATCGCATCCCAGAACGGCACTACATTCACCACGATACCATCCGGACTGATCGGGACATTGAATGCAGGCCAGTTCGCGGATGTCGTGCTGACGGGCCCGGCTGAATTCGTGTCCAGCAACCCGGTGCTGATGGCGCAATTCATGCGCGGCAATTCAGACGATACTGCCGGTAAAGGAGACCCCAGCATGGTCATCGTAACGCCTGGGGAACTGGGTCCGACCGATGCGACATTCGGCGTCCACGGCCTTGCCGGTACCACACTGAACTATATTAACGTCGTCACCGAAACGGCCGCGCTTGCAACTTTGAAGCTCGACAGCGCGGTGGTGAATGCTGCGCTCTTCACCCCGATAGGCGGGACAAGCATCTACTCGGCAGGCACACTCCAGGTGGCCCCAGGGGTGCACTCTCTTGCGGGTTCGGTTTCTTTTAGCGCACTGGTCTATGATTTCGGGATTGCGATAAAAGCAGTTTCATACGCATACCCTGTGGCTACCAATCTGTCGCTTCCGATAACCGCGCCTGCGGTTCCCCCTTCAGTTTCCGCAGGGTGCGAGACTGATGAACACGGTAAAGATCAACATTCCAAACAGCGGGATCCGGCCAAAGCGCTCGACCAGTCGGGCCAGACTGATCAGGTGACAACGAATGACAGGGCTGCCGATGATGATGGCGAGGAATGTCATTAACTAAATATGGGCAACGGGGTGAATCTTGTGGAGGGGATGAAACTTTTGATAATGTTGACTTCGGCGATCCTGGGAATGGTGTCGGCAGCAAGTTGCGCCTACGCGCAGGAAGCCGCGCAGAAATCACGCCAGCGTGGGGATTTGGTCCACCAAAATCCGGAAGTTACCGGTGCGGCCTACGAGAAATTGTTGTCTGATGCGGATGTCCAGATCAAGGGAGGCAATCCCGCGGCGGCCTATTCAATGCTGGAGCCGCTCGAATTCGAACATTCCGGTGAAGAGCGTTTTGATTATCTGATTGGTATCGCCGCGCTGGACAGCGGCCGGCCTGACAGGGCGACACTCGCCCTCGAACGGGTACTGATGGTCAATCCGAATTCTGCCGCTGCCCGGTTGGATATTGCGCGGGCCTATTATCAACTGGGCGATCTGCCGCGTGCCAAGACCGAATTTGCCACGGCGTTGACGCAAAATCCACCTGAAGCCGCGCGTACCAACATCGAAAAATATCTGGATGACATCGCATCCCAGGAAGCAGGAAAGCAGACACGCGCTACCGGATATGTCGAGGGAACGGTCGGGCATGACAGCAACGTCAATAATTCCACCAGCCAGACGCTGATACTTGCGGGCACGACCCCCTACATTCTCGATCCTGCCAGCGTGCAAGCATCCGACCATTACTACGGATTTGCTGCGGGCGGCGAAGTCACTCACAGAATGAACGGCAACTGGGGCTTGTATGCAGGTGCTGAATTCCGGCAACGCAACTACCGTACGCAAAATGTCTTTGATGCGCTCATCCTGGATGCGCGGGCGGGGCTGATGTTTGGCGCTAAAGTGAACAGCCTGCGCTTGGGCATGCTGGGTGAAAGGTTCGATCTCGGCGACTCGCACTATTTCAACACGGCAGGTATCAATGCGGAATGGCGCCACGTGCTGAGTCCGAGCAATCAGCTGACGGCATTCGGCCAATATGTGCAATATCGCTATGCCAATCCGCTCATGCAGCCGAATGATCTTGACCAACAGTCGATCGGCGGCGGCTGGTCGCACACGTTTTCAGAAGGCAAGTCAACGCTGTCCGGCAGCCTGTACCACGGCACAGAAAATGATATTTCGACGATCATCACTCCTGCCACTCCGGATGGCGGACGAGTCGACGGCGCCAAAAGGTTCACTGGTTTTCGTGTCGGGGGCCAGGCGGCTGCCAGTGAAAGAGCCATGCTGTTCGCTTATGCGGGCGCGCAATTCGGTGATTACAGCAGGGTCAATTATTATTTTCAGCGTAAACGCAGTGATCATATCTATGATTTGACGGCAGGGGTGAATTGGCATTGGAACAAATTTTGGACGGTTCGTCCGCAACTGAGCTACACGAGGGATGATTCCAATATTGTCGTTTACGAATTTAACCGTTTGGATGTTTCGCTGAATGTTCGCCGTGATTTCCGGTGAACAAATTTGAGTAAGGAGTAAATCATGAACACTGCAAAAAGTACCTCCAGCTATTTAAGCGTCATAATCGCCTGCTTGATATTCATCGTGAGCCCGGTCGCCCATGCGGGTATTGCCGGATACGCCCAGTTTGTCAATGGCAACGTCCAGATCACCAATTCGGCCGGGCAGATTCATATCCTGCAAAAGGGCGATGCAGTAAGCGAGAGCGACACCCTGACCACCTCGAAAGGAGCATCGGCGCAAATCAAGATGCGGGATGGCGGTTTTGTCGTCATACGCCCGGATTCGCAGCTCAAGTTCGACAGCTTCATATTCAGTGGCGAAGAAGATGGCACAGAGCAGAATTTCTTCTCGTTGTTGAGAGGCGGTGTTCGCGCTATCACCGGCTTGATCGGGCATCTGCANAAAGCGAATTATCATATCACCACCACCTCATCGACCATCGGCATCCGCGGCACCGACCATGAAACCTTTGTTGTTGTGCCGGGCAGCAAATTGGCGGAGACTGTTCCGGCCGGTACATACAACAAAGTGAACGCCGGCGAGACCACCATGACTACCGATAAGGGTGTCATTAACATATTGCCCAACCAGATGGGTTTTGCCGGGGGGATGGATCAGATGCCACAACTGCAACCGGTCAATCTGAATATCTTTACCGTGACGCCAGCCCCGTTGTCCCAGGCGAAAGGGGCCAAGAAGGACGCATCGGTGCGTGGCAATACGGTAGTGGATGGCGCTATTCAAGGGCAGGATGCGGCACCGATGGATTCTGTGCCGAAAAACCAGATCCAGACACCGATCAAGGGGAAATCCGGGCCGACGGTTCCGGTGCAAGTGTTCTGATCCAGCCGGCGGGCGGCTGAACGAAAAGCCCGCAATCAAGAATTTATTCGTTGCGGGCTGGTGACGCTATAATCCGCTGCGAATCGCGCCGCTATGCGGTACTCATCAGAAGTGGCACAGGGTGCTGTTGCTGAACTTCCGGATTTTCGGCCGGCCAGCTGCCGGCTGGCCGGCAAATAATCCCAGTCCTTTCCATGCTAGATTCGCAAATGCGCAGGACGCGGCGTAGCCACGCATCTTGCACAGCACAGGGATATTCACAGCTGTGCCGGAGCCATGCAGTCGCGCCGTGCTTTGCAATATTATCGCAATAAAGGGAACCTTTCGGCACATCGGCTCCTCTATGAACCTGCCGGAATGCACTCAACTGGAGATGAATATAAATGTATGGGTTGGGGTGTATAAATTTTGCGAGGTCGGCAGGCTGGGTTTTCTCGGGGTTGATATTGGCGGCAAGCGATGTGTATGCACAGGAAGCCGGGCAGAGCGCGCCTCAGCGTGCCGAATCCGAACTGCAGATACCGGTCGGGACAGATGCAAATGAAAAGCTGCTGCGCGATGCCGAGGCTTTGATGAAAGCCGGCAAGCCGGCTGAAGCATACAAACTATTGGAACCTTTTGAATTCGATCGCTCGGGTGAAGTGCGGTTTGATTATCTGATCGGCATTGCTGCGCTGGACAGTGGCAAGCCCGATAAAGCGACGCTCGCCTTCGAACGGGTGCTGGCAGAGGACCCGGAATATGCCGGCGCGCGTCTGGATATGGCTCGCGCCTATTATCAACTGGGTGATATGAGTCGTGCAAAGACCGAATTCGAGACAGTGTTGAACCAAAATCCTTCCGAGGCGGGACGTGCCACGATCCTGAACTACCTGGAGAATATCGAAGAACATGAAACGGTGAAACGAACCCGCATCAGCGGTTACATCGAGGGTTCGGCGGGCCGCGATACGAACGTCAATAATGCCTCAGAACTTGCCGACAATATCATTACTCCAATACCCAATCTGAACATCGTGGAATTGGCTGACAATTATATGGGGGTGGCCGCGGGAGGCGAGATCATCCATAGTCTGGATGAAAATTGGCGAATTTATGCCGGGGCGGATCTGATCCAGCGCAATTATTATAGATATAAAGGTTTCAATCCACTTAACCTTGAAGAGCGCCTTGGTTTTTTGTATAGCACGCGAACTGACCTGTACCGGGTGGGCGTATTGGGGGGGCAGAATAGCATGGGAGATGCACGCTATCGCAACAACTCCGGCATCAGTATCGAATGGCGCCACGGAGTTGACGCCAGCAACCAGCTGAATATATTCGGCCAGTACATGCGCTATCGCTTTGCCGATACCGTCTTGCAGCTGAACGACATCAATCAGCAGTTTGCCGGTGCCGGCTGGCTGCATGTGCTTGGGGATAACAAGTCAACCTTGTCCGGCAGTTTGTATTATGGAACCGAGAATGCCGCCGGCCCGGTAACATTGTCCAATCCCGGCGGTGGGCGTATCGATGGCGCCAGGCGATTGGCCGGAATTCGCATCGGCGGCCAGGCGGCGGGTGCAAGGGCGAAACTGTACTTCAGCGGCGGTGAACAATTCAGCAGGTTTGACAATGTCAATCCGGCAATATTAAGCGAGCGAGCCGACCGTTTTGAAGATATGACATTGGGAGCAGAATCATATCTGGACCGTCTGTGGTCAGTCCGCGCGCAAATTACGCGTTTTATCAATATCTCGAATGTTGAAGCATATGATTACGATCGCACCGATTATTCGCTGACGATACGCCGAAATTTCCAATAACTTGTGCTAAAGAGGATATGACATGACAAATTTATCTAAGGCATTTTTTGGCCTGGCCGCAACGCTGGTATTGGCGGTCAGCAGCGGCAATGTTTATGCGGCAGTGGCCGGGCATGTGCAGTATGTGCACGGCAAGGTACAGGTCACGAGCTCAGCCGGGGTGATACATGCCATCAAGAAGGGCGAGGCGGTGAATGAAGGCGATACCCTGGTCTCTGCGCTGGGCGCCTACGCGCAGATCCAGATGGAAGACGGCGGCATGATCGCGATGCGGCCGGACACCAGGCTCAAGATCGACCGTTTTGTTTTCGATGGCCAGGAAGACGGAACTGAACGCAGCTTTTTCTCCGTGTTCAAAGGCGGCTTTCGCGCCATAACAGGCACGATCGGGAAAAAGAACAAGGTTAACTTTCACATTACCACGCCGGCAACAACGATAGGCATCCGCGGCACGGACCATGAAACATTTGTCGTCACGCCGGACAGTTCATTCGCGGCAACGACTCCGGCCGGTACCTATAACAAGGTGAATCTGGGCGAGACCACCATGACGACAGAGAAGGGGATGATCTCGGTGTTGCCCAACCAGATGGGATTTGTCGCCGCGGCAGATCAAATGCCCAGGCTGCAACCGGTTGACCTGAACATCTTTACTGCAACTGCCCAGCCGGCCCTGCAAGGCAGGGTTGACAGCCGCGAGGGCAAACCGGAGGGGAGTCCCGGATTCCAGGACAGCGCGACGAAGGGAAAGAATGAAATGCGTGAAACCTCGACGGTAGACGATCACAAGATGCGGGACCATGCGGCAGTGGACAAGATTGACGTTCATGACAGTGTAAGGATGGAAAAAGCGGGAGCGGGTGGGGCAACTACGCTGACACCATCCACGGAGGACGCTGTCAAGACGACCATCCCGACTACTCCGGATGACATACTGAAACAGGAAGATTGATCTCCGCCTGATTTCAAAACTGGCAGGCCCGCTATCGCGGGCTTGTTTTATTATTGTCTTGCAATGAGCACTAGATCTTTTTCGCCAATTCTGCCGCCTTGCCGATATAGGTCTCGGGCGACAGTAGCAGCAGGCGCTGCTTCTCCTCTGCCGGGATTTCCAGAGTGTTGATGAATGCTTGCAGGGATGCGCGATTGATGCCATCTTTGCCGCGCGTCAATTCCTTGAGCTTGTCATAGGCGTCCGCGATGTTATAACGCCGCATCACGGTCTGGATCGGTTCCGCCATCACTTCCCAGCTTGCATTCAAATCATCTGTCAGGCGCTGCGGATTGGCTTCCAGTTTGTTCAAGCCTTTCAGGCAGGATTCGTAAGCCAGCAGGGTATAGCCCAGCGCCACGCCCATGTTGCGCAATACCGTGGAATCGGTGAGGTCGCGCTGCCAGCGCGAGACCGGCAGTTTTTCCGAGAGGTGGCGCAACAGTGCATTTGCCAAACCGAGGTTGCCCTCGGAGTTTTCAAAATCGATCGGGTTGACCTTGTGCGGCATGGTCGATGAACCGACTTCGCCCTTGACCACTTTCTGCTTGAAATAACCGAGCGAGATGTAGCCCCAGATGTCGCGGTTCAGGTCTGTCAGGATGGTGTTGATGCGCGCGTAGGCATCGAACAGTTCCGCCATGTAATCGTGCGGCTCGATCTGGATGGTGTAGGGATTGAAGGTGATGCCGCGCGCAGTGACGAATCGTTGTGCGAAATTTTCCCAGTCAACCTTGGGATAAGCCGCCAGATGCGCGTTGTAATTGCCCACTGCGCCATTGATCTTGCCGAGGATCTCCGTCGCAGCCAGACGCTGTTCGGCGCGCTGAAGCCGGTACACCACGTTCGCCATTTCCTTGCCCAGTGTGCTCGGCGTGGCGGTCTGCCCGTGGGTGCGGCACAACATCGGCAGGTCGGCGTGTTGGTGGGCCAGGTTTTTCAAGCGCCCGGTCAGTACCTTCAGCGCAGGCAGCATCACGGCATCGCGCGCGCCCTTGAGCATCAGCGCGTGGCTCAAGTTGTTGATGTCTTCCGAGGTGCAGGCGAAATGGATGAATTCCAACACCTTCGCTGTTTCCGGATTTCCCGATAATTTGTCGCGCAGCCAGTACTCGACGGCTTTCACATCGTGGTTGGTGGTGGACTCGATGGTCTTGATCGCCAGTGCATCGGCTTCGCTGAAGCTGGCATTGAGCGTGTCCAGTTGCTTGACGGTCGCAGCGGAGAACGGCGGGATTTCGGGGATGTCAGCCTGCGCGCTGAGCGCCTTGAGCCATTCGATCTCGATCAGCACGCGAAAGCGNATCAGCCCGAATTCGCTGAAATAAGCGCGCAACGCATCCACCTTGCCGTGGTAACGTCCGTCGAGCGGGGAGAGAGCAGTGAGTTTGGTGAGAGTGGTCATGTTAAACCCTATGAGACTGATTGGTCAGAGCCAAATGTAGGTCGGGGTTAACCAGCGACTTGCCGCTTGCGGCTTAGTCGATTGGCTATGCGAAGCTCGCCCGACATGGTGGGCATAGCCCANCCTACGGTGAAAGGTTGCATTTTACGCGAATCAGCCCAGCCCTTGTTCTAAGATTGGACCCCGTGTTCGATGATTGCCCCTCCCAGGCAGATTTCGCCGTCATAAACGACCACCGATTGCCCGGGTGTCACAGCCCACTGCGCCTCGTCAAAGGCGATCTCGCATGAACTGCCGGAGATGCTGGTGAAGCGGCAGGGCGCATCGGCCTGCCGATAGCGCGTCTTGGCCGCATAGCGATGATTGAGCAGGGGTGCGGTGCCGCTGATCCAGTGGCTGTCCAGCGCGGTCAGGCGCGGCGAGAGCAGGGTAGGGTGATCGTGCCCTTGCACCACGATCAGGCGATTGTTCGCCATATCCTTGCCTGCCACGAACCACGGTTCGCCCGAAGCATCCCTGGCCCCGCCGA
>JGI20214J51650_10000553_pt1 | contig 23370 bp, 21 predicted proteins | sample WetSurMetagenome_FD_51650 | JGI IMG/M metagenome (IMG submission 51650) | reverse complement strand
ATCCGCACAAAAGCCATAACCGGGGCGCCTCGCCGCTCGGGGCCAAAACTAGGGAAAGCCTGTGCGTATTTCCCTTCCTCGATAGCAGCCAGGGCCGCGAGTTCGGCGGAGGTCACGGCCCCTTGGCCCCCGCGTCCATGAAAGCGTATTTCAACCATAGTCTCACACTCCACCTTCAACGTTTCGACTCATTCCGCTCACCTCAAGAAGCCCGATCCAAGTCCAGTTTGAGCATACTCGCGGCGAACCCACCCATTGACACGAAAATTCAGTTATTCTCTAATACCATGGTTGTGCAAAAAAGGTCAAGGTGTTTTTCTCACTCTAGGCCAGCTTTAAGTTTTTCGGTGAAATTCACCGAAATGACAGTCGATATTAAGCACAAAATCACAAGCATCCCCAAAAAAATAGACGACTGGGCGTGACCGTCACTCGCGGCTAAAGTCCCGCCTTCCTTTCATGGCCCGCTCCAGCGTAATCCGATCGGTGTACTTGAGGTCGCCGCCCATGGGGATCCCGTAGGCAATGCGCGAGATCCGCAGCGGCCGGTCTTTCAGCAGTTGCAGCAGGTAATGAGCGGTGGCCTCGCCTTCATTGCTCGGATTGGTGGCAATGATGATTTCCCTGGTCTGTTCTTCCTCGATCCGTTTTACCAGCTCTCGAATGCGGATGTCATCGGGCCCGATGCCGTCCAGAGGGGCGAGCGTCCCCTGCAGGACGTGATAGCGCCCCCTGAAAGCGCCCGACTGTTCAATGGCCAGCAGGTCGGCCGTACTCTCCACCACACAGATCTCTCCCGTGTCCCGACCGGGATCGGCGCACAGGGGGCAGAGCTCACCGTCGGTGAAATGAAAACAACGGGGGCAGGTGCCCACGCGGCCGCGCATTTGCCGAATCACCTCGGCCAGCGATTCGGCGTCTTCTCTGGCGCACTGCAGCAGGTACATGGCGATGCGGGTGGCGCTCTTCTCCCCCAGACCCGGGAGTTTGCTCAACCGGCGAATGAGATCCCGAAGAATCGGTGGATAGGCGTTCATGATTCCTCAGATTCCCTTCAAAAGAGCCCCGGGAGCTTCAGTCCTGGAATATTCAGGCCCCCGGCAAGTTTGCCCATTTCGCCGGCGGCCATCTCCTGCGACCTTCTAAGGGCATCGTTGACGGCGGCGACAATCAGGTCCTGGAGCATTTCAAGGTCCTGGGGATCGACCACCTGAGGTTCCAGTTTCAGGCTCACCAGTTCCTGGCGCCCATTCATAACCGCGGTGACCATTCCTCCACCGGCGCTGGATTCCACCGTCTTGGCAGCCAACTCCTCTTGAATCTTCGCCATTTTATCCTGCAGCGTCTTGATCTGCTGCATGGGATTGAAACCTTTCGTCATATTCTCCTCCCTAACCTTCATGACCCGGTGGGTCACAACAAAGCATGAAATCCCTCCTTTGTCATTCCGGCAGGTTCCCGGCCTAAAGCCTGCCCCTCTTCTGAGACCCATTTTCTCAGAGAAGATCAGGACCATCATCCGGTTCAGCTGCCGAACCGCTCTTGCGGTTCTCCAAGCGGTCGGTTTTCAACCCTCGAATGTCCACCAGTTCTCCCCCGAGTATTTCCAGGGCCTGCAACACCACCGGATTCTCCATGATGGAACGTCTCGCATTGCCTTTGGTCCGTTTCCCTTTAGGCAGCCCCTTCACTTCCGAGGCGGTGGATATTTTTGCTCTCACCACCCATTGGAACTCATGCCCGAAATAGGCGCGCGCCGCATCGCTCAACTTGGCCAGTGCCTGCGGTTCACTCACCACGTCTTGGAAGATCTCCAGGACCTCCAGTCCGAGAGTCTTCTCCGAGGCCAGGGTCACCCGGCTGTCGGCCAGTTTTGCCGCGAGGATTGCGTCCTTCCCCTGGAGCCATCGGACAAAGTCGAGCCATTGCTTAACCGCTTCGCCCGGGTCCACGGGTGTTGGCGGCGCCTTCGCCGGAGCGGCAACAATTGGAGGCGGCGGGAACGGTTCCTGCGCGGACATCTCCACGGGCTCCGGCGGGATGACGGCGGCCTCCGCCTTGGGCGGACACCCCGGGACTTCGGGCATGGCCTCTTTCGCCGTGGAGATCCCCTTTTTCGCCGCCAACCGGTCTTCAAGGAAGTTCAGCTTGGCCAAGACTCCTTCCAGAGACTCCAACCGCGGGAGCTGACTCAGGCGCAAGAGCAGCATCTCCAGCGTGGTCCTCGGAAGAGAAGAGCGTCGGATTTCCTCTTCGGCCTTGAGGACCATCTGAAAGATGAGATGCAGGGATTCCGGACTGGTCTTCTTCAATTCGCCCTTGAGGACCTGAATCTCATCTTCAGGAAGATCCAGCAGGGACTCCAGGCCCTGCCCCCCGGCGGCCAGAACGAGCAGATTTCTGAAATAATCGCACAGCTGCTGGCAGAAGCGCTTGGTGTCAATCCCCCGCCGGTAGAGGTCGGCAACAACCTCCAGGCATGTCCGGGCGTCGCCGTCAAGCACTGCCGCCGCCACCCTGTAGACGCTCTTTCGGTCAACGATCCCGAGAATGTCAAGGATTTCATCAGCGGTCAGCTCTTCGCCGCTGAAGGCCAGGATTTGTTCGAGCAGACTTTGCGCATCGCGCATGCTGCCGTCAGCTTCCCGGGCGAGGGCGTAAAGCAGCCCCTCGGGAAGCCCCACCTGCTCCTGTGAAGTGATGTGCCGAAGGTGTTCGACCAGCTCCTGAATAGGAATTCGGCGGAAATCGAAGCGCTGACATCGGCTCAAAATAGTGGCGGGGATCTTGTGAGGTTCAGTCGTTGCAAAAAGGAACACGACGTGTTCCGGAGGCTCTTCCAGGGTTTTCAGCAAGGCATTGAAGGCCTCGGCCGTCAACATGTGAACTTCGTCGATAATGTAAATCTTATAAGGGCTTTTGGCCGGCCGGTAGCGGACCGTTTCACGGAGGTCTCTAATACTGTCAATACCGCGATTGGAGGCGCCGTCAATTTCCAGCACATCCACCGCGTTTCCTTGCGTAATTTCTCGGCAGTTGGAACATTGGTTGCAGGGAACGGAGGCGACCGGAGCGAGACAGTTGAGGGTCTTGGCGAGAATTCGGGCCACGGAGGTCTTGCCGACCCCGCGCGCACCGCAAAAGAGGTACGCATGCGCAGTCCGACTGCGGCTAACGGCGTTTTGTAGCGTTCGGGTTACGTGAGGCTGACCGATGACCTCGGCGAAGGTTTGAGGGCGCCATTTGCGTGCCAACACCAAATAGGACATGGGCAGATTGTCGCCAAACGGGGTGAATGGAAGATGGCGGAGAGAGAGGGATTCGAACCCTCGGTACACCTTTTGGGCGTACACACGATTTCCAGTCGTGCCCCTTCAGCCTCTCGGGCATCTCTCCGTCAGTAGTTTTCGTTTATCGATCGTCGCCTATCTTTCCGGTGTTTACTGATGGCGGAGAGGGTGGGATTCGAACCCACGTGCCCTGCTCTTCACAGGACAAGTCGATTTCGAGTCGACCCCGTTACGGCCTCTTCGGTACCTCTCCACGATTTTTCTGCGCCTGGCGTCGTTCTTGAAAAAACCTCGTCAAGAGCCCGGAAGAAACCTCAGCCAGAACTCCACCAATCACTTGAATATAATGATTGAAAACCGCTGCCTTTGTCAAGTCCACAGCACCGCCGAAGACCCCGGCTTTGGGGTCGGAAGCGCCAAAAACAAGTGTACGTATGCGCGCCTGCATCATTGCCCCGAGACACATGGCGCAGGGTTCCAGGGTGACATAGAGCGTGGTCCCTGGAAGGCGGTAATTTTGGGAGACCCTGGCCGCCTCACGCAAGACCACGACTTCAGCGTGGGCTGTCGGGTCGCACATGGCAATGGGAGCATTATAGCCGCGACTGAGAATCTCCCCCTGGTTACCAACGAGGACCGCTCCCACCGGTACTTCCGCCCTGGCATAAGCTTCGCCGGCTTCCTCGAGCGCCACCGCCATAAACGATTCATGAATGCTCTTCAAGATGATCCACGAAGTCACACGAAGAAACACCAAGGAGAGCTAACCAACCATACTTCGTAAGCCTTCGTGTCTCTTCGTGGAGAAAATATGCAGATTCCAATACGATCAAGTCACCCATTGCCGCCCCGGCATTCTCCGCGAAAGCCGTTTTACATAACATAGCCCGCCCATAATTGGAAACCTTTTTAAAGTGATCGGCTCTGCCTTGTCATCCATATGTTGTGTCTTATAATCATTTACGGTATAAAGGATTGTTATATATGGAGACCAAAAGAATCCTTGAAGACTGCAGCTTCCGGCGCCTTGGCGGAATGGATCGGGTCTTTGAGCCGAAAGGTTGCGTAAAAAGGGAAGGGAAAAAGCATCCTTGCCCGGACTGTAGCTTTTGCCAGTCCTGCGCTGAGACTCGCTGCCTTAGCTGCCGCAGCGAGCGTAACCGGAGAGGATTTGCGCCCTGCAAAAAGCTGAGCATTCAGGAACAGATCCTTCTCTATGAAAAAGTGAACGCCGAGGCATCGGAGAAAAAGAAGATTGCTGCAAAGTTGGGTAACAACCTGGAACCATCTAATATTATGTGGGAACATGAAGAGTAAAAGAGCTCGCTCGTTTGTCATACTGTTGATTTTTCCCGCGCTTTTTGCCGGCTGGGGTTCGAGCCAGGGGCAGTCCCTGGCGGCGATCCAGGATGTTAACCGTCCGCATCGGGACGTGATTTCGACTACCCCCGGTGAAGGTGATGCATCGAGAGCGTCCTCGCAGCAATGGCACACCTATGTGTGGGAAGCCCTACCCTTGGATTGGCTCCAGGATTCCAAGCATGCGGTGCTCCTGCAGGCTTACGAGGAAAACGACTGGAGACCCCTCTTTATTACGGCGCGTTTCGAGGTCGACAGGAACGCTCACCTGTTGTTGGATCGCCTTGGAACGGTCCAAGACGAGGCCATCGATCCGCAACCTTACAAACTGGTCGACTTGAAGCGCGAAATTGAGAATCTGGAGCACTTGCGTCTTTCCCTTCAAGCTCTTGATCCCGGATATCGTGACTCGCTCGCGGATTCTCTCGAATCGGATTCACTGCCCAAGCCCCCCCGGCACGGCCCCGCTACCGGGAGCCAAAACGTCGCGGATCCCTCCCATCCCTCAGCATCGGATGCCAACCAAGCGAGAGAGAAGGAAAAAGCATATCGCGACCTTTTTCGGGCAAGCAGCGCGATCGATGTTCGCTTGTCGCACAATCTCATCCAGTTTGCCGAGACCATGAACCCTTTCTCCAAAGATATACAAGTCTCTGCCCTTTTGGGGCAAATCCCCATGGCTCGATTCCTTAAAGAACTGGAGCCTCCCTCGCCACCCTATGGTTCGCTTGTCCAGGCCTGGCACAAATACCGCAAATTGGCGTCGTTGGTCCCACAGTCGCGGTTGATCCAAGCCCAAAAACTGGCCCCGGGTGATGCCGGGAACAGCATCCGGGACCTTCAAAAAAGACTCCAGGAGGAAGACTTTTATCATGGGAAGCTAACCGGCCACTTCGATGAAACCACCAAAGAAGCGGTGCAGCAGTTTCAGCTCTTCCACAATCTGGACATCGACGGCAAAGTTGGGCAGCAAACGCGAGAATGGCTGAATGTCAGCTTTCAGGACAAGGCGGATATGATTGCTCAGGCCTTGAAGCTCCATCGCCAGAGTCCCACGCGTCGCTACCAAAGATTCGTTTGGGTGAACATTCCCCAGTTCACGCTCGAATATCATAACGACGGGAAGATCGAAGCGGTTCACCGGGTAATCGTCGGCAAAGCAAGCGGAAAGAAGATCAAACTCAACGGTCGTTCGGTGGGAGAAAATCAGACGCCCACTCTGAATAGCACGATTGAACAGGTGGTCATCAATCCCCGATGGTATGTCAGCGACCGCATTCGTCTCGAGTTGAATGATGCCATCGCCGCCGACCCTTCTTATTTAGCGCGCAATGGCTATACCTTTATGACCTCCTCCACTTATCCCTGGGGGGAACCTCGCTTGATTCAACTCCCCGGGCCAAACAACGCTCTGGGAAGGATTAGGTTCGATTTTCCCAATGCTTATGCCGTCTATATGCATGACACCCCGAACAAACACCTTTTCCAGAGGACACGCCGCGATTTTTCCCACGGCTGCATTCGCGTGGAAAAAGCCCATGAATTGGCCAGGGAACTCCTGACAGCCGAACAGAACCCCGCGGCGGCACTCACTGATTCCTATCTCGCTACCAACCGCGAGACCTTCCTGAGACTTCGTGAACCGGTCCCGATAATCATTGAATACCTGCCTGTCGTGGTTAACGCGAAGGGTGATCTTGTCTTCTGCGGGGATCCTTACGGCTGGTTCCAGGAAAACCTCAATCAGAAATCGTGAATTCTCTGTGCATTATATCCATTGATATAGCTGATAAACGTATTGTTCAATATTTTATCTATTATATAATCAGACAGTTAAGAGACCCATCGAATGATATCTGATTCATGATGCACGATATTTGCATCCCAATCTGATTCGCATTCCTATCAAAGCATATTTAACTAGTATTTTCAAATAATTAAATTCATTCCTACAATATCAAAGCGAAGTTGCCTGAAAAATAGTTTGACAGCAATTCTCTTTTGCGCTAGTGAACACTATCCCACGAACACTTGATTCACCATTGATGGTGAGACCGAGCCGTTTGATAATAAATAGAAGAGGTTAAGCTATGGGGCGTTTCAACTCCCGCGTTACGCTGAAGTTGCCGTTCATCTGCTCCGTTGTTTTTTTGCTTTCGATATCGCTTCTTGCAGCTACTGCCTTCACCTTCACAGCCTCCGTCGGCCGACCTTACCACGGCCGTCTCCAAAACGGCATCGCCTTTCCCACCCAGTTTCAAGGCTATTATCTGCGTGATCCGGAGCGCTCCTATGCGACCCCTGAGGCGATCGGGACCGTGCTCGACGCCATTGAAACCGTGCGGGCCCAATACCCCGACACCTGCGATCTCTTTATCGGCGATTTTTCGCGCCAAGGCGGCGGCGGCATTAACATGCACCGTTCCCATCAAAATGGCCGGGACGCGGACTTGGGGATGTACGCCAAGGACAACCGGGCGCTCGATACGTTTGTTCCGATGAACGAAGAAAACCTTGATGTTGCAAAAACCTGGTGCTTCGTTGAAAGCATGCTTCGTTCCCAGCATGTCCAGTATCTTTTCGTCGACCGAAGGATCCAGAGGCTACTGCATGACTATGCACTCAGCGGAGGCGGCGACCCCACGTATTTGGAGACGCTGTTCGGCAACTCGCGGAATTCAATCATCCAGCACGTTCGAGGTCACTATGACCACATTCACGTGCGCTTTTACACCCCGTGGTCAACCATGGCTGCACGCGTGAGCGAGGAAGACGAGCAGCAGCGAACAGTCGTCGAAATGGCCCAGCAGGCATACCTTCCCAAGAAAGTGAACTATTATGTGAAGGGGTCCGAGTACAGTCTGGAAGCACTGGCTCAAAGCTTCGGGGTAAATCAGAAGGACTTGTGCCGCTGGAACCAGATGCACCTGAATGACGTGTTGACGCCCGGCGCCTGCCTCGTCTTTTATAAGCGCGGCTTTGAGCTCGAACCGGTCCATCTGGCAAGATCTCTGCAACCTGACTCGATACCCGATTCGCCGGGTATTCAGCTGGCAAGTGCTCCTTCTTCCGGCTCTATGCAGGATGTACCGACCATCGTCAAATATTCCTCTGCAGCGGGGCGACCCGCCTCGGCTTCTTCCTATATTTATACGGCTCACCGGGGGGATACTCTGGAGAAAGTCGCCAGGCGCGCCGGGATAGACATCGGGACTTTGTGTGCTCTCAATGGTCTCCAACCCAGGTCAGGGGTTAAACCGGGGCAGCGGATCAAGCTGGTGGGCGCCACGCCATCTTCCGGCCATGCGAATGGATCGAGGCCGGGCACGGCCAGGGCGGTGAATATCGTCTCTCGTGCCGATTCCAAAGCCGCCAGGGGCTACGTTCCCGCAGTTTATACCGCAGAAAGACATGATACCCTGTCAAAGATTGCACAACAGCAAGGGATCGATCTCAATGCGTTGTGCCAGATCAATGGTCTGAAGAAGAATAGTGCGCTCCAACCCGGTCAAAAAATAAAACTCTTTGGTCCGGGAACCGCGGAGAAAAACTCCTGCTCCGTTGCCGTCATGAACGCTTCCATGAACTCCAAGCAAACCCAGGCCGCGTCGAACACTCTGCAGGCAAACATGAAGCCGGTTAAAGAATCGAAGCCCAAAGCGGACTCGACTCACCAGAAAAAAACAACAGGAATCCAGAAGACCTCATCGAAATCTTCCAGCGCTGGAACCAGTGCTCTCCCGGCAAAAGCCGAAAAGAATCCAAAAGATCAATCCACAAAGTAAGACAGCGATTCCCCCTTTCCTTCTCTGTCCATTTCTGTTATGAACCGTTTCCTCCGACGGGCACGAACAGAGTGCCCGTTTTTGTTTGGTTTTCAAACCTTGGCTGAACACCGGTTCCGCTTTCATTGACGCAGGGCGGGATAGGGTTCAAGGTCTTTTGTCCGGGCCGTTTCACCGGCGGATCAGAAGACTGCCGATTGCAGCATGAAAGGAGAGTTCAGGCGAAGATTATGATCAACGATCTCACTACAACTCGAAACATCGGTATCAGCGCTCACATAGATTCAGGCAAAACCACTCTGACGGAACGAATTCTGTACTACACGCAGCGGATCCATGCGATTCATGACGTGAAGGGTAAAGACGGGGTGGGCGCCAAGATGGATTTCATGGAACTGGAGAAGGAGCGGGGCATAACCATTCAGTCCGCTGCTACCTACTGTCAATGGAAAGAGCATTCCATCAACATTATCGACACCCCCGGCCATGTTGATTTCACCATTGAAGTGGAAAGGGCGCTGCGGGTCCTCGACGGAGCGGTCCTGGTCCTGTGCGCGGTGGGCGGGGTTCAGTCTCAGTCCGTCACGGTAGATCGACAGATGACGCGCTACCGAGTCCCACGGGTGGCCTTCATCAACAAATGTGATCGAACGGGAGCAGATCCTCTGCACGTGGTTCACCAGCTCCGGGAAAAACTGAACCATAATGCCGTGTTCCTTCAACTGCCGCTGGGTCTGGAGTCCAATCACCAGGGGATCATTGATCTGATCACCATGAAAGCGGTTCGGTTTGAAGGGGAACACGGAGAAGAGATGATCGGGGACGTTATTCCTCCCGAGCTCATGAGCCAGGCGGAGGAAGCGCGTGAAGAGCTGTTGGATGCGGTTTCCCTTTTCTCCGATGAGCTCACCGAGGCCATTCTGGAGGAGCGGGTTACGGAGGAACTCATCCACGACGCTATTCGCAGGGGCACCCTTGCCTTCCAGTTGACCCCGGTCTTCCTGGGCTCCGCCTACAAGAACAAAGGGGTCCAGCTGCTCCTCGACGCCGTCTGTCGCTACCTGCCAAGTCCTTTGGATGCGGGGACCACGGCGCTGGATCTTGATCGGGACGAGGCCGAGGTGAGTCTGAAAAACGCCCAGGACCTTCCCCTGGTCATGCTGGCCTTCAAACTGGAGGTCAGCCGCTATGGGCAGCTCACCTATGTTCGAATCTACCAGGGCACCCTGAATAAGGGCGATACCATCGTCAATGTGCGCACCGGAAAACGCTCCAAGGTGGGGCGCCTGGTGCGGATGCACGCCGACGAAATGGAAGAGATCGATGGTGCCGCGGCGGGAAGCATTGTGGCCCTTTTCGGAATCGACTGCACCTCCGGCGATACTTTTACCGATGGGCAGGTCCGTTATACGATGACCTCCATGTATGTGCCGGCTCCGGTCATTTCTCTGGCTATCAAACCCAAGGACAAGAAATCCGAAATGAGCGTGAGTAAGGCGCTGGCTCGCTTTGCCAGGGAAGACCCGACCTTCAGGAATTACCTTGAGGAAGAAACCGGGGAAACGGTCATCTGCGGCATGGGCGAGCTGCACCTGGATGTCTATGTCGAACGGATGCGTCGAGAATACCAGGTGGAACTGGAAACGGGCATGCCCCGAGTTGCCTACCGGGAGACCATTACCCGACGGGCCGATTTCAATCACACTCACAAAAAGCAAACGGGCGGCTCGGGTCAATACGGACGAGTGGCGGGTTTCCTCGAACCGAGTCCGGAAGGCGACTACCAGTTTATCAACAAGATCACCGGCGGTGCCATTCCCACCGAATTCATCTCTTCCTGCGACAAAGGATTCCGGGCTTGTCTCAAGAAGGGTTCGCTGGCCGCTTTTCCGATTGTCGGAGTTCAGGTGACCATCAATGACGGCGCCGCCCATACCGTCGATTCTTCGGACCTCGCCTTTCAGCAGGCAGCCATCGGGGCCTTTCGCGAGGCCTATTCTAAAGCCGGTCCGAGCATCCTTGAGCCGGTAATGAAAGTGGTCGTGGAAACGCCTTCCGAATTTCAGGGGACCGTGCTCGGGACGTTGAACCAGCGGCGCGGCATCATTATCAGCACCTCTGAAGACCGCGCTTTCTCCACCGTAGAAGCGGAAGTTCCCTTGTCGGAAATGTTCGGGTATGCCACCGTGTTGCGCTCATCCTCGCAGGGGAAGGCTGAATTCACGATGGAATTCGCCCAGTACAATCCCGTGCCGAGAAGCATTGCCGAAGAGATCATCAAGAGGTACAAGGAAGAAGAGCTTTCGCAGAAGAACAGGTAGAAGAGCAGATTTTAATAAGGAGATATTTGATGAATATTGATCAGCCCGAAGGTCAGGAAGCCATAGAACTCGTCAAAAGAACCCTTGGCAATCCTCTGGGACCGGGTGAACTCGGGGCTCTTATGGCGCGGGCGGGCGTCGGGAAGACGGCGTGTCTGACTCACATCGCTCTGGAACACCTCTTTCAGAGTCAACCTGTGCTTCATGTGTGCATCGATGGAACCGCTGAAAAAGTCAAGATTTGGTATCGGGAATTGATCAGGAGCCTTCCCCCTGCAAGAGATGAGATCACCACGCAGCAGCGGCACATCGAATCGAATCGCTTCATTCTCGCTTATCTGCATCGGACATTCAGCGTGCAAAAACTGGAACAAAGCCTTCAAAACCTGAAAGAGCAGACCGGCTTCCATCCGGCCCTGGTCGTACTGGATGGTTTGGATCTTGACCGGGAGTCTCGTGCCACGGTTACGGAACTGCAGGATTTTGCACAAAGACACCAGGTTGCCATGTGGATGTCCATAAGGACGCATCGCCATATTGCCATCGCCAATGAAAAAGGCATCCCCTACCCATGCCATGAAACGGACGATCTTTTCCATGCAATTCTTTTGCTCGAGGCCACTCCAAAAGCAATAGAGGTAAGGGTTTTGAAACGTAACGGGCAGTACCACCCGGAGCACCCGGAGGTCTTCCTGAACCCACAGAGTTTTCTTCTGCAGAGAAGCTGAAACACTGCTCAAAAGGAGGTCGATCACTGTTGGTTGTCGACACACCCTGAGGTGAACTGAATCCCGAACTTGCTTTGGTCATAAGGTTTGGTCAATGGATGAAGATCTGATCTCCAGCCTGACCCGTCAGATTAGAGAAGACGTCATTCAGAACTACTTGACGGAGCGGCGTCTCATCAGGCTGCAGACGGAAGACCTCGCGCAGAGAGCCGATGAGACCCGGACGCAGGCTCAGAAAACCGGGAGGCGCCTCAACCGGCTGGTTCATTTGATGATTCATCCGGAGATGGTAAGAAAACTCTATGCTTTGCTCAACATTCCTCAGCCCTCCTATTGGAATGATTGCTCCCAAGACAACTTTTCGCGAGGGGTTCGCTTCATTCGGGTGCGGGCGCTCACGGACAGGGGAAAATTCAGAAAGCTGGTAAGCGAGGCCTACCACCGCTTATACCGGCGCATGGAAAGGTACCGGGACGCTTATGAAGAACTGAGCGGACAATGCCGGGCAGTGAACAGCAACATCAAGCATTTTCAACAGAATTTCGACGTGCTGGGCATGTTGGCCTTCCTCAAGGGCCTCGATACATGCACCCTGGAGCGCAAACATTTCCTGGGTGAGAATTTCACCGCCGAGGAGTTGGCTTCCGTCGATCAAACGCTTTTCATCGGAACGATCCGTTTCGAGGACCTCCGGGTCCCGGCCCCGCTGTCTCTGCCTAAGCCCGAAGCACTGGAATACGCTATGGCGGAACTCGCAAACGAGGTGTATCAAAAATATCAAAAATACGTCCAGCGTCTGCTGGAATGAGCCGGCCGGGTTGTACGGCCGCGCGGCTATCCTGGAACTTCAGAGGGAAGGACGATTCGATGGTTAACACGATCGGCATCCGCCGGGAAGACAAGTACCGATGGGAGCGGCGGGCGCCCCTCACCCCCACGCACGTTGCCCGACTGATTCGCGATTACGGTCTGAAGATCTATGTCCAGCCGTCTGCGCTGCGGGTATTTCCGGATGAAGCCTACCGCGAGGCGGGGGCGAAAATCCAGGAGGACCTTTCTCTCTGCAGCGTGATAGTGGGTGTCAAGGAGATCCCTCTCGAATTCTTCCGGAAAGGCAAGACCTATCTTTTCTTTTCCCACACCATCAAGGGCCAGCCCTACAACATGCCCTTGCTCAAGCGGATGATGGAAATGGGATGCCAGCTCATCGAATATGAAAAGGTCCTGGACGACGAAGGAAGACGACTCGTCCTCTTTGGCAGGCATGCAGGCCTTGCCGGGATGATCGAATCCCTGCACGCGCTCGGCAAACGCCTGGCGGCCGAGGGAATGGAAAACGCGAAAAATCCCTTCGTCGGAGTCAAACAGCCCTACCAGTATCGAGACCTGGAAGAAGCCCGGACCCACCTTGGAAGCATCGGCGCCGAAATCAGCCGGACTGGGCTGCCGGCTTCCCTCTCGCCCCTTGTTGTCGGCTTTCTGGGCTACGGTAACGTCTCCCGAGGGGCCCTGGAAATTCTTGATTGCCTGCCCGTTGCCGAACTGAGCCCGGAGATGCTGTTTTCTCTCGATCGCCATGCTCCGTCCAACAAGACGCTTTACCGGGTGGTGTTTGAGGAGAGAGACACGGTCCTGACCGCTGAGGGTTCATCATCTTTTTCCCTGGAACACTACCGGCAGCATCCGAAAGCATACCGGGCCGCGTTCTCCCGTTATCTCCCCTACCTTACGGTGCTGATCAACGGCGTCTATTGGGATGAGCGCTGTCCCGTTCTGGTGAGTGCTCGCGACGTGAAGGAGCTGTACGCAGGTCAAAAGCGCCCGGCGCTTCGCGTCATCGGGGACATCACCTGCGACCTCGAAGGCTCCATCGCCATAACCCGCAAGTCCACCCTGCCGGATGAACCGTGTTATGTGTACGACCCGACGAGCGACACCCTTCAGGATGGCGTGGATAACCTGAACGGGCCGGTCGTCATGGCAGTGGACATTCTTCCTACGGAATTCCCGGTGGAAGCTTCTGCGGCCTTCGGCGACGCCCTTATGCCCTTCCTCCCGGCTATTGCCGCCGCCGACCCCGGCATGAGCTTAAGCAACTGGAGTCTTCCCGACCCCATCAAAAGGGCGGTAATTCTGCATCGAGGAAAACTTACCGAGCCCTATCGTTATCTCGCGGAACACCTGGGCTGAGGGCTTTAACAGGTCCCCTGCCTCTCACTTTTTCAGCAGGCTCAAGAACAATTCGCATCCCTTTTCTTCCATCTGCAAAACGGCCCTTGTCATCTCTTTTTGCTGCTCAGATGACATTGATCCGCTGGTGAGGGTGCGAAACTTGGACTCGAGAACACGCAGGTCAAGAGGGTTGGCGGGATCTCCCAGGGCGTCCATGACCAATCTTTCATGATCCCCTCGAAGGGTCCTGACGATGACCCTTGCCGCAGCCTTCTCCGGAAAAGCGAGGTCCAGCTCCGGGTCCGTGTGGAGCTCCACCTTCTCAGCAAAATCGATGAGATCAAGCTGCCCGAGGCATTCCGCCGACAGGGGCAGGAGCGCCCTCTTGCCGCGCAGCGCCGCTACCGCTAAAGCAAAAGGCACGCTATACTGGGCGGCCTCCTGGGAAGCGGGGTTGGCATAGTTGTTTAACCGCAGAGCGCGGCTGAAAGTATGAACCTCGATCCCGGCAATTTCCGCCGGGATCAGATGGTGGTCGGCCATGAGCCCCAGAAGGGCGTCGATGGCACTGTGAGCCCAGCGACAGCAGGAATAGGGTTTGAAGTACACCTGTTCGATGGCATAGCCGGCGTTCAGACCGGCGAGGAGCTTTTCCCGATCATAATAGGACGGATGGTCGAGAATGTCTCTCGGGCCGGTGAAACCCTCATCGGCGAGATCCAGGGCAACGAGCCCGGTCAAGGTCGACCAGGGGATGCCCTCCTTCACGTGGTTTCCCATGACCGCGCTGTACCCGGAAGCGGACAGGCCCGGAGCCTGAACCCCGGCTATGGCCAGGGCCTCAGTCAGCCTCCGTGGTGGCAACTTCCGCAGGAATCCCCCGGCGGCGGCCGCGCCATAAGCACACCAGCGGCCGCTGGAAAGGGTGTCGAGAGAGCTGAAATCCCGTGCGGCGGCAACCCGGATTCCCACTTCGTATCCGATCACAATCGCTGCAAGCAGTTCTTCGGCGCTCGCTTTGAGTTCCTCGGCAACGGCCACGGCTGCAGGGATGATGGAGGCACCCGGGTGGCCGCCGGCGGCTCGGTGACCGTCATCGAGATCGAGCGCGCTGGCCGCGGCGCTGTTGATCATGGCCGCCGCCGCTCCCCCCAGACGCATGCCGGAAAACCAAACGGCAGCAGATCCCCCGGCAAATATCCGAGGCACGGTATTCCTCACCGCACATGCGGCAGCCGTTTCGAACCCCGCCGCCGCCGCCCCCGTCAGATCGAGGATGCATCGTTTGGCCATCTCCAGGGCGGCCGGCGGAACGTCTTCAGGACGCAGGCCGGAAATGGTATCGGCAAGAACCTCGGTCACCCACATGGGGATTTATCTTCCCTAACCGGTCCCATGAAAGTCTTTCAACCCTCCTTCACGGAGAAAAGATCAGCCGTCTCAGTAAATCGTGATTCATACTCGGGAGCCAACGCACAAATTAGCGGCGCGGTTTACCGTGGACGCTGGATTTGTCTTGTTGGGCCGCTCTCTTCACTTCATCAAAGCGGAAGCAACCAACGACGTGATCATTTACCATGCCGACTCCCTGCATGAAGGCATAGCAAATAGTTGACCCAACGAAGTTGAAGCCCCGCTTCTTCAGGTCTTTGCTTATCGTATCGGACAGTTCGGTACTGGCCGGCAGTTCGGCTAATGATCGCCACGCATTCTGCTTGGGCTGATACTCGACATAACGCCAGATGAAGGCATCGAAAGAACCGAACTCATCCATGATCTCCAGTACTCCTCGCGCATTTCTGATCGCAGATTCAATCTTCAGGCGATTGCGCACAATGCCGGGGTCCACAAGAAGGCGCTGAACATGTTTCGCCGAATAAGTGGCGATCTTATGCGGATCAAAGCCGTCGAAGGCCTTGCGATAGTTCTCTCGTTTCTTGAGGATTGTTAGCCAGCTCAAGCCTGCTTGCGCGCCCTCCAGAATCAAGAACTCCAAGAGGCGACGATCGTCATGCACGGGTACACCCCATTCGTGGTCATGATACTTTACATACAACGGATCAGTGCCACACCATTCGCATCTGCTTGTCATGTCTTTCATGCCCAACATTGGCGATAATCGGCAGCGGGCCAAGGAGTCTGAAGTTTAGCAACACACGTGGTCCCGCCGTCCGCTTCACCCAAAAGTTAGCGAGTTCATGGTTTCAGACCAAGCAGTCTTTTCAGGAGAATGTCTTCGACATTCTGTCGAGAATCCAACACGGACAGAACGTAGACCATCTTCTCCGAGATCCTGTAGATGATTCTCCATGGTGCAACGATCAATTCCCGATATTGTGTGATTCCTTGATCCTGAAGCTCAGGGACAATGCGACCTCTGCAAGGAAAAGAATGAAGGTTCGAGGCCTTCTCTTTGATGTTGCTGATTACTTCGTAAGCACGTGAGGGGCCTTCTTTGGCAATGTATTCAACGATGCCCTTGAGGTCTCTTTCCGATGTTTCCGACCATCTGACGGTGTAAGTCTTCTTCATTTCATTTTTTCTTTAAGAGACTCCTCGATTTCCGCGAATACCTCCTTTTGTAACCTGGATTTCTCATTCCTGATGTCCTCCTCACCTTGGGATATCAGCTTCAGGATACCGATGGCATTCCGCATGTTTTCATAGCTTTCCGGATCTTGGAGTACAGCTCTTGGCTCGCCGTTTTGAGTGATGACAACGGGTCGATGAGTTTCGTTGATCTGCTTTAACAAATCCGCCGCCTTGGATTTGAGATACGTAATCGGTTTGATATCTTTTGAAATATTCATTTCATCACCTCCAGTCCTTTTATGATACGAAAAAAAGACCGGTTGTCAAGCTCCACATCATTGGCGATGCCGCAGGCGGCGCCAACCCAGAATTGGGCAGCGTCGACCGGGGACTTGAGAGGACATCTCACGCGTGGTCCGGCGGTTGCTCGAATGATTCGTTAGGCCCTTCCGGCAAAAAGCTCTCGCCGGTATTCTGTTGTGCATTATATTGCTCTAAGAACTGGAAACTGCTCAGGAGCCTGTTTTTTGATCATGCGAAAGCCCGCGAAGTGATCGACAATCTGTCGGAGAAGATCGGAGACATGCAGAACCTTTCCTCCCCCCAAGGTTTGACCTCCTCCCTTGGGCGAGAAGACTAGGAGAGCAATCTGTTCGATTGGTTCCTCTCCGCTCAACAAACCTGCAAACGGTTTTGGAATGCAGGTAATTCCAGCACTGAACTTCTTCTGAAACCTTCTTTCCCGCTCTTCCCATTTCGTGGCGTCCATGGAGGCTTCAATGTGCACCAGGTGCCTCGACTCAGGGTGGAACCCTACAACATCCAGTTCACACTCGTGACCACCAGCCGATCTTTTCCCGACCAAGACATTCCGTCGAATAATGTAGTCCTTGTATTCGTACCATTCTGCCACCAGTTCTTCCAAGAAATTCGTTGACATGGCTTGCCGATTCTCCTGACCCAAGTGATTCTGCAGTTCTTCTTATCCCCCCATTTCGGATGATAAGCAGAGGGCTGGGGCTCGGCAACGGCGCGGCACCTGTCCGCTGTATGCCGTTGATCGGGCGGCACGTGTTTTTGCGAGCTTATTATGAATGGTTTAGCTCATGGCAACAAGTTCTGATCTCAGCCACGTCTCATTTCAGTCATACCGGGTTCCGTCGCCTGAAGCTGCAGGCACGAGATGGCGTACCTGCAGGCTTTTGGCGATTAGCAGTCGCCGCCGCAATCGGCAAGCATCCCACCTTTTTGAAGTGTTGCGGGTTATGGCCGCGAACGTCCAGGCGAAGGAGCTTGTTTTCCAGGTAGATGCCAATTCCCCCGAGAGCATTCGATTCCTTGACCTCAAGTGAATTCCACCCGCCGCTCAACGTGCATTCCTCTGGCCTGGAGCTCCTCCAGCACCTTGCCGGCAGGCACGTCCCGCGCCGGGGAGAGGACCCCCGGTTTGGTGATGACGCCGGAAAGAATCAGCTGCGCGGCAATGCTCGCTGTGTAGCCAACGGTGCGGTTCATGGCAAAGAGGCCGGTATCCAAATCCCGGTAATCCGTGAGGTCGTAAACGACGCTCAATTTCTTCCCATCCTTGAGACCCCAGGCGTGGATGCGAACGATCACGAGATCTCGCTCCTGCGGCCCGAACTGGAGGCGCGGCGTCAGGTGATGCACCAGGAACTGCCGCGGGGAAAGGCTCGCTCCCGGCACCGCGAGAGGAGTTTCGTCGAGGAACCCGAGATCCGCAAGGGTTTGCCAGAACCGGCAGTGACCCGGATAGCGCATCCCGAAGCGTCCCATGGTTTTCACAGTCTTGCCCAGACCAAAGATATCGATGTAGCGGATGGCGTCGCCGTTGGGATAGGCTTCGAGTTCTCCCACCTCGGGAAAAGCAGCCCGGTGAATGTAAGCTTCGTGAAACATTTGGGTGCCTGGAACGACTATTTCAACCCCGTTCTCGAGCAAGCGTCCGGGCCTCTGGTAAGCGACCAGGACGCCCTCAAAGGTCCAGGTGATTTTGTATCGGATCGGGTTGTCCGCCGCGCTCGGCTCCGGAAGCCCGGCGCCGTAGGAGTAGAGGCCGTGCACCTCGTCGAATTCGCCAACGACGATCTGTCCCAGGAGGAGGTCGATTCCGGGGTCCATGCCCATTTCCGGAAGGATGGTCACCCGCTTTTCCGTTGCCTCCCGATGCAGTTCCGACAGGCTTCCCGTATAGCTGCTGCACACGAAAGGCAATCCTTCATCGAGTGCCGCTCGCGCAACGGCGTAATTGAAGGTTGGCGGGAGCATGCAGATCACCACGTCGGCCCCGGATTCCCTGATGGTCCTCTGCAATTCCGAGGTGCTGGAGGCATCCACGGCCGTGAAGCGCACCTTGTTAAGGCCGTTCCTTCGGGCAAATTCCCCGGCTGCCTCTACGTCCCGGTCTGCCGCCACAATCTGGCCGATCAGAGAACTTCGGTTCAGATCGTGAATCACGGCCTTTCCCTGCAGTCCCACACCAAACACCAGCACCTTTTTCATCTCACCAGCCTTCTTCTTCCACGAAGAAACAAAAAGTCTTTTTTCATCCACGAATGAACACGAAGAAACACCAAGAAAAGAAAACCTCTAATCCTTCGTGACCCTTCGTGTGACTTCGTGGATGAAAAGAGTCAGTTGCCGACATTGCGCAGCCTGGGATCGAGGGCATCACGGAGGCCATCTCCCAATAGATTGATGCTCAGTATCGTGCACATGATGGCCAGTCCCGGTAAAGTCACCAGCCACCAGGCGTCGCTTATGTACATACGGCCGTCCGCCAGCATGCGGCCCCAACTGGGCGTCGGAGGCGGCACACCCATCCCGAGGAAGGAAAGTCCGCTCTCCCAGATGATGATGCTGGCCACCCTTAGGGTTCCCAAAACCAGGAGGGGTGAAATCACATTGGGAAAAATGTGCCGGGTGATGATAGACAGGTTTTTGGTTCCTGCAGCACGGGCGGCTTCGACGAATTCCTTTTCCTTGAGGGAAAGTACACTGCCGCGAATGGTGCGAGCATAGATCGTCCAGTCGGAAATGCCGAGCACGAGGATGAGGTTGAACATGGAATTTCCGAGGACCGCAATGACCGAGATGGTAAGCAGCATGAAAGGATAGGCCATGAAGATGTCGGCGGTCCGCATGATGAGGCTGTCCAGTTTTCCCCCGTAATATCCGGAGACAAGCCCCAGGACTATCCCGACAAGCTCGCCGAGCAGCACGGCGCTGAATCCGACGACCAGAGAAATCCTGCTTCCGTAAAGAATCCTCGCCAGCACGTCCCGCCCCAGGTTGTCGGTCCCCAGCGGATGAGACATGCTGCCGCCCTCCAGCCATGCGGGCGGGACGAAACGGGCCAGGAGGTCCTGGGCCAGCGGGTCCACATGGTAGAAAAGGGGAAAGAGCAGACTGGTCAAAAAAATCACGCAAAGCATTATTCCGCCCCAAAGGGCGCTGCGGCGACGGGCCACCTCCCGGATCGTGTCGGCCGTCAGCCTCAGACTAGGACCGAGCCGTTCCCGTGAATAACGATAGATGGAAGCCGCATCGGATGGCATGCTTAATCTCTCACCGCGGTCGATTCTTTCATTTGTCTTCGAGAAAGCTGATGCGGGGATCGAGGTAGATGTACAAAATATCCACCACAAGGTTTACGGCCACAAAAATGAGCGCCAGGATCAGGACGATACACTGCACCAGAGGATAATCCCGGTTGAAGATGGCCTGAACGACCAACCGCCCGACCCCGGGCCAGGCAAAAACGGTCTCGATGATCACCGTGCCCCCGATGAGCAGGCCAAACTGCATACCGGCCACCGTAACCAGGGGAATCAGGGCATTTTTCAGGGCATGTTTGCCGATCACAAAGAACTCGCGCAACCCCTTGGCCCGGGCGGTCCGGATGTAGTCCAGGCTGAGGACTTCGAGCATGACCGACCGGGTGAGGCGCGCAAACATGGCCATAAGCCCCAGGGCAAGAGCCACCGAGGGCATGATGAGCTGGGCCGGAGTGCCTCTGCCGGAGGTGGGAAGCCAGCCCAGCTTCACCGAAAAGATCATAATGAACATGATTCCCAGCCAGAAATGGGGCATGGAAAGGCCGAAGAGCGCAGCCAGCATACTTCCCATGTCCAGGGCTGAGCCACGGTGGATCGCCGAGATGATCCCGATGGGAACGGCTACCAGAAGGGCCAGCAGCATCGCCGTGAACGAAAGCTCCAGGCTCGCCGGAAGCCGTTCCACAATGAGCTCCATGGCCGGGACGTGGTAGTAGAGCGATTCCCCGAAATCGCCCCGCACGGCTTTGGAGACAAACCGCCCGTACTGGACGTACAGAGGATCATTGAAGCCGAGCTTCTGGCGCAGCTGTTCGACTTCCTGCATGGAAGCATCGGCCGGCAGCATGAGCATCACCGGGTCTCCGGAGAGATGGATGAAGAAGAAACTGATCGCGGAGATCCCGATGACGACGTAGACCGTGTGCCACAGTCTTTTCAGTAGATAGCGCAGCATTTTCCCTGGACTTACTTGGTCTTGGGCTTGGCGTAAGCCATCATCAGGAAGCCGTCGCGGCGGCCCTGGTAATCGACGTTATTGGCCACTCCGAAGACCTCGGGAACCACATAGAGGTACAGCCAGGGAGCGTCGGCGTAAAGGATCCGGTCGACCTCTTCGTACACCTTAGCCCGCTGTTCCCGGTCGAGAACGGTCCTGCCCTTGTCGAGCAGTTCATCGACCTTGGGGTTCTTGTAATAATAGTCGCGGCTCTTGGAATTGAAGAGCGAATACACATATCGGTCGGGTTCCGGGGCATCGTCCCACCAGTAGATGAACATCTGCAGCTTCTTGCCCTTGTAGTTTTCCCACATGACCGCTCTTTCCAGCGGTTCGAGCGTCACTTTGATGCCCACCTTGGCAAGGTCCGCCGCAATGGCCTCTGCCTGCTCCTGGATCTGCGACATGTAAGTCCCGTAAGTCAACTTCGCTTCGAATCCCTTTTCGTAGCCCGCTTCCGCCAGAAGTTTCTTGGCCTTTTCCGGGTCGTAGGCGTAGGGTTTGAGGTTAGGGTCATGGCCAAAGGTGCGCGGGCTGATGGGGCCGGCGCAAAGGATCGCCTTGCCGTCGAAGAGAGCCTTGTTAATCAGTTCACGGTTCAATGCATAATTCACGGCCTCACGCACCCGGACATCCTTGAAGGGGGGTTCATAGGTGTTGAGTCCCAGGTAGTTCATGGCCCCCATCTGAGGGGTAAGATAAGCCTTGCCGGACTCGGTGATCTTCTTGCGCTGATTGACCGGAATGGCGCCGACCACGTCCGCTTCGCCGGTCGTGAGCGCCGCCACGCGTGCCGCTTCCTCCGGGATCGCCTTGAACACTACCTTCTTGTAGGCCGGCTTCGGGCCGTAGTACTTGTCATAGGCTTCGAGCACGATCTCTTCACCCTTGACCCATTTCCCCAACTTATAAGGACCGGAACCGATCGGTTTGGTATTGTACTCGGCATCTCCGACCTGTTTCACATAGCCGGGGGGAACGATAGGCAGATAGTAGCCAAGGATGTACAGCCCCGGGGCGTAGGGTTCAGCCGTAGCGATGGTGAAGGTGTAATCGTCAATGACCTTGAAGTCCTTGAAAGGGGTGAGTTTCCCCTTGTGGGGGCTGTCGATGGCAGGATCCATGATCCGGTCGAAGGAAAACTTGACGGCCTGCGCATTAACCGGTTCGCCGTTGTGGAAGGTGGCGTCCTTGCGCAGCGTGATCTTCCAGGTGAGGTCATCCACCTTCTCCCACTTTTCGGCCAGCGCCGGCTTTACCGTAGCGTCCTCCTGGGGGCTGAAAAGGGTGTCGTGAAGATTGTAGCAGACACTCATGGTCGTCTGGATGGAACTGCGCATCAAATCCAGTCCCACCGGTTCCGCTTCCTGGACCACCACCAGGGTGTCGGCATCCCGTGCCGGAGCGGGAACCGCGAAAAATACGGTCACAAGGGTTAAAGCCAGCAAAGGGAACATCCATCTCTTCATAACCAACCTCCATTTCTAAGTTTCATGGTTTCAAGTCACCCCGGCAACAGTTGCCTGGCGCATTGCTCTACTTTTTGCCGTGACCTCAATACTAAGGGACACCTCGTTTTCTGACCACTGGCCACTGGCCGCTAATAAAGATGACAGGCTACGAAATGCCCTGCCGTCACCTCCCTGGTCGCAGGAATATCCTTATCACAAATGTCGATCCTTTTGGGACAGCGGGGATGGAAGTGACAGCCTGACGGGGGATTCACCGGCGAAGGCACATCCCCTTTGAGGATGATCCGTTCCCGCAAACGCCGCGGGTTTGGCACGGGGACCGCCGACAACAGAGCCTCGGTATAGGGATGGCGAGGCTGGGCATAGAGGCTGCCGGCGGGCGCAAGTTCCACGATTCTTCCCAGGTACATCACGGCCACCCGGTGGCTCACGTACCGGATCACCCCGAGGTCGTGGGAGATGATGATATAGGTGAGATTGAGGCGGCGCTGGAGCCGCACAATCAGGTTCAGCACCTGGGCCTGCACGGAAACGTCGAGGGCCGACACGGGCTCGTCGGCAATGATGAGCTGCGGGTTCAGCACCAGGGCGCGGGCGATTCCGATGCGCTGGCGTTGGCCTCCCGAGAACTCGTGGGGAAAGCGCTTCCGGTGTTCGGGAAGGAGTCCGACCATCTGCAGGGCTTCCGCCACCTTTTCGAGGCGGTCGTGCCGGGAACACCGCTCATGGGCAAGGAGCGGCTCCTCCACGATACGTTCCACCGTCAGCCGGGGATTCAGGGAGCTGAAGGGGTCCTGAAATACGATTTGCATTCGGCTGCGCAGCGACCGCATCTGCTCGTGGTCCAAAGCGAGAATGTTCTGCCCCTGAAACCAGACCTCCCCGGAGGTGGGTTCGATCAGCCGGAGAATGGCCCGACCTGCGGTGGATTTGCCGCACCCGGATTCGCCCACCAGCCCCAGAGTCTCCCTGGCCGCAACGGAGAGCGAAATCCCGTCCACGGCGCGAACGTAGTGCTGCTCCCGGCCGAAGAACCCTCGACGTACCGGAAAGTATTTCACCAGGTTCCTGACCTGAAGCATCTCAGACATTCCCTGCCATCCAGCACGCGGCCCAGTGGCTTGCAATGATCTCCATCA
>JGI20214J51650_10000550_pt1 | contig 23385 bp, 21 predicted proteins | sample WetSurMetagenome_FD_51650 | JGI IMG/M metagenome (IMG submission 51650) | reverse complement strand
CTCGCAATACCCAAGTAGCAAAAGAATCCATAATATATAATGGTATTAATAGTATATAAACATTTCTATATTAGGTGTTAGGGGAGTTTATAGGAATCCTCATCAATATTAATAATAGATAACTTGCGATAATTTTTTTTATTGTACTTAATCCCGGCGGCATGTTGTTTCATTTCTGTCTTCACATTTAAACTCGATTATTTTCCAAAAAAATCTTATTATAAAAAATAAAATTCGTAGTTAATAAATAGATAATTATTTTATAATCTCGACCAGATAATACTAAATTTTTTTTAAGTATCCAATTCAATAAAGACGATTGAGACCACATCTTGCAATTGGATTTAATTAAATTACATTTTATTTTTTATTTGATAATAATAAATGTTATGGCTCCATTGAAAATGCAAAAATAGAAAAAATTAATAGGTTAAAAATTACTTTGCACCTTTTACCGCGATGGCTTTATCAAATGCTTTAATGGCATCCTTATATCGTCCCACTGCATTCAGGGTCAACCCGAGGTTATTCCATGCCTCAGCAAAATTGGGATCGGAGGCAGTCGCATTGCTAAAGGCATCAATTGCCTCGTCTGTCCTGTTGAGATTCATCAGAATTATTCCCTTGTAGTTCCATGCCTGGGCAAATTTGGGGTTGATCTTTATCGCACTCTCATAGGCCTGAATCGATTCATTATATTTTCCCATGCGGACGAGTGCTATTCCCTTATTGCTCCATGCTGAATCCAGAGTCGGGTCCAGCTTCAGAGCCTCATCGAAAGCTTTTACAGCCTGGCCATAGTCTCCAAGGTTAAGGTAGGCAAAGCCCTTGTTATCCCAGGCTTTCACATACGAGCCATCAATCTTGGTAGCATTATCAAATGCAGCAACTGCTTTCTTGTATTCACCCATGCTGGTCAGAGCCAGACCCTTATTATTCCAGGCCCAGCTGAACTTAGAGTCTATGGACAGAGCCTTGTCGAATCTTTGCAATGATTCATTATATCTTCCCAGCCGGATCAGGTCCAGACCAATATTATTCCAGGCATGAACAGCACTTGTGTTCGAAGAAGTTGCATTTTCATAAGCCGATATCGCTTCCTGGTATTCTCCCAGGCTATCCAGAGCTATGCCCTTATTGAACCAGTAGCCAGCCGTATCCTCCTGGGCGGAGGATGGAAAGCTCAACAGGACAATGAAGGATAAAAAATAAGCAGCTTTTCTATTCATAATTGACCTCTCCTCGAAGACTTAAAATATAAAAATGAAGGAAATTTGCCTTCATTCGATAGACATAAGCACATCACCGGGATTGACTGTAGTCCCCTCTTTTATATAGATCTCTTTTACAATGCCATTCTTGTCGGCCAGAATGTTCTGCTCCATCTTCATGGCCTCGATTACGACCACCGCATCGCCTTCGGCTACCCGGTCGCCTTTCTTGACCTTGTAGCGGATGACAACGCCCTGCATGGGCACAGTCAGTCCATCCCTGGGGGCCTTGGGCTTGGCTTCCTCAATGGTCATGCCTGCCGGAGCAACCTTTACCAGATAGGACTCGCCGTCAATCTCAACATTGAGGGCCATGGGCTCTGCCTTCAGAGGTGCAGCCGCAGCTACTGCAGGCGTTTTCTTGACAAGCTGCTCTTCTACGACTGCTCCCTGCAAGAACTTGATGGCCACCTGGGGATAGAGGGCATAGGTGAGGTAATCCTCCTCCTGTTTGGCCAGCTTCAGAGCATCGACTGCTTTTCTGGCATTTTCATACTCCGGCGGCAGGAGATCAGCGGGACGCACTGTAATGGGCTCCTCATCGCAGAGTACCTTGAGCCTTACCTTGGGATCGATCATAGCCGGAGACTTTCCATAAAGGCCCTTGACATAGTCCTTGACCTCTTTGGGGACCATCTTGTACCGGTCGCCGGTGATAACATTGAGAACCGCCTGGGTGCCCACTATCTGACTGGTGGGCGTGACCAGAGGCGGATAGCCCAGATCCTTTCGAACCCGCGGAATCTCTGCCAGAACATCCTCCCACTTGTCCATTGCCTTCTGCTCGATGAGCTGGGAGACGAGATTGGAGAGCATGCCGCCCGGAACCTGATAGATCAGGACATTGGTATCCACCCGCGCCGTGATCGAGTTGAAGACCGGAGCATAAATCTCCACAATCCTCTCGAAGTACCTCTTGATCTCAGTGAGCAGCTCCAGATCCAAGCCCGTGTCGTAGGGTGTTCCCTCAAGCGATGCCACCAGGCTTTCCGTGGCCGGCTGAGAGCTTCCACCGGATAGCGGGGAGATGGCCGTATCCAGGATGTCGACTCCTGCCTGGCAGGCATGGAAGTAGCTCATCTGAGCCATGCCGCTGGTGCAGTGCGTGTGGAGGTTCACCGGCAGGTTGACCTCCTTTTTGAGAGCTGCAATCAGGTCGTAGGCATTTTTGGGAGTTATCAATCCTGCCATATCCTTGATGCAGATTGAGTCGCATCCCAATTCCGCCAGCTGGACGGCAAACTGCGCGAAGACCTCGTTGCTATGCACGGGGCTGAGGGTATAGCTAATGCCACCCTGAACATGCTTCTCCATCTTTTTTGCCGCTTTAATAGACCGCTCCATGTTACGAATATCGTTTACGGCATCGAATATCCTGAAGATATCGACACCGTTAATGGCCGCCTTTTCCACGAACTTGTCCACTAGATCGTCAGCATAATGCCTGTATCCGACCAGATTCTGCCCGCGAAGCAGCATCTGCATCGGAGTATTCGGCATGGCCTTCTTGAGTGCCCTGAGCCTCTCCCAGGGATCTTCGTTCAGATACCGAATGCAGGTATCGAACGTAGCTCCGCCCCACGTTTCTAATGAGAAGAATCCAACCTGGTCCATCTTCTCTGCAATGGGAAGCATGTCCCTGGTCCTCATCCTTGTGGCCAGAAGAGACTGGTGAGCATCCCTAAAAACCGTGTCTGTAAGCTTAACCCTGCCCATGAAGATCTTCTCCTATACGGTCGCTCCTATTTATAACCCCATCGCCTTTGCCGTTCAATTCTGGACCAGAACCACAGATGAGTTATATAAGGCTAGTGGCAAGCAGAAGAATAGCAGAAGCTCGTTTATTTTTGCTGCATGACCATCAGATTATGGTTCTGGCAATAGTACTTATGAATTGATTATTTATTATTTTAAATACATAATTTCAAGAAACATCCGCTTTGTTGGATCGAATAGGGACTATTGATATCATTCTGTACGTATGTGTCCAATCAAAAGCGTCTATTAATACTATGATATATTATTTGCTGAGACGGAGAATCTATGAGACTTAGAGTTGTCAGCGCAAGAAATGAGATTGCAAATCTCAATCCTAATGAAAAGACCATTCATCTGGCTTTTCGGGCCAGCAATGTAGATTTTCTTAATCTGATGCAAAGATGCCCCAGATTGAGAATGATCCAGGTCCCGCCATCCTATCGCAAGACCATGTCCAATGCAATCGAGGTATTCCTGGACATGCAGGGCATTGTGCTCCTGGAAGGAGATGTTTGGGGCCACAGAAAGGATCTCGACGAATACTTTACCATAGAAAATGCCACTATGGAAGAGATTCGCACCCTGGCTGCCAGCGGTGTCAGCATGGATGAAATAGCAAGCCAGGTTCAAAAAAAGGCCAAGATCGGATCTGAACTGATCAAGTACATCGCCCAGAGCAAGATAATTGTTTAAGGTCTGCAGTTTCAGTACGATTTATGATCAAGAAAATAATGGTTGCTACCGATGGATCGGATGCAAGCCGGAAAGCGGCAATGGTTGCCGTGGACATCGCCCGCCAGGCAGTTGGCAGCATCACTGCCGTCTATGTCATGGAGACGGAGCGCCTCTCGCACCTGCCGGGCCTTGCGACCCTGCCGGAACTGAGCGAGAAAATACTGGCTCTTATGCAAGAAGAAGGGCAACAAGCGACGCAGTTCGTCGAAGATCAGGCAAAAGCGGCATCTGTTCCCTGCCGGAAGATCCTGGCCAGGGGCAGAGCCAGCGAGGAGCTGATCAAAATCTCCAAGCAGCAAGGAATCGATCTTCTCGTCATGGGGAGCATGGGCCGCACGGGCATGGAAAAGATCCTCCTGGGAGATGTTGCCGAGAAAGTGGTCCACCAGTCCGCAATTCCTGTCCTCCTGGCCAGATAAGGCGGAAAAGGCACGGCCTGAGGAATGCCCCTGCCGCATCCTTTGAAGCGATTGCATTTCCAACCGGGCGAAATTGCAAAGAAATATTAATGAATGATGAAATACTACCATTTTTGACCATCCCATGAATGCCATTAATAAATTGATTCACCGGGCCCGGCATAGCTTTTTTCTCTTTGGCCTGGCCAGCATCCTCTGGCTGCTCTTCCGAACAGGCAGCAAACCCATCCGTGTGAGCTACCCCTGCCAGCAGGCCTCAGCCGCCAGCGGCAGCCTGTGGATCGCGACCTATGTTCTGCCCGCCATTTTCTCGATTCGATCACAGGGAACGCGAGCGGCAAAGAGCGCCAGAGCCCAGGCAGGATTTCTGCTGCTGCTTTCCATCTCTCTGTCCCTTCTCTATGGTTCATTCGGTACGATGGGCCTGGCGGATCTGATAGGTGAAGATGCAGCAGCATCCGGCAGAGGAGACACTATTATGATCAACCTCACAGAGATGCGCTCTGCATCCCAGGAGCCCTCCGGGATATTTGCGGTGACAGGCGCCACTGGAAAGGATGATTCCGTGACAAGATTGATTGAGCTGATGAACCGCCACGGCCTGTCCTTTTATGCCCGGAACAGCTCCTCCGGCATCATCGAGAAAGACGATGTGGTGATAATCAAGGTCAACAGCCAGTGGGATGAAAGGGGCGGCACAAACTCCGACCTCGTCAAGGCCCTGGTCGGCGCGATCCTCAGTCATCCTCAGGGCTTTTCCGGCGAGGTTATCATCGCCGATAACGGCCAGGGCCAGTATGGATCAACCGGCCACGGCGGCAGCCTGAACTATGACCGAAACAACGCTGAGAATATATCCCAATCAATGCAGTCCGTGGCAGACTCATTTCCGGATCAGAAGGTATCTGCATACCTCTGGGACAGGATAACCAACAATAGCGTCCGCGAATATTCAGAAGGCGATATGGCCGACGGATATGTCCTTTCCGGCCCGCCGGATGAGAAGACCGGGATCGCTGTCACCTATCCGAAGTTTCAGACAAAATATGGCACCTGCATCAGCTTCAAGCAGGGTGTCTGGGATCCGGCCAGCAGCAGATACAACTCCAGCCGTCTCAAAGTACTGAATGTTCCGGTGCTCAAAACGCATTCCATCTATGGTGTGACTGCCTGCGTCAAGCACTACATGGGGGTGGGATCGGACAGGATCAGCCGGCAGGCTGGCGGCAGGTCCCACAATTCAGTAGGCTCCGGCGGCATGGGAACTGAGATGGCGGGAACGAGGTTTCCCGACCTGAACATCCTGGACGCCATCTGGATCAATGCCCGCCCTGGCGAAGGCCCGAGCACCTCATACGAAGAGGCCGACAAAGCGGGCATCATTGCCGCCTGCATCGATCCTGTGGCCCTGGACTACTGGGCTGCAAAGAATATCCTCATTCCTGCCGCCCGGCTGAAGGGCTACAGCGATATGCAGTCCATGGACCCGGACAATAAATCGCCCGGCTCATTTGGCGATTGGCTGCATCTATCCTCGTCAGAGATTGTAAAAGCCGGTCATCAGGGCACGACAGACGAGAAGAACATGAGCGTCTATCTCGAAAATTGAATGATTTCGAGAGAACAGTTCAACATTTTCCATATATTTTAAATACTTGACACTCCATGAAGAATTTGAAAAGCAGATTTTGGCCATGCCGATGTTCTAACAGGTATTCTTATGATCTCTGCACTATATGTCGACGATGAAACAGGGCTTCTCAAACTCACGAGATCGTTTCTCAAGAAAGAGAAAGACATCACGGTCGATACGGCGGAGTCGGCATCAATCGCTCTCGAAAAGATAAGGGAAACTGACTACGATGTCATCATCTCCGACTATGAGATGCCGGAAATGGATGGACTTGATCTTCTCAAAGCACTCCGCGCCTCAGGAAACCTCACGCCGTTCATCATCTTCACCGGCAGAGGCAGAGAAGACGTTGTAATTCAGGCATTTAATGAAGGCGCTGATTTCTATCTTCAGAAAGGTGGCGACCCAAGGGCTCAGTTCGCCGAGCTTATTCACAAGATCAGGCGGACTGTTGGACACCATCAGGCAGAAAAAGCGCTCAAAGAGAGCGAAGAGAGGTTCAGATCATTTGTCGAAAACGCCAATGCGATTGTCTATTCAATTACGGCTGGAGGCACCCTATCCTATGTCTCTCCCAACTTCACTGAGATGCTCGGGTACGATGCCAGAGAGGTCATTGGCCATTCTTTTGATTCATTCATCCATCCGGATGATATTGCTTCGTGGAGCGAATTTCTGGGATGGGTCATAGGGTCCGCCGAGAAAAAAGGCGCAGTCGAGTGCCGCATGCGCCATATGAATAGAGAGTGGCGGTGGCATACATTAAGTGTGGCGCAGCTTAGAGATGCCAGCGATAGAGTCCCCTCTTATGTCGGCGTGGCCCAGGACATTACGGATCGCAGAGGCGAACAGGAAGCTCTGGCCAAAGCCGCGGCTCTGGCAAAGGTGAGCGAAGAGAGGCACATCCTGCTGGACAGCATCCAGACCCAGGTCTGGTACCTGACCGACGATCACACTTACGGCGCAGTGAACGAGGCCCATGCAGCATTCAGCGGAAAGCGCAGGGAAGACCTCTCCTTCAATAGCCTGTACGAGATTTTTCCGAACGATGTAGCTGAGGTTTGCCGGCGGGGCAATATTCAGGTATTCAGTACCGGCAAACCTCTGCATTGCGATGAGTGGGTGCCCGATGCTTCGGGCGAACGACGGCTGCTCTCCATTCAGAAATCTCCTCGACTGCGCGCGGACGGGAGCGTGGAATATGTGGTCTGCTCTGCAGAGGACATCACCGAGAAAAAACGAGCTGAGACCGCCCTGCAGGAGAGCGAGGCAAACTTCCGAACGTTCTTTGAGTCAATGACGGATCTTATCCTGGTGAGCGGACTGGACGGGCGGATGCTTTTCAGCAACTCCGCAGTCGCTCGAATCCTTGGATACAGCAAAGAAGAGATGACGCTCATGCACATGCTGGATCTGCATCCAGCAGAATTTCACAATGAAGCTGAGGAGATATTCGCCGCCATGTTGCGGGGAGAGCGCGACTCCTGCCCTCTGCCTCTGGCGCGAAAGGACGGCACACTGGTTCCCGTCGAGACTCGAGTATGGTTTGGCCGGTGGAACGGAGAGGACTGCATCTTTGGCATCTGCAAAGACCTGACTGCCGAACGGGAAGCGCAGCAGAGATTCGAGCGCCTCTTCTTCAATAACCCAACGCCTATGGCGCTTTCCTCTCTCCCGGATAGGAAATTCTACGAAGTCAACGATTCATTTCTCAAGACGCTCCGCTGCTCCCGCAGCGAGGTCATCGGCAGGTCGTCCAGCGAGCTGGGCCTGTTTGTAGACCCGGATCAGCAGGCGGAAATCGCGAGAAGGCTGTCGGAAAACGAGCGGGTCACCGACTTTGAGATTCAAGTGCGGAATAAGGACGGTGCGATACTGGAGGGCCTCTTCTCAGGCGAGGTGATCAGAAGCCAGGGGCAAAAATACTTCCTGACGGTGATGATCGACATCACTGAGCGCAAGAGGATGGAAAAAGAGCTGAACAGACAATCCCGTCTGCAACAGCTCTTAATGGAGATATCCTCGACGTATATCAATTTGCCATTGGAGACGGTCGAGGAAAAAATCAACGACTCCCTGGGAAAAATTGGACGATTTGTGGAGGCGGACCGAGTTTATATCTTCAGCTACGATTTCCACAGGCAGGTTTGCTGCAATAACAATGAATGGTGCAAAGAAGGCATAGAGCCGCAGATCGACCTGTTGCAGAATGTGCCTCTGGAGGATATGCAGTCCTGGATAGAGCCGCATCAGAAAGGCGAATCCATTTACATTCCAGATATCCTCTCTCTGCCACCCGGGGCGTTGCGTGATGTTCTTGAGCCCCAGGGCATTAAAAGCCTGCTGGCAGTACCCCTGATGTGCAAGGGTGAATGCATCGGATTTGTCGGATTCGACTCCGTAAAGATGCATCGGGAATATTCTGAGGGTGAACAGCGTCTTTTGATATTCTTTGCCCAGATGCTGGTAAATATACAGCAGCGCAAACAGGCAGAAGAGGATCTTTCGCCAGGCAGGGATAAAACAGCCCACGCAAACTTAATATCAACCGGAATGTAACAGCCAGAACTCATGCCAGAGAAGACGGCCTTGACGGCCTTTTCGCTTGATGAATGAAATGATGACAGGGAATTCAGGATGATCGCCAGAAGAGCTGAAGAGATCGCCCCTTTCATCGTCATGGATGTTCTGGAGAGGGCGCGGGAGATGGAACGCCTGAAAATCAACGTCATCCATCTGGAGGTGGGTGAGCCGGACTTCGATATACCGCCCGCTGTGAAGGACGCCACCTGCCAGGCTTTAGAGGAAGGGCTTACCCACTACACTCACAGCCTGGGTGATATAGAGCTGCGAGAGGCCATCTGCCAACACTATCAGAAGACCTACGGGGTCTCTGTGAAGCCGGAGCAGATAGTAGTAACATCCGGCACCTCTCCTGCCATGATGCTGGTCTTTGCCGCTCTGCTGGAGAAGGATCAGGAGGTCATCCTCTCCGATCCGGGCTATGCCTGTTATCCAAATTTTATAAAATTCTTGGGAGGCATCCCCGCCAGAGTGCCGGTCTATGAAAAGGATGGATTTCAGCTGCGTGCGGAGGCGATTGGCAAGAAGATCAACAGAAAGACAAAGGCTATTCTCATCAACTCGCCTTCCAATCCCACCGGCTGCCTGCTCTCCGAGAGCACCATGCGCTCCATTGCCCAGCTATCGCCTTACATCATCTCCGATGAGATCTATCACGGCCTGGTCTACGAGGGAAAGGAGCATTCTATCCTGGAGTTTTCCGATCGTGCCTTTGTCCTGAACGGCTTTTCCAAGCTCTATGCCATGACCGGCCTGCGACTGGGCTACCTCATCGCCCCGGAGAAGTTCGTCCGGCCCATTCAGAAGATGCAGCAGAACTTCTTCATCTGCGCCAGCTCTCTTGCCCAAAGGGCGGGAATTGCCGCTCTGCAGGAGACTGACCGGGAGGTCGCTGAGATGAAGAGGATCTATGACCAGCGCCGGAGGTTCATAATCAAACGACTGAAGGAAATGGGCTTTCCCATTACCGCTGAGCCCACCGGGGCATTTTATGTCTTTGCCAACGCCCGGAGTTTTTCGGGCGACTCTTACCGGTTGGCCTTTGATATCCTTGAGAATGCCCACGTGGGCGTGACTCCGGGAATAGACTTCGGGCCGAACGGAGAGGGCTACCTGAGGTTCTCTTATGCCAACTCCCTGGAGAATATTGCCGAGGGGCTGGACAGGATCGAGAGATATCTCGGGCATTAGGGAAAAATAGAAAGGAAGAATCGACAGGAAAGGCTATCGACGGGAGCAGGCGGGGCGCAGAGGGCATTTTCCCTCCGGCAGCCGTCCGGGGCTGCGCCGCCGGGGCCATCCGAGCGGCCAGGGATTTCAGGGCAGAATCGCAAAGACCCTTGCCGGGAAACCAGTTCCGCCCTCAGGCTTGGGAAAGGCCGCCACGATTATAGCGCCGTATTCCGGCACCTGATCCAGATTGGCGAGCAGCTCTATCTGGAAATGGTCCTGGCCCAGGACATAGGACTCCAGGGTATAGTTGTCTTTGCTTGTCTGCCGCCCCGGGTCTGTGTCTGTGGTCTCATGGCCGGATGCCGTTATCTTCCGGTCTTCATAGAGGTACTTGAGCACCGGCATGCTCCAGCCGGGGTAATGGAATGTGCCGTTCCGGTCACTATTGAGCATGGCAGTCTGGTTGGGCCAGCGCTTTGACCAGTCTGTCCGCAGGGCCACGAAGCTGCCTTCCGGTATCCGGCCATGCCGGGACTGCCAGGCAAAGACATCATCCATGCTGACGGTGTAATCCGGGTCTTTGAGCACCTTCTCGTGAATGTCCAGTACCACTAAAGGCAGGAGCATTTCCTTGACATCGATCCGGTCCACGGTTCGTTTTCCCTGATGAAAGTGCGCCGGAGCGTCAACGTGAGTTCCCCACTGCCCCACAATGGAATACTGCTGGGTTAAAAATCCCGAGGTGCTGTAGTTGAAGATCGCCGCTACGGTCTCATTGGGAAAGCCGTTCCAGTGAGGTATTCCTGGCTTGAAGCTATGGGTCAGGTCCACATAGTCCTTTGAGTTCAGGATGTCAATAGCCTGCCACAGAGAGGGCTCTTCCTGAGAGGAATTATCTTTTATTGAGCCGTAAGGCATTGTGCGGGACGACATTGAGATGGATGGCATTGTGCTGTCTTCCGCCTCCAGGCCCTCGGATGCACTGAGCAGCAGCAATAGTGCGACAGAAATGCATACTATTATTCTTCCCATACTCTCTTTTCATTTTCCATTGGTTTATTTGGCCCTTCCGCCTTCCGAGCTTACCCCAAAACCCTCTCTCTGCCAGCCCACCAATCCGCCCGCCAGATCATATAGCTCTCTAAAGCCCAGCGATCTCATGATGGCCACCGCCCGGCTCGACCTGACTCCGGTCCGGCAATAGACCAGATAGGCTCTTCCCCGGTCAAGCGCATCCAGCTCCTCGGCAAATGAGGGGGACCGGATGTCCAGATTGATTGAGCCCTTCAGGTGGCCGGAGCAGTATTCCGGAGCAGTTCTCACATCCAGGATCATCAGACTCCCCTCCTCAGAAGAGGTGCCGCCGCAATTCTGTCCGGAGATCCGGGCTATGAGGTCCCGGCATTGGGCTGGCGAGAGCAGCCTGACGGCGCCCTCATTGCCGTCTGCCTGCGTTCTGCCATTTGCTGAGAAATCCGATCCCATTTTTTCCGTCATCCTCACATCCTCTGGCCCATATATCCCCATATACTCAAACACTCAAACCCGCCAGATCTCCTGCGGCAGACGGGTGAGCCTCTCTGCCCCCGTTGCTCCTACAAGGAAGGTGTCCTCAATTCCCACCACGCCTTCATTCGGATAGATCATCTTCGGCTCCACTGCCACGACATTGTTCCCGGCGATTTCATGATCAATCGGGCCGATAACCGGATACTCGTCTATCTGCAGGCCCACCCCGTGCCCCACAAATCCAGCTTTGCCTCCCGGCGGCCCTCCCAGGAAATCCTGATAGCCCAACCTCGCCCCTTCCGACTCAGACAGGCTCCAGATCTCCCGGCTCACTTTGCCTGGACGAAGCTGCCTGGCTATGGCCTCTTCGATCTGAAGGGCCGCCTGGTGGGCGTCCTCCAGCTTTGCCGGAAGCTTTCCCAGGCAGAAGATGCGCGTCTCATCGGCGATGTAGCCGTTGTAGCATCCGGCAAAGTCCACCAGCACGCTCTCGCCCCGCTTGATTTTGGCAAATCCCGGGCCCTGGGCAAAGAAGAGGGACATGCCCTTTCCGCCCGTGGGTGAGGAGACGTAGCTGGGCAGAGCGGCGCCGGGACCGGCCATGAGGTGGCCCATAGGCAGATTCTGGTTGAACCTCCGGAATGCCACCCTGCCCTGGTGGCCCAGAACCCTCATTGTGCTCTCCACGGAAGCGGCCAGATCGATCTCCCTCATGCCCTCTTTGAGGTTGTCGGCCACGGTGGAGATGCCTGCATCGAGAATCCTGGCGGCCTCGCGGATGAGCCGGACCTCAAAGTCCGACTTCACAGAGCGAATTTGCTTAATTGACTCCGAAATGTCGAAAAACGAGGTATCTTCGCCCAACGCTTTTTCCAGACGAAGATAATTATTGTAAGGAAGAACATCAAGCTCCAGGCCGATTCTCGCGCCTGCCGGCAGATTCAGATCTCTCTTGAGCGACTTCAGGCTCCTTTGGGGCAGCACTGGCAGTGGCGACTCCTGCCCGGCCCTGTCCAGGCTCTTTCTGATCATGAGGGTTGGCTCGCCATCTCTGGGAATGTAGATCAGTCCCTCCTGAGCAGTGCCAGAGAAGTAGCCCAGGTCGGTGGACTCGAAGATTATGGCACCGGTCAGATCGCCCATCCGGTCCTGAAGCTTTCTTATCCGGGCATCTATCTCGGATCGCGGATGCAAAACGTACTCCATTCAATCACCACCAATCTCTTCTTCCAGATCCTCAAGGTATCTCTTCAGGACCGCGGTTCTTCTTGCCGCCATCCTTCTGCCGCACCCGGTATGCATTCCCGACTCCAGCTTGAGAAGCTTCCTGTAGAAATGATCCAGATTCCATTTGCCGTCATCCGGCTCTCTTGTCCGGCAGAAGGGATCGTCAGGGTGATAGAACTCTCTTCTCAGAGAGCCTCCGGTGAGAAAGACGCGGGCGATTCCGATGGCTCCGATGGCATCCAGCCGGTCGGCATCCTGGAGCACCCTGGCCTCCAGCGTGACCGGGACGATTCCCCTGGAGAACCTGTGCACATCCACTGCATACTGCACCTTTTCCCTGGCCGCCTCATCCATGCCGACTGCTTTCAGGAATGCCTCCGACGACCACGTTGCCGACCCCTTGCCCCGGTTCCCGGAATCGCCCTGCCTGGAGTCATCCTTCTTTTCCGATCCAGCGTCATGCAAAAGCGCAGCCCAGAGCAGCACCCGCATATCCGCCCCCTCCTCCCGGCCGATGATCCGGGCGTTTCTGTAGACCCTCAGCACATGGGAGAAATCATGAGCTGGATCCGCGCCGCTGTATAAGAGCCGGATATCGTCCATCCACTCTTCCGGGTCTAGACTATCAGAGGACACCAGTCTCTCACCTCAGCCGATCGGCGCATGGATGATGGTGAGAATGTCTTCCGGGGCGACCTCTCTGGGATCATTCAGGTAAGCCTCTCTTATGGGACCGGTCAGCTTGAGGCCGTTTTCCTCCAGCCAGGCAAAGAGCCTCTCGTAAGCCGGACCGCACGCCTCGTAGGGGCCCTTGTGAACTATCCGGGCATTCCTTCCTCCAGGAAGAATGTAGCATTTGACCTCATCGCTCTCGGGGATCTTCGCAGCAAGGGGAACGCAGACTTCAATATCGGCATTTCCCGCCCCGTCGGCTTTCTGAGCTTCCTCGACACTTCTCTCATGCCACAGGTACAGCGGCGGTCCGGAGATCCTGCACCGGCAGCTCAGGACATATTGGAAAAGAGCGGGCAGCATCACTGCTATCTCTTTGTAGTGGCCCCTGCGTCTCATTCCTGCCACCAGCTGCGGCTCTTCATCCACAACGGTGATCTCTATCATGAAAAAGGAATTACTGCCGAACTTTTTATAGTGTCCGGTCCGGTCAGAGAGATAATTATAGATTATTAATAATAATTATAGAATAATTAGTTATTTGGATAAATATTAGATTAGGGCGATGGATCAGACAGTGGTCTCCCGCATTATCATCTCCGCGGAGATGGCGATGCCCTTGCAGGTGTGCATGTTCAGCGAGAGCAGAAGGCCGACCACCCGGCCACCCTGAATCAGAGGGCTGCCGCTGTCTCCCGGTCCGGGAAGATTGCCCAAAGGCAGCACGACATAGGCAATTGACCAGGAGGTGTCGGAGATGCGACATTTCAAGCGGCGCTGAGAGTTTACAAGCTCCGCTTCCCCCAGTTTCGGCCTGGCAAGAAGCGTCTGCCGGCAGGCTCCCAGGATGGGAAAGAAGGCCAGATCGGCATCGCTCGGAATGTAAGCTACCTTGCAGACCAGGCCGCCCACCCGCAGATTGTGCGTGCCTGCGGCGCGAAAGATGTGCGCCGGGGCGACGCCGGCAAGGGCGCCTCGCCAGGGGACGACGGCACCGACCACTCCCCCGGAGCGGCCGGCGATGAACTGGTCACCGGACTCCACTGTCATTGAAAATCCTTCTTTCATCCGCCATTTTTTCGTAAGTCTCCCAAAGCATCCACTCCAGAATCTGCTTTGATTGGGAGCAAACCCGCTCGTCAGATTCCCAGATAGATCCTTTGCTCACAAACGCGGCATAGGGGCATCCACCTCCACAGACGGCTATGGCTGAACAATCGATGCACTGCAACATATTCAAAGGAAATCGATAGCGCCATTCGCTGAACACGGCGCATCTATAAATATATTCAGAATCTAATGAATATAATTGCGAATATAAGCCATCTACAGTGAGGGGAAAGTAGCTCTCAAATCCCTGAAATGCCTGGCAGGGGCCGATCTTTCCATCCGGTGTGATAACGATCTGCCCTCCAACTCCCATGCAGTCCTTCAGGTGAAATCCATTGCATGCATAAGGTTCTATTCTTCGCATCATCCGGTCCTCAAATATCCCCTTCTCTCTGAGATGCCCGAATGCCCTGATAACCGCACGGGATGCATCATCATGAGGAACATCCAGTGGATTTTTGCCATCAGCTCTTGGAATCAAAATATTGAATCCCATTCCGTCAATCTGCAGTTCACCAGAGAGGAAGCTGACAACTTCGTCTATGTGATCCGAATTGCATTTATTGAGGGTGCAAGAGATTCCGGGCGATAATCCTGCGTCCTGCAAGCGGCGAAATCCGGCCAGTGCTCTCTTGAATGCGCTCTTTCCGCTGGAATCGACTCTGGCAGCATTCAATAGTTCGGGTCCATCAAGAGATACCGAGACACTGGTGTGGGTTTCCAGAACCGCCTCGATTGTTCTACCATCGACAAGGGTGCCATTGGTCACAAGCAGCATATCTACCGGGCATTTGAAGACACCGTTTCTTTCCAGCTCGCGGACATATCTCATGGAAGAATAAACGACATCGGCATTCAGCAGAGGCTCTCCACCATAAAATGTCAGGCTGGCCCGATCCGCGTTCTCAGTTAATTTTGCGTATATCTCCAGCCCCCTTCGCGCGATGTCTTCCGTCATAAGGGCAGGAGATATCCCTCTCGCCTCGTCTTCTACAAAACAATACCTACATCTCAGATTGCAGTCGCTTGCAGGGATAAAATACATATTTTGAATATTATACTGATCTCGCCCATGCCTGAAAAAAGAGAGATAATCGGTTAAATCGGCATCCGAAAGGGATGAGATCATCCCCTTTTCCTTGAGATCCTCAATTACGAGATTGATGAGGTCCCGGGGATACTTCAAAGATAGAAGATCGGCAACATATTCGCAACTTCGAGGGGCAATAAACTCATCATAAACATATTTTAAAATGCTTCCTCCGAATATCTTGCGTTGTGTCAGGCTATGCATCAGGCAGTATGCATCATCTCTCCGGAATATATGGAGAAAACGCGAGACCCGGAACAAATCTCCCTTTGCGTTTTCCTTTATCAAGGGCATGCTATCCAGCTGCATCATTATTTGATCGAAATCTCCGAATGCAGCTCGCAGATCATCCTGCAAACTGATGTGATCCCTCCTGCATTCCTGCTCATCGGATTGATCACCATGACAAATCCTCTCCCAGCATTGGCCGGGAAACTGCAATTTGTCGCCTTCAATTTTAATGCCATCCAGGTTCAATCTGACACACAATACGCTATTGCAATCGCATTCCTCTTCATCAGTTGTTCTCAGCCCGATGTTCCCTGCTATTCTTGATTGGGTTTTCTGATCCGGCTCACCATAATAAACCATGCACGACTCAAATTCAAGAGCTTCTCCTTTCGTCATTGTCGGGTGGAAATCAATGTTATCTTTTCTTGCTCCATCCAGCTCTCTTCCGAGATTATCTCATTCCAGGGAATTATCGGGGAAGACCAATTGCTCAGGATTTCCGTGTAAGCCATCCTGCATAATTCATCAAAATTCAAATAGCCATTCTGGAAATACTCATTCACCAGATCCACCAGCGTTCCGTCATTCAGGTTGCCCAAAGAAAATCGGGGATTCAGGGTCTCCACCTCGGGAAGAACTGTGCCGTCCTCTCTTATTATGAGCTTCTTTATCTCCTTTGCGACATTTCTATGGCACTTGGCACCATTGCAGACATAAGCGACACAGGGATGTTCCAGCATGTAATCACGATTTCGGTAGGCAAGGCCGAAACCAACCCCTTTTGACCGGTATTCCTGGCACAGATCCGACAACCGGAAAAACATATCGCATATCTGGACCTGCGATAGCTTCCTATCGGAGATTGCTTCTGCCCGGCCAAGACGCAATAATGGCTGGATGGTAACATTCTTGATGCCATTGTTCCAGGCCCATTCTGCCAGCCAGGGAAGGTACGCCAGATTGTCCTGGCAAACGGTGGTGACAACGGAAACAGGAATATCTGCGTCCAGCATCCGTTTTATATTTTCGTTAGCCTTGAGAAAGGCGCCCTTCAATCCTCGAAACCGGTCGTGATACTCAACTGGCCCATCAATGCTGACATTAACAATAATTCTGCTCTCGCGAAGGGGTTCTATCCAGGAGTCGTCTATCAAAGTGCCATTTGTCGATATTGCCGACACAAATCCCTCCTGCCGGGAGATGAAACTGAGCACCTCGGCGAGATGCGGATACAGAAAAGGCTCGCCACCTGTGAGATGGACTCTGCCGATGCCGAGATCTTCCACTTCACTCAAGCTTCTGAGAACAAGGTCTTTTCCGAGCATCTTGTCGGCCCATGATGTCGCTTCCATGAAGCAGTGTTTGCAAAAAAGATTGCATTGATTTAATAGATGTATTACCATTATTCCAGGCTGATGTGGCATTGACAATTGAAACGGGTCATAGCCAACTGACATGGATTGAGCGGATCTACGGCCCGGAGATAGAGGACAGGGGGTACTTGAATCTGCCGTACCCCTATTGTCCGTCTCTCTTGCCATCATCATCTCATAACGGTCTTTTTCTCAATGACTTGCTTGGCCATTACATCACGGAATGTAAGGCAAAATACTCCCTTGCAATGGGTTCCGAAATCATCATTGAATACGTTCATCAGGGCACTAACTGAAATTTTGGCTGAAAGGGGCTTTCCAGCAGCACTCGCCTTGGTAGCAGATTTTGATACTTCGCTCAGTATTTGGAGCTTGATTTCATTTGCAGCCAGTGCAGCCGCCTTTTCTGCAAACTCATTCAGCTTGCCAGCGTCTGCTATCTTTTTCAATTCTACCCGATCGATCTCAAAATTCAAATTGGCTATTTGCTTTCCTTCATTCGCCATTGCAGTTCACCTCACCATTGAAACGAAATTTATTCAGACATTGCACTTATACTATTTAGATTCTTTTGCTGAGCATAAACAAATATAAATGGATTCAGGATTCACACTGGATTTCAATGAAGCCGAAGATCAATGCCATCTTCCTCGTTCTTCTCCTGCTCGCCCTCGCATCCCCTGCCTGCGGATACGGAAAGAGCGTTGAGGACCTGGTGGGCTCCTTTTCCATTGAGAAGACCGTAAAAATCGGCAGCAGCAGCGAATGCTTCTCATCCGCCGGTGCCGCAGCCGATCCCCTGGCTCCGCCCCAAAGCGGAGCAGTGGGCCCGCTGGCCGACGACCAGCCGCCGGGCCTGGCCGGACTCACCCTGGAGCCTCAGGAGATATCAGCTGCACTGCCCCAAATAGTGAACCTCACCGCTCACCTCATCGACGACCAGGGCATCTGGGCGGCGAGGGCAGAGTTCTCCGGCCCGGCGGGCCAGCAGGCTTCTGCACTCTTTTCCGCCCAGAATCTCACCACCGGGGATTCCAAAGATGGCATTTACACTGCACAGATGTCGCTTCCCCCAGGAAACGAGACGGAAGAGTGGCATCTGCAGAATCTGATCATCGTCGACCGGGAGGGCAACCGGAGAGCCCTGGCTGAGAAGGATCTGCTGGGCCTGGGTCTGCCAGCGGTGGTCAGGATCGTCTGAATCAAAAAATTATTTATCGCATCCATACAAAACTACCTTGATGGCCTATGGCTTACTATGAGACAGTTCGACGCATCCTCATAATAATCTTCGTGATCAACATAGCCACCGCTCTCGCCAAAGGGGGCTACGGCCTTCTCACCGGCTCGCTCTCCATGAGCGCAGACGGGGTGCACTCACTCTTCGACGGCACCTCCAACATCATCGGCCTGGTGGGCATCTCCCTAGCCTCACGTCCGGCTGATAAGGAATATCCCTACGGCCATGCCAAGTTCGAGACCTTCGCCTCCCTGGGAATAGCCATGCTGCTATTTATCAGCGCTATTGAGCTGGCTCTCGCTGCCGCAGAACGCCTGCAAAGCCAGTCCATCCCCCAGATAACCGAAATGTCTTATGCGGTTATGGGCATAACCATGCTCATCAATATCGGCGTCTCGGCTTATGAGTACATCCTGGGCAGGAGGCTGAGGAGCAGCATTCTGGTGGCTGACTCCCTGCACACCAGAAGCGATATACTGGCCTCCTTCGGCGTGATCCTGGGCCTTGCCGCAGTCGAGATGGGCTATCCTCAGGCCGACCCGGTCATTGCCCTGCTGATCTGCGGATTGATCCTGATGACGGGAATTGAGATCGTGAGAGACAGCTCCCGGGTATTGCTCGACAAAGCATTGCTTGACGAGAGGCAGATCATCGATCTGGCAGAGTCAGTCGAGGGTGTCTGCACCTGCCACGGCGTTCGCACCCGAGGCACGACCGGTGAGATCTTCGTCGATCTGCATATCGGCGTGGAATCGTCGCTATCAATTGATGCCGCCCACAAGGTAAGCGAAGATGTGGAGAGCATGATTAAGAGCAGGATTCCCAGTGTCAGGGATGTGGTGGTGCATCTGGAGCCAAAAGATTATTGCGAGCTGAATGCCGCCAGAAAGCCCGCAATCAAGCAACAGTAATTGAAGGAAATTAAAAAGCAAATGAGATAGAAAGATCCGATGGAGAGAGTAAGCTATGCAAAATATCACAATCACAGTCACTGAGGCGGGAACTGCCGTGGCCAGGACCTATGCCTGTAGGATTGCAGTGGATGACAATGTTCTGGCAGAAAGGACTCTCACGCCCGTTCAGACTCAACTGGTGCAGGAGATGGTCTCTCAGTACTTCTCTCTCCAGAAGGGCGCTGACGCCACAGCTGCGAAGGACTATCTGCCCATCCTTGGCAAAACTCTCACACAGCTTTTCATTAAGTCAGGCGACCAGGATCTTTTCGCCTCTGTCCCACCGGGCGGCTATCTGACTGTTGTCTCGCCCATACCGGAAGTTCTCCTGCTTCCCTGGGAGATGCTATCTCTTTCCGAAAAGCCCGCCGCAGCAGGCGCAGACGCAATGCGCAGCATCATCCGCCGGCCCGGCATCGAGAGCAGGCTTGCGGCAGCCTCCGGCCAGCCAGCGCCCGGTCCTTTGCGGGTGCTCTTTCTGGCAGCAGAGCCTCTGGATTACGAATCAGAAGAGCAGGCTATGGAAAGGATCTCAGAGGGACTGGACATGAATCTCGCCGTCTGCGAAGAAGGAACCTTCGAGGAGCTGAAAGAGATGGCGGCCGCCTTCCGGCCTCATCTGGTAGCTCTCGCCTGCCAGGCAAAGCTCTCCGGAGGCGCGCCATTGCTGTCCATGCCGGGGCCGTCGGGCCGACCCGATCTGCGATCCGCTGAGGATCTGGCTGCCTCCCTTAAGGACTGTGGGGCGGTGGGCATAATTCTCTCCGGCAGGCAAGGCGAAAATCCGCAAGCTATTCACCTCCTCTGCCAGAAGCTGGCAGAAAGCATTCCTCTGGCGGTAGCCTGGAATGCGCCGACCTCTGCCGGCAGGCCGCTGTACCGGTCCCTGGCAAGAGGCCAATCGATAAAGGAAGCGATTCTTGCCGTGCGCCGGGAGGCGGCAGCGCAGCCCTCAAATCAGGCTCCGGTCACGGCTCCCGCCCGGTACTCAATCTATGATCTGCCCGAGATCTACAGCACCCAGGAGAGGGCGCCGGCTGCTGCGCTCTGCCGGAAACAGCTTTCCCTGCCAGCACTGCCAGAAGGAGCAGCGGATTGTTTTGTGGACCGAAGGCGAGAAATTCAGCAGCTTTCTTCCGCCCTGCTGGACGGCAGGACGCAGACTGCCATCATCACCGGAAAGGGGGGCAGCGGCAAGAGCGCTCTGGCTACTTACTTCGCCCGGAAGCTGGAGGCGGCAGGCTACAGCATTCTGGCAATTTACAGCTCGCCGAACAGCCCCATAAGCTCCACTCGGGTTATCGAAGCCGCCGCAGGCCATTTCAGCTCAAAGGGCGACGGGGCTCTGGCAGGAATTCTCAAGGACCCGGAGAGGTCCATTCGAGATCGACAAAAAATCCTCTTGGAAACAATGAAAAGCTCTCGCATCCTGATGGTCTGGGATGATCTGGCTCTCGACGACAAGAGCAGCAGGATTTCCGATCCCGATCTGGGCGAGCTTTACATGCAGATGCTGAGAGGAACTCTTTCAGGCCGGCTGATCATAACCTGCGAGAAATTGCCTGCGGACGCACTGACACTGCCCGCGCGCGCAGCTCACTGCAAGCTTGAGGGATTGGGCCAGGCGGCATTCGTAAGATATCTCCTCCAGGACAGGATGATTGCAGACCGCTATAAAAGAGGAGAGGTCAGTTATTCCGCTCTGGCAGGCCATCACCAGGCCGCGAAGGGCCTTCCCGCACGTCTGACCCTGACGGCAAAAGCTCTCGATGCGGGCGATCTGGCTCCTGGCGAGGACCCGCAAAACAGGCTCATCGCTCTACTCAGCCCTGCTTCAGCCCGTGCCCTTTCTCGGGCAGCGGTCTATTGCATTGCTATAAACCAGGCAGGGATTGCTGCCGTCTGCGGCCTTCCGGAGGAGCAGGCCGCCGCGAGCGCCAGATCCTGGCAGGAACATCATCTGGCCACAGCCAGCGGTGGACTGTGGACTGTTCCCTCTTTCCTTAAGATCTCGCTTCAGGCAAAATTGAGCCCAGAGGAACAGCGTGCCGCCCAGAAATCGGCGGGCGATTTTCTCAGATCCCTGGCCGAAGCGGGACGGAACAATGAGATCCACCTCAGCCGCCTGGATTGCATGCTGCAAGCTCGTGGCCATTACCTGGATGCAGAGGACGCGGATAATTCCATCGCCGTAACTGCTCACATCAGCGGCTACCTGAAGAGGCACGGCTACTATTCGGAGATCATAAGGCTGAACCAGGAGCTATTGGACCGGAATGTGCCGTCCGCTGCGCCCATCGCCTGGATCGCCAGAGCCCATCTGGACCAGGGTGAGTACAGAAAAGCGGCAAAGTGCTATGAGCAGGCCCTGGAGATCACGCCGGATGCGGACGCTTACTACGGCCTGGGCACGGCACTCATGCACCAGGAAAAGCATGATCTGGCCAGAGAGAGCCTGCAAAAGTCGACAGAGGCCTATCGCGCCGCAGGCGATCAGTCCGGGGAGGCGGCCAGCATGAGCCGCCTGGCAACAATTGACATGCTGAAGGGCGAAAATGATGCCGCTATGGAAAAGCTGCAGAAGATCGCAGAGGTCATGAGAAAACTGGGTGATATCAAGGGCGAAGCGGCAACTCTGCAGGAAATGGCCCGCCTTGACATGCTGCGGCATGATTACGATCGGGCGCGCCAGTGGCTGGCAAGGTCGAAGGAACGGCTACTTGCAGGCGGAGACCGCAAAGGCGCAGCATTTTCTCTTTTCAACCTGGCCAGCCTCGATCTGGAGAAGGGCGACTATTCGGCAGCGGGCGCTGAGTTTTCCGAGGCTCTGCCCCTCTTTGTGGAGAATGGCGACCGGGCAGGCCAGGCCGCTATCCTGCACAGCCTGGGAATGATCCATTCTCAGGCCGGCGAGAAAGAAAAAGCAGCAGAGAGCTTCCAGGAAGCCCTGAGGATCAACCAGGAGCTGGGGGATAAGCCTGCGGAAGCGGGTGCTCTATTCCAGCTCGGGGCTCTGGCAGTCCAGCAGGATAAGATGCAAGATGGCCTGCGGCTCATGGCCCTGGCTGCCGTGGTTTTGAGAAGCATCAAGAGCGATGACGTGAAGAACGTCGAGCCACTGGTGGAAAGGCTTGCCGCACAGCTTAGCCTTACGCAGGAGCAGTTCATGGTGATGGTCCAGGAGGTTTTGCAGAGCTATGTCCTGGATCGGGGCTGGGGGCTGGTGGAGAAAGCCTGGGGGAAAGGAAAAGAAATTTGAGGGCAAAGCCAGCGGGCATCTCCCTCTGCCACCGGCTGGTGCAGCTATCTCGCCACTGCCTGCGAATGATGCTGCTTCCTTCCGTACCAGTTTATTTGCTGCTCTAGCTTCAGCTATCCTCTGCATTAGGATTGACCGTTGCTGCTCTATCCCGGTCTGTGCTGCCCAAATTGACCTCACTATCCTCACAACCCTCCTCTCTGAACACCTGAGCCTCCCTGACGATTGCGGCTCGCTCCTGGGCCTTGAAGTGGGAATTATAGGCAACGGAGACAATTGCGATAACCGCACCCAGGATCGTGGTCAGCAAGCCGAGCAATCCTTCTGAGATTTTGATGTCCGGTCTGTAGACGATTATGGCTATAATCGCAACTCCAAAAAGTGCCAGGAGACTTACAGCCATCACCGTCAAAATAAAGCGGGTATTTTTAATTTCCTCTGTGAATATATTAAACATAATTATCATCTCTTTCTGCCAGGATAAGAAATCCTATTCATTCTGTAAGGCTCATTATTGTCGGACGATAATATATATATTTTTTGATTGATTGGCAGCCAGATTATGGTTTTTTATAAAACGATATTTACTATTTGTATTGATGAACGAGGGGAAAAAATCGATTTGAGAGGCATCATTAAAAAATTTAGCAGACGGGCGGCTTCTCCTCCACCACCCATTTCCCACCCTTCTTCAGCCAGCCATCCATATCAGCAGCTGCAATCTTGCCCTCGCCCATAGCGCTGATCACCGTGGCTCCGCCGCTGGTGATGTCTCCTCCCGCCCAGACGCCCTGCATTGTCGTGCGGCCCCGGCTGTCCACCACGAGAGTGCCCCACCTGGTGGTCTTCAATTGCGGCGTGCTGGAGGCGATGAGTGGATTGGGAACCGTTCCCACGGCGATGACCACCGTATCCACATCGACGATGTGCTCTGAGCCCTTCTTCACCCGCGGGCTCCTGCGGCCCGAGGCATCTGGCTCGCCCAGCTCCATCTGCACCACCTCCATGGCTTTGACCATTCCCCTTTCGTCACCTAAAAAGCGGGTGGGATTGGTGAGGAAATCGAAGATCACGCCTTCTTCCATGGCATTTTCCACCTCCTCCAAACGGGCGGGCATCTCCTCGCGAGAGCGGCGGTAGACAACATGC
>JGI20214J51650_10000547_pt1 | contig 23417 bp, 19 predicted proteins | sample WetSurMetagenome_FD_51650 | JGI IMG/M metagenome (IMG submission 51650) | reverse complement strand
CCCCTGTAGGGGGTAGTATTTTAGCCTCCCTTCAGGGGGGTTGGGGGGCTGATTCAAAGTTAATTATAATTTCAACTTATACCATTTGATCGCATTCCCGCTGTAAATCTTATCTACAACCTCCTTCGGAAGCTTTAGCCCGGTGAATTTCCCCCGGAATTTATCCGAAGTCATCTCATCTTCAGTTGTGAAATATTTCCAGTCATCAAGCCAGGTTTCATGCATATTGTTCTTAAATCTTGCCGGGTCCGAATTCCCGCTGTCGCCGGTATCGGTTCCATACAGGAGCCTGTCCTGGTACCTGATGCAAAAATCCCTTACCCTCTCCCTGTCCTTAGCCGACTGATACTGCAGATGACATATCCTTGCCGACATGTCCACAGCCATGTTTGGAAACTTTTCAAGCCTTTTTGCAAGCGAATCAACGTTCCATTCAAGACTACCCAGGTGACAACCGATGAAAATCAGATCCGGATTATTGACGAGCAGGTTATCGCGGGCTTTTATCTGATCCTCATAAGAAGGGTATTCTGGATGCAGGAACATATGGTACTCCGGATGCTCTGCAAAATAGCTGCTGTCGCTGCTGACCGTCATCTGATCGAGTGGAAGCCAGCAATTACGCGGTTCTCCAAGATGGCCCGTAACCGGTAGTCCCTTACTTTTGATGAATCTGAAAACCGGATCCAGCCCGGGATCATCGGCCATTATGAATTTACCGGACCTGTTACGCACCGTCATTCCGATATTTTTCCAGATTTTGACCGTAATAGCCCCACCTGAAATATCTTTATCCAATTGCTTAATTACTTTTTTACTCCAGGCTTCAGTTCCCCAGCGTGCGGTATCGAATAAAAATGTTGGTCCGTAGAAAACTTTCCCGGGATATTTTCCGGCTGAGTAAGTCGCATTTTCCTGCTGGCGGCTTATACCAGCGGAGTCCCCATGATCAACTCCAAGGGTAATAAGAATGAAATTATCCTTAATAGCCTGTTCCTCAAAATATCCTTTGCTGCTGTTTATATGAACATGTGAGTCAATCTTACGCACCGTAGAAAAGTCATCTTTTGTGTAATACTTATCACTGCAGGCTGAGAGAGACAGGATCAATAATGTTCCTGTCAATAAAAACAAAATTTTATGCATGTAGTTGTTTATGTAGAAGGCTTATTACATAGGCATTACAACATATTTTGCTTCATTCAGGAAATCACAGCTTACCTTGCAGCTTGTGAACTGGTCGAAGCTGTATTCCTCCACTTCCACAACACCGTATTTCATTCCCGATTGAGCAGCGGCAGCCCATATTGCAGGAAAATCCATCATTCCGCTGGCTCCGACCTCTTTTTTATCCTTGATATGCCACAATTCAAATCTTCCCGGATATTTGTCGAAATAACTGACAGGATTTGCTCCGCCAACCACTGTCCAGTAAAGATCCATTTCGAACATAACTTTAGAAGGATCGGTATTTGTAAGCATGAAGTCATAAATTGTCTGTCCATCAAGCTGGGTTGAGAACTCCTTATCATGATTATGGTATCCGAAACGAATACCTTTTGAATTACATTTCTCACCTATCATATTAAAATAATCGCAATATCTTTTCAGGGTGTCAAGACTACGGTATGCTTCCCCTCCCATGAAAGGCTGAACAATGAATTTTACTCCGACAGCAGCATGAGCTGCAATACATTCATCCCACCATTTCATCGTGTTTTCCCAGGAGGCTGAATCCGGAAGAGCCTGTCCGGTATGTGAACTAAGAACCAGAAGGCCATTCTTTTCGCAAAGAGCCTTGAAATCGGCCGGTTCCATATTATAGAATTTCCCGTTGCCATAGCCTGCGGGTTCAACAAATGTGTAACCCATCGTGGCTACCTTGGCTATGGCACCTGGGACATCTCTCATTATTGAGTCGCGGATTGAATACAACTGCAACCCGATATTTTTCTTTGCAGGTTTACATGAATAAAAAGTTGAAAAGATAAAGCCTGAAACAGCTATTACCAATACGATCGACAGTAAACTTCTTTTTTTCATTTTTTTGTCTTTAAAGGTTATTATTAATTTGTAAGGTTCAAGATTTATAGACCCCTTTAAAGAGCCGGTCCGGCTTCAGCCGGAAGGCAGGGGGATGTTGGTTTTAGGTTATCATCTGTAAAAATAGAAATTATTTGATACATTACTGCAATGATTTTAACACTGCTCTTATCGCCTCAGGCCCTTTTACTGCTGATTGTGGTAATTTCCCTTCCTTTCCGAATACCAGCAGCGCTTCATAATTTTCGATAGTTACCTTCGATTCGTCAATTTTGCCTGTCTTATCCTTCACTGCATTTAAATTAAGTCCCAAATGACGGGCTATGAAACCATACATTGCCATTCTCTTTGAAACTCCATAGTCATGCCCCTCAGCAGCAAGGTGAACATTTTCAGCATTTTCCTTTTTCCCATAGAGATCATAAACTTTTTGAATATACGGGAACTCGATTTCAGGTACATGCTGTGTCCAGTCGTCTCCATCTGAAATTACGAGCATCGGCCGCGGAGAAGCCATTGCAGCTATTTCGGCATTGTTTGTACCCGTATCTGAACATGAATGAATTGGCAGCCCGCTTTCGCAAGGACATCCGCCATAGAAATAGGATGAGACCATTACTACGGGAACACTTACAGTTACCCGGTCATCAAGTGCAGTAAGAAGAAATGTCTGTGTTCCCCCGCCTGACTCACCTGTGACTCCAATCCTTTTCGGATCTACATAAGACAAAGATGTGAGAAAGTCAATCACACGCATCGAGTTCAGCGTCTGCATTGTCATAGCCAGCCCTGTCCGGTGAACCTCATTGTCGACCTGCAATTGCGATTCACCCCACGCAAACATTTCATAGCTGAAAACAACTGCACCCATCGTTGCAAGCATGGCGCAGCGATACTGATGATCAGGTCTGTAACGTCCATATTGATTGAGATCCGTATTGCTTGCATGTCCATGGGTGCACAGGACTGCAGGAAAGGGTCCTTTCCCTTTTGAAGGCCTGTAAAGAGACCCACAGAGGTAGACTCCTGGAATTGTTTCAATTGCCACATTTTCGACAGTATAACCATCCATTTTCCTTTTTGGTGTATAAACAGGATTAAGTGGTGTCTTTTTTGGCAGGGGAGTAAGATTCATCTGAGTGAGAAAACATTTTCTAAGCTCAGCTTTGCGCGATTCCCAGGCAGGAAGATCCTTATAGATGGAGAGCAGCTGGTCAAGGTTCTTCTTGCCTTCCTCAACCGGCCTGACATGATAAGCATATTTAGTGATCTCGTAACTGCTTTCACCGGTTTTTGTAAATATCATGTCAAGAGGAAACAGTATATTTGTAAGTGTTTCCTCCGGATCAATCCTGTATCTCCACGAAGGGTAAAGAACATCCACTCCTTTGATAAGGCTTTCGCCATACCTGATCTTTATATTATGACGCTTTTCTATTTCCGCCAGAACCTCCTTAAGCGGCTTTCTGTACACATCCTGAGGCAATTGGGCATTTGCAACCGGTATAGTAAGGAAAACAATTAAAAAAGCAAGAATTCTGTTTCGCATGGCAGTAATGTTTAATTGCTCGTTGAATTTAGGAAGTTTTTTTATACTTTTATTAAATACATTGACAATTTAATAAGCCCGCTATGAAAAAGCCAGTACTTTTATTTTCACTCTTGTTTTTGATAACTCTCCATGCTTTCTGTCAGAAGATACCGACCGGTAATCCGGCTGATTTTAAGGTTAAGACATGCCTTCATTCTGTAAGCTATATGGGTATCTGGCGCGGTCAGGCAACTCTGACCGTCGATGAATTTCTTTTAAAGGCAAAAGAACTCGGATTTGACGGGGTGATGCTGGCCGCAAAAAGACCACATGTTTCAATTCTTGATTATGATGATGCTGCAAGGCTGAAGCTTAAAGCAAGGATCAAAGAGCTGGGTCTCGAGCTGGTTTGTCTTGCCGGATACTGCGATTTTACTGCAGGGGTTGACAAAGCCGGTATACCAAATACTGAAATCCAGGCAACCTATGTGGGCGAGCTTGCCCGGCTTGCAAGAGATATCGGAACCAGCATGGTGCGGATATATACCGGTTATGAACGTCCTGACGTACCATATGATAAACAGTATTCCCTTGTGGTTGAAGGATTGCAGATGGCAGGTAAGCTGGCTGCAAAATATGGGGTGACACTTGTAATTCAAAACCATCATGACATTGCCCTTCATCATGATGCCATGAAATGGCTTCTTGATGAAGTAAATATGCCAAATGTCAAAGCAGCATTCGACTGCTGGTCGCCGACTCTCGAAGGATTGTCATCCGAAGAGATCAGGAAGGCAGTTCTTACGATGAAACCGTATATTGTACACACTACCACTGCAGACTATGAGGAGCTTCCCAGGTTCAGATATGACCTTAACCACACAAACTATATCCCTCTCGAATCACAGATGAGGGCAGTGCCGATGGGACAGGGATTTCTCGATTACAAGACCTTTATAAGCACCCTTAAGGAAATCGGATACCAGGGATATATAGCTTATGAAATGTGTGAAGTGCTTAAAGGGGGCGGATCGGTCGAAAACCTTGACAAGAGTGCCAGGGCTTTTCTCGAATATGTAAAGCAATTCAGGTAGACGTGGATTGTTGAAAGCAAATGAAATCAATTAACCACGGGTTTCACGGATAAACACGGAAAAGATCACGGATTGAGGTTCCTAACTCCGTGAANATCTGTGCAATCCGTGGTAAAAAAGAATTAAGTAAAAAAGCNCATGATCAGAACCCGCCTGATAATATCTCTGCTGATCCTTGTTCCATACTTACTGTCAGCTTCTGAAAGGTCAGTTAAACGTCAGGTTATAAAATTACTCGGTACCGAAATAATTTCCCGTGCCGATAAGGTTCTTTATGAAAAACCAGTTACAATAACCTCATTCTCATGTGACCGGAGTGCAGGCGGGATACATGATTTCTATTCGGAGGGAGATTACTGGTGGCCCGATCCTGAGAATCCAGATGGTCCGTATATTCAGAGGGACGGAATGACCAATCCAGGCAATTTTACTGAGCACCGGAAGGCAATGATCCGCCTTAGTCAGATCACCGGATTACTTGCTTCTGCATATAAGATCACAGGCGATGAAAGATATGCGAGACAAGCATTTTTGAACTACAAATCATGGTTTGCCGATACAGCTACAAGAATGAACCCCTCTTTGCTTTATGCCCAGGCTATAAAGGGCAGATTCACCGGCAGAGGTACCGGAATAATAGATACTATTCATCTGATTGAAGTTGCCAGGGCATTACTTGTATTGGAGAAGGCAACGTGCGCTGACAAAAAGCTCCTGGAAGCTGTAAAATCATGGTTTTCGGAGTATCTGAAGTGGCTGATGACCCATCAGTACGGTATTGATGAAATGAATGCAAGGAATAATCATGCAACATGCTGGTTCATGCAGGTTGCCTCGTTTGCAAGGCTGACAGGGAATGAAAAGATTCTTGATTTCTGCAGACAGAGGTACCTGGATATTCTTCTTCCGGAACAGATGGGCCCTGACGGAAGCTTTCCGCAAGAGCTCGGGCGAACAAAGCCTTACGGCTATTCATTGTTCAACCTTGATGCAATGACAATGGTCTGTCTGATCCTTTCTGATAAAAACAACGATCTGATCAATTATAAAACCTCTGAAGGGAAATCACTCCGGAAGGGAATCGAATTTCTCTACCCTTTTGTCGCCGATAAAAAACAATGGCCCTTCAGAAAGGATGTTATGTACTGGGATCAATGGCCGGTGGCACACCCATTCCTNGTGTTCGGAGCTTATTTTTTTGGGGAGAAATCATGGTTAAATACATGGAAATTGCTTGATCATTTTCCTTCAAATGAAGAAGTTATAAGAAATCTGCCGGTAAGGAATCCAATAATATGGATGAAATAAGGAAAAAATAAAGAAGAAATTAAGAATGAAGAACAGTCGAATTTAGAATTTTGAATTTATGAATAAAGAGAAAAAGTACGATCTGGAAGACAGACTGATAGATTTTGCAGTCCTTGTGATAGAATTCGTTGAAAGTCTGCCGAATACTAAATCAGTGAATCATCTTGGAGGACAACTGCTAAGATCTGGGACTTCACCATCGTTAAATTACGGTGAAGCAAGGGGTGGTGAATCAAAAGCAGATTTTATACATAAGATGAAAGTCTGCTTAAAAGAACTAAGGGAATCTTTTAATTGTTTAAGAATATTGCATAGAGCCAGGATATACAGTGAAGAAAACCAGGCACTATATCTTATTAATGAATGTAATGAACTAATTTCGATTTTCGTTAAAAGTATTCTTACCGCTTCAGAAAAATAACTTCTAAATTCTGAATTCTTTTGTTCTAATGTTCTTACTTCTTACTAATGATATATAATTAATATTCGCCTAAGCCTAATGTTATTAAGATATTTTTAAAAAAAATGCTGTTTTTATTTGATTTATTAAAAAAATAAATACTTTTGTCATTCAATTTTAAAGAAACAGTGAATAAAACTTTAATCCATATTATTGCCCTCATCCTCATTCTTGCCTATGGCAAATGATCCGGGAATAATATGTATTGATGCAAACATACAGAGGCTTTCCGGATCACCGGGAAGCTTTTTTTTTAAAAGGTTTTAGGAGATGAAAAATCAGCTCAGAAGCTCAAAAACAACAACTGGAAGAAACATGGCCGGCGCAAGAAGCTTGTGGCGTGCAAACGGAATGAAGGAGGATCAGTTCGGAAAACCTGTGATAGCAATAGTCAATTCATTCTCACAATTCGTTCCCGGACATGTACACCTTCACACTATCGGACAGTCAATAAAAAAAGAGATTGAAAAGCAGGGGCTATTTGCAGCTGAATTCAATACAATAGCAATTGACGACGGAATAGCAATGGGCCATGAAGGAATGCTTTATTCCCTTCCATCAAGGGAACTTATTGCCGACAGCGTGGAGTATGTTTGTAATGCCCACCTGGTTGATGCCATGATATGCATAAGCAATTGCGATAAAATAACCCCTGGTATGCTTATGGCATCGATGAGGCTGAATATCCCGACGGTATTTGTTTCAGGCGGACCCATGGAGGCCGGTAACTACAATAACGGGAATATCGATCTGATAGACGCGATGGTTTCCGCTGCCGATGAATCAGTAAGTGATAAGGATCTTCATGAAATGGAGATGTCGGCATGCCCTACCTGCGGATCTTGCTCAGGGATGTTTACAGCCAACTCAATGAATTGTCTTGTTGAAGCCCTCGGTCTGGCTTTGCCAGGTAACGGCACCGTACTGGCAACTCATTCAAACAGACTGAAACTTTTCGAAAAAGCTGCCAAATTAATAGTAAAACTGGCCAACAGGTATTATGCCGAAGGCGATACATCCGTTTTACCGAGGTCAATTGCAACGAAACAGGCGTTTATGAATGCAATGTCGCTCGATATAGCAATGGGAGGATCGTCAAACACGGTTCTTCATCTTCTTGCTGTAGCTCATGAGGCCTCTGTCGATTTTAAAATGAAAGATATTGATGAACTGTCGAAACGGATCCCAAATATCTGCAAAGTTTCGCCAAGTTCAAGGTATCATATCCAGGATGTCAACCGGGCCGGGGGAATTCTTTCAATAATGGGAGAGCTGGAACGCAATAAACTGATAGATAGTAATGTGCAGCGTATCGATTATAAAAGTCTGCGCAATGCCATAGCTGATTGGGACCTTATGAGCAGCGAAATCCTGCCAGAGGCTAAAGATTTGTGGCTTAGCGCACCTTCGATGAAAAGGAATCTCGTAATGGGTTCTCAGAACTCTCTTTATGACAATCCGGATACCGACAGAAAGAACGGATGCATCAGGAGCGTACAAAATGCTTATAATACAGACGGAGGTCTGGCTGTACTCTATGGGAACATAGCAAAAACGGGCAGCATAGTAAAAACTGCGGGTATAGATCCATCGCTTCTAAAATTTAATGGCCCGGCAGTAATTTTCGAATCGCAGGAAGATGCAGTTGACGGGATCCTGAAAGGACTTGTACATCAGGGTGATGCTGTTGTTATAAGGTATGAAGGGCCCAAAGGCGGACCGGGTATGCAGGAAATGCTTTATCCAACCTCTTATCTGAAATCAAAACTTCTTGATAAAAAATGTGCTCTTATTACAGACGGAAGGTTTTCTGGAGGAACATCGGGATTGTCGATAGGACATGTATCGCCGGAGGCTGCTGCAGGAGGTGAAATTGGTGTTCTTAGGTCAGGTGATCAGATTGAAATAGATGTTCCAGGCCGCAGAATAAACGCACTGATTTCTGATAATGAGCTCGCAGAAAGAATTAATTTGGAAAAACTTAAAGGAGACAGCGCCTTTAAGCCTTCAGAAAGAAAGAGGGTAATTCCGCCTTCACTTAAAGCATATGCAAAACTAGTTAGCTCGGCAGATAAGGGAGCAGTTCGCATGATTTAAGAGATTGCTTCCCATGCCTTGCATGGTCGCAATGACAGTAAAAGAAAAACAAACTATCATTATGAAAGCTGAAAAGGAAACGGTACAGGAAAAGAAAAACGGGATTGAGACGGTTACAGGGGCTGAGGCTCTTCTCAGATGCCTGATTGAGGAGGGTGTGGATACTATTTTCGGTTATCCGGGAGGTGCCATCATGCCGGTTTACGATCGTCTTCTCGATTATGAAGGAAAGCTGAAACACATACTTACAAGGCATGAACAGGGGGCGGCTCATGCTGCTCAGGCCTATGCTATGGTAACAGGAAAGACCGGTGTATGCTTTGCAACATCAGGTCCCGGAGCAACAAATCTGATTACCGGTATAGCAAATGCTTATCTGGATTCTGTACCCGTCGTATTCATAACAGCACAGGTGGTCTCAAACCTGATTGGGACAGATGCTTTCCAGGAAACTGATATACTTGGCGTTTCAATGCCAGTTGTCAAATGGAATGCACAGATAAAGAAACCTGATGATATCCCTGAAACACTCGCCCGGGCATTTTATATTGCCAAAACCGGACGGCCGGGACCTGTTGTCGTTGACATTACAAAGGATGCCCAGTACGAAAAGCTCAATTTTAAATATAAAAAGTGCAATTATATAAGGAGTTATAATCCACACATTAAACTTCATACAAGGGCAATCGAATCAGCTGCAATAATGATCAATCATGCAGAAAAGCCGCTGATCCTTGCTGGTCACGGCGTACTTATTTCAGGTGCAGAAAATGAGCTTCTTACTTTCGCTGAGAAAACGGGAATTCCAGTTGCTTCGACTCTTCTCGGTCTCTCCGCTTTCCCCACAGGACATCGCCTTTACACAGGATATCTGGGGATGCACGGGAACTATGGTCCAAACCTTCTTACCAATGAGGCTGATCTTATAATTGCCATCGGGATGCGATTCGATGACAGGGTTACCGGCAACCTTAAAAAATACGCAAAAAATGCAAGGATAATTCATATTGAAATCGATGAAGCAGAGATCAATAAGAATGTTATCGTGGATCTTGAAATTAATAATGATGCAAAAGAGGTCCTTAGTTACCTGATACCGCTGGTACAGAAAAAAAGCTATGAGAAATGGATTAGGGAATTCAGGATCTGTGATAAAACCGAATACGAAAAAGTTATCAGATCTGAAACGAAACCCGAAACTGGAAAACTAAAGATGGGAGAAGTTGTCAGGCTGGTATCGGAACTGACAAAGGGGGATGCAATAATAGTTACCGATGTCGGCCAGAACCAGATGTCGGTAGCCCGTTATTACAGCTTTTCAAAACCTAACTCTCTTGTAACCTCAGGTGGTATGGGAACTATGGGTTTTGGGCTTCCTGCCTCGATAGGGTCAAAAATAGGAAAGCCTGACAAACAGGTCGTTGCATTTATTGGAGACGGCGGATTCCAGATGACGATACAGGAACTCGGAACTATAATGCAGTACAGGATTCCTGTCAAGATCATAATACTGAATAACAATTTCCTTGGAATGGTAAGACAATGGCAGGATATGTTCTACTCGAAAAGGTATGCTTCGACTGAACTCGTAAATCCTGATTTTATAACTATCGCAAAAGGGTATGGAATACCTGCAAAAATTGTAAAGGAAAGAAAGGACCTTAAAAACCTGCTTGTTGAAATGCTTGATGCAGAGGGGCCATTTCTGCTTGATATTAAAATCGACAATGAAGCAAATGTGCTGCCAATGATTGAACCAGGAGCATCAGTATCGGAAGTTACTTTGACCTATAAATAAAGTGCCCCTAAATCCCCTGAAGGGGACTTAAAAGAACCCCCTTTAGGGGGCAGGGGGCAAGGGGCAGAGAGCAGAGGTAAACAAGAAAAGAAGAAAATAATAGAACTATGAATAAACAGGAATTTACTATTTCGCTTTTTACGGAAGATCACATTGGCATTATGAGCCAGATCACCATTATACTGACCCGGCGGCAGATAAACATCGATAGCATTACAGCCTCTGAATCAGCCGTCAAAGGAGTTCAGATGCTGACGCTTGTTGTTAGGGCGACAGCCGAAATGGTACAGAAAGTTGCCCGTCAGATGCAGAAGCTTGTTGATGTTCTGAAAGTGTTCGTCCATACTTCCGAAGAGATAGTATATCAGGAACTGGCTCTTTACAAGGTAAAAACAACGGGACTGATGTCAGGCAATATGATCGATCATATTGTCCGAGACCATAATGCCCGGATTCTTGAGGTCTCACCTGAATACATTGTAATTGAAAAAACCGGACATAAAACGCAGATAAACGATCTGCTTCATGTGCTTCAGCCAAGCGGTGTCTTACAGTTTGTCAGGTCAGGAAGGGTTGCAGTTACAAGGCAGGTTAAGGAGCTTAACGCTTATCTTGACGAGATGGATGAAGCAAACCAGTATAAACCAGATAATTTTGATACAAATAATTGAGAAACACCCCCTAACCCCCCAGGGGGGGCTAAAAGAAGACAGGTAAATTATAACATTAATATAAAATTATTAACCATGGCAAAAATTGATTTCGGCGGAGTTCTTGAAGATGTGGTTACGCGCGACGAGTTTCCACTGTCAAAAGCACGTGAGGTACTTAAAAACGAACTTGTTGCAGTAATAGGTTATGGAGTCCAGGGACCAGCGCAGGCTCTTAACATGAAAGATAATGGTATAAATGTAATTGTCGGTCAGGCACCTCAATTCAAAGCCGACTGGGACAAAGCAATAGCTGACGGATTCGTTCCCGGAAAAACTCTCTTCAGTGTTGAGGAAGCAGCCACAAAAGGAACCATCATTCAATACCTTGTATCGGATGCTGCACAGAGAATTCTCTGGCCGAAACTGAAACCCTGCCTTAAAAAAGGGGATGCCCTCTATTTTTCGCATGGCTTCTCAGTTACATACAAAGAGCATACAGGAGTAATCCCTCCCGATGATATAGATGTTATCCTATGTGCTCCTAAGGGTTCAGGTACAAGTGTCAGACGAAATTTTATCGCAGGTGCAGGAATTAATTCAAGTTTTTCAGTATTCCAGGATTTCACCGGCAGGGCAAATGAAAGAATAATTGCTCTTGGCATTGCAATCGGTTCTGGATATCTCTTCCCGACAACTTTTGAAAAAGAGGTTTTTTCAGATCTTACCGGGGAAAGAGGTGTCTTAATGGGAGCTCTCGCAGGAATCATGGACGCCCAGTACGAGGTATTACGCGACAACGGACACTCTCCGTCTGAAGCATTTAATGAGACTGTCGAAGAACTGACACAGAGCCTTATCAGACTTGTTGATGAAAAAGGAATGGACTGGATGTACTCAAACTGCAGTGCAACAGCTCAGCGCGGAGCTCTCGACTGGAGACCGAAATTCAGGGATGCTGTTTTCCCGGTTTTCAGGGATCTTTATAATAAGGTGAAGTCAGGCGAAGAGTGCGTCAGGGTTTTAAATTCGACGGGTGCTCCAGATTACAAGGAACTGCTGGACGCTGAATTGAAAGAGCTTGGCAATTCAGAACTTTGGAGAACAGGGGCTGCTGTACGAAAACTGAGACCGGTAAAATGAAAAGGGGAACACGCTCAGGCACCCCTCCCTGGAGGGGCGGGGGGTGGTTTAAATAAGTTATTAATCAAATTCAAACAATAATGGAAGAAAAGGTAATTATCTTCGACACTACCCTCAGGGATGGAGAGCAGGTTCCAGGCTGCCAGCTTAACACTGTTGAAAAGATCCAGGTAGCTCAGGCACTCGAAGCTCTTGGTGTCGATGTGATTGAAGCCGGATTCCCGATTTCCAGTCCGGGTGATTTCAAATCAGTTGTGGAAATATCAAAAGCTATCTCAAATCCGGTAATTTGCGCTCTTACCAGGGCTGTAAAGAAGGATATTGAAGTGGCCGCCGAAGCTCTTCATTACGCGAAGAAAAAGAGAATTCACACCGGCATCGGTACATCTCCTTATCATATAAAGTATAAAATCCGGACAACACCTGAAGAGATACTGAAAAGAGCAGTAGATGCTGTTAAATATGCCCGTAAGTTCGTGGAAGATGTTGAATTCTATGCTGAGGACGCTGGAAGAAGTGAAAACGAATACCTCGCAAAGGTAATCGAAGCAGTAATTAAAGCTGGTGCTACTGTGGTCAATATACCTGATACTACAGGGTATTGTCTTCCTGAAGAATATGGAGAAAAGATCAGGTTTCTTAAAGAGAATGTCACAAATATTAATAAAGCAGTTATCTCGACACATTGTCACAACGACCTTGGCATGGCAACAGCTAACACTATTATGGGAGTACTGAACGGAGCACGGCAGGTCGAGGTGACTATGAACGGTATCGGTGAAAGAGCCGGAAATACATCGCTCGAAGAGGTGGCCATGATCCTTAAAAGCCATCACTCGATGAACCTTAAAACGGACATCAATTCAAAGCTTATTTTCAGCACAAGCCGTCTGGTCTCAACACTTATGAGCATGCCCGTCCAGCCGAACAAGGCGATAGTGGGCAGGAATGCCTTTTCACACTCTTCAGGTATTCACCAGGATGGAGTACTTAAGTACAGGGAGAATTACGAGATAATTGATCCGCATGAGGTAGGAATAAAGGAATCATCAATTATCCTGACCGCAAGAAGCGGAAGGGCAGCCCTCAATCACAGGCTTGAAACACTAGGTTATAATTTCGGAAAGGAGGAACTTGATGATATTTACCACCGTTTTCTTACACTGGCCGACAAGAAAAAAGAGATCAACGATGAGGACCTCAGAATTCTTTCAGGGGAAGTCTTTTCAGGTGAAAAGTCGCTAAAGCTTGAACTGCTTCAGGTTACATGCGGAAAATCAGCTATTCCTGTTGCAACAGTGGGAATCAGGATTAACGGAGAGGTCCATACCTCGACAGCTTCAGGAAACGGACCGATTGATGCTTCCTTTGCCGCGGTCAAGCACCTTATCAGTAAAACAGTTCATCTCGAAGAGTTCCTGATCCAGGCAATAACAAAGGGAAGCGATGATATCGGGAAGGTGCATATTCAGATCGAACACGAGGGAAAGATTTATTACGGATTCTCTGCAAATGTCGATATAGTAACCGCCTCGGTTGAGGCATTTATAGATGCAATATCCAAAATCAAATGACGGAACCGAAAACACTTTTTGACAAGATATGGGATTCACATGTAGTTCAGTCGATCGAAAATGGACCCGATGTCCTCTACATCGATCAACACTACATCCATGAAGTGACAAGCCCTCAGGCATTCAATGGCTTGAAAAAAAGGGGAATACCTGTTTTCAGGCCGGACAGGACTCTTGCCACTGCCGACCATAATATCCCGACTGAAAATCAGGATAAACCCATAAGGGAAGAACTATCAAGAAACCAGGTCGAGAGACTTGAAGAAAATTGCAGGGAATACGGAATAGAATTATTTGGACTTAATCATCCCAATAACGGAATCGTGCATGTAATAGGTCCTGAACTGGGCTATACCAGGCCGGGAATGACTATTGTCTGCGGCGACAGTCACACTTCGACACATGGTGCTTTCGGGACCATCGCCTTCGGAATAGGTACTAGCGAAGTTGAAATGGTTCTTGCAACACAGTGCATTCTTCAGCCGAGGCCAAAAAAAATGAAGATAACAATCAACGGAACCCTTCAAAAGGGAGTAACTCCAAAAGACATAATCATGTATGTTATATCGCAGATCTCTGCCGGAGGTGCTACAGGCTATTTTGTAGAATACACCGGATCGGTTATAAGCGACATGACCATGGAGGGAAGGATGACGATCTGCAATATGAGTATCGAAATGGGAGCAAGGGGCGGGCTTATCGCTCCCGATGAGACAACTTTCAGATATCTGAAAGAGCTGCCATCATTTCCTGAAAGTTTCGACTGGAACTCGCTTCTACTGAACCGGAAAGAACTGAAAAGCGACCCTGATGCAACGTTTGACCGCGAGCTGGAGTTTAACGGCAACCATATCAAACCAATGATAACATATGGCACAAATCCAGGCATGGGAATGGCAATTGATGATTCAATTCCTTCAATGGATGATATAAGTTCTGAAGATTCAGTTTCATTTCTTAAATCTCTCGATTATATGGGATTTGTTCCCGGGATGAAGCTGCTCGGACATCCTGTTGATTATGTTTTTCTGGGCAGTTGTACCAACGGAAGAATTGAAGATTTAAGAGCCTTTTCAAACCTTGTCAAAGGTAAAAAGAAAGCTTCAAACATAACTGCACTTATAGTTCCCGGATCAAAAGCAGTTGAAAAACAGGCGATCATCGAGGGTCTTGACAGAATTCTTGAAAAGGCTGGTTTTGAACTTAGACAACCGGGATGTTCTTCATGCCTCGCAATGAACGAAGATAAAATCCCTGCAGGGAAATATGCTGTTTCAACAACAAACAGGAATTTTGAAGGGCGCCAGGGACCGGGGGCAAGAACTCTTCTTGCAAGTCCCTTGACTGCAGCCGCTGCTGCCATTACCGGAAGAATTACCGATCCCCGCGAATTCATTGTTTAAAATAATCTGAATAATAGAGAACAGAAATGTCGAAAGAAAAATTCAATACTCTTGAATCAACATGTGTCCCGCTGCCCTTTGAAAATGTGGACACGGATCAGATAATCCCGGCACGGTTCCTAAGTGCAACCTCAAGGGAAGGGTTTGGTGAAAATCTTTTCCGTGACTGGAAATACGACAAAACAGGGAATAGAAATATGGAATTTGTCCTAAACGACCCGAGATACAGAGGTAAAATACTTGTGGCAGGTAAGAATTTCGGAAGCGGATCAAGCCGTGAACATGCTGTATGGGCAATTTATGATTACGGATTCAGAGCTGTGATCTCAAGCTTTTTTGCCGATATTTTCAAAAATAATGCCCTTAACAATGGATTGCTTCCTGTTGTGGTTTCTGAAAAATTTCTGAATAACCTTCTGTATACTATTCAAAAGGAACCCGGATCGATGATAAGAATAGATCTTGAAAAGCAATCGCTTGCAACTCTTCCGGATGGGGAACCGTTTATTTTTGAAATAAATCCCTACAAAAAAGAGTGCATGTTAAATGGGCTTGATGACATAGACTACCTTCTGAGTAAAAAAGATCTGATAACTTCGTTTGAAACAGGAAAAAAAGCTTAAGATGAGAATTGAAATAATGGATACTACCCTCAGGGATGGCGAACAAATGCAGGGTATTTCTTATTCTCCGGTGGAAAAACTGCACATAGCAGCATTCTTATTGAAAGAGGTGAAAGTCGATCGCATCGAGGTTGCATCGGCACGGGTTTCCACCGGTGAAATTGAAGCGCTTAAAATGATCACCAGGTGGGCACGGCGTAACAATTTACTGGACAAAGTCGAAGTTCTTGGATTTATTGACGGGGATATCTCAATCAACTGGATCCACGACGCAGGAGGAAACGTTATAAATCTTTTGTGCAAAGGATCATTGCGTCACCTCGAAAAACAACTGCGCAAAACCCCTGAACAGCATGTAAATGACATTAAGGGAATTATTAATCGGGCTGGAGAAAACGGTATGAATGTCAACATTTATCTGGAGGACTGGTCAAATGGGATGATCAGCTCTGAGGAGTATGTTTTTTACCTGCTCGACAGCCTCAGGGATGAAAAAATAGCAAGGTTTATGCTTCCGGATACACTTGGAATACTGAATCCGGACCAGACATATTCATTCTGTAAAAAAGTGGTTGACAGATACCCGTCACTGCATTTTGATTTCCATCCGCATAACGACTATGATCTGGCAGTTGCCAATATCTATTCTGCAGTCAGAGCAGGTATAAAGGGAGTTCATACAACAATAAACGGGTTGGGAGAAAGGGCAGGGAATGCCCCTCTTTCAAGTGTCATAGGTGTTTTGCATGACCAGTTGCAGGCTGAGACAGGTGTTGTTGAATCTGAAATAACAAAAGCCAGCAAGATAGTTGAAACATTCAGCGGGATAAGGATTCCTGTAAACAAGCCAGTAATTGGTGAAAATGTGTTTACTCAGACTTCCGGTGTACATGCCGATGGAGACACCAAAGACAACCTGTATTATAATAACCTCCTTCCTGAAAGATTCGGAAGAAAAAGAAAATATGCACTGGGGAAACAATCCGGCAAAGCCACGATTAAAAAAAATCTTGAAGAATTCGGACTCGATCTGAACCCAGAATCGCTTGCAAAGGTGACTCAGCGGGTAATTGAACTTGGAGATAAAAAGGAAAATGTAACTCCCGAGGACCTGCCGTTTATAATATCTGATGTACTTGGAAATGACAGGGCTGACTATAAGATTTTTATAAAGAACTATTCACTTTCCCTTTCTTTTGGTTTGAAACCGTTTGCAAGTGTACAGATAGAGATTGACGGAAGCCTTTACCAGGAGACCTCATCGGGTGACGGACAGTATGATGCTTTTATGAAAGCTGTCAGGATCATATATGACAGGCTTGGAAAAGAACTTCCAACACTCACCGATTATGAAGTCTCAATTCCTCCGGGGGGCAAAACTGATGCTCTGGTTGAGACTGTAATTACCTGGAATTTTAAAAACAGGGAGTTCAGGACAAAGGGGCTCGATGCGGATCAGACTGAATCGGCTATAAAAGCTACTGAAAAAATGCTGAATATTGTCGAAAACAGCGAGATCAGGATAGGTGATACGATAATTCCTAATAATCATAATGAATAATAATCTGAAAAATTACACAATGAACAAAACTTACAATATTGCAGCGATCCCCGGTGACGGAACAGGCCCGGAGGTGGTAAGAGAGGGAAAAAAAGTCCTGATTACCGCTGCTTCAAAATACGGTTTCAAGCTCAATTTTGAGGAATTTGATTTCGGAGGAGACCGCTATCTTAGGACCGGTGAAGTGTTACCGGAATCGGCACCGGAACAGCTAAGGAAGTTTGATTCAATTTTTCTTGGAGCAATCGGGCATCCCGATGTGAAACCTGGAATCCTGGAGAAGGGAATTCTCCTGAAGCTGCGGTTTGAACTCGATCAGTATATTAATCTCCGTCCCATAAAGCTTTATCCGGGAGTTACCACACCTCTGAGGGACAAGGGTCCGGAACATATTGACTATGTGGTTGTCAGAGAAAATACAGGTGATGTTTATACAGGAAGCGGAGGAGTGACAATGAAGGGCACGCCTCATGAGGTTGCAATTCAGAATATGGTTTATAACCGCTTTCTGGTGGACCGGTGTTTAAGATATGCTTTTGAATACACCAGGAAAAGGAACAGAAAAAAGACACTGGCTCTTTGCGGTAAAACNAATGTCCTGACATATGTTTTTGACCTCTGGGAAAGAGCATTTCATGAAATGGGACGAGCTGANTATCCGGATATTAAAAGGGAATACTATCATGTTGATGCAACCTGCATGTGGATGGTTAAAAACCCGGAATGGTTTGATGTTATTGTCACAACCAACATGTTCGGAGATATAATCACTGATCTTGGTGCTATAACCCAGGGAGGAATGGGGATCGCTGCAGGCGGGAACATCAATCCAGAGGGTGTATCAATGTTCGAGCCGATAGGAGGCTCTGCCCCGAAATATACAGGTAAAAATGTAATAAATCCACTTGCAGCCATCGCATGCGGCGCAATGATGCTCGAGCATCTCGGAGAAACAAAAGCTGCACTAGCAGTCGAGAATGCTATAATGGATATTACTGCAAATAAACTGAAAGATCTTGGAGCGGGAAAGATGGGATTCACAACCACTGAGGTAGGCGATCTTGTGGCNGAGAGGTTATAACCAGGACCGATTCCGCCCCGTACGGACATAATAGTTTTTTTGCCCTAATATTGAAACCTATTAAAAAAACCTTATCTTTGCCCTAATATTTTAAAGCAATGACATCATTTCAATTACATCATCACCATTTTCATACTTGCTCTCAGGCGAAATGAAAATGATATGTAGTTGTATCAAAATATCATAACCCGTCTGAGCAGATCTGACGGGTTTTTTATTCCCCTTGGGTTTGCCCGGATAAAATAAAATTAAAAATGAGCAAACTGAAAATTGCGATCCAGAAAAAAGGCCGGTTAAGCGAGAACTCCCATAGACTGCTTGAAGAGTGTGGGATAAAATTTTCAAATGGTACTGACGTCCTTAAAACCAGCGCTGTAAATTTCCCTGTCGAAATTCTTTTCCTCAGGGATGATGACATACCCCAGTACGTCGAACAGCAGGTTGCCGATATAGGCATCCTTGGTGAGAATATGGTTTTCGAGAAAAACAAGGATGTAACAGTACTCGAGCAACTGGGCTTCGCACATTGCCGTCTGAGCCTCGCAATACCCAAAGAATCAACCTTCACCGGTCCCGGATATTTTATGAACAAAAAAATCGCGACCAGNTATCCGAGACTTCTTTCTGAATACCTTAAAGAAAACAATATCACTGCTGAAATAGAAGAGATCAGCGGAAGTGTTGAAATAGCGCCTGGTATCGGTCTGGCAGATGCAGTGTGTGATATTGTAAGCTCAGGCAGTACATTGATGACCAATGGATTATGTGAAGTAAGCTCCATCCTGAAAAGTCAGGCAGTTATAATCTCAAATAAAAACCTTGATAACAATAAACAGGGTATTCTGGATAAACTTCTCTTCAGGATAAGAGCTGTAAAAAACGCAAAGGAAAACAAATACATACTTCTGAATGCTCCTCTCGAGGCGCTGCACGAAATCTGCAGGATCCTTCCCGGCGTGAAAAGTCCGACGATCCTTCCACTTGAGGAAAAAGGCTGGTGCAGCATTCACTCGGTTGTCAAGGAGGACGAATTCTGGGACAGGATAAACCAGCTTAAAAATGCTGGCGCTGAAGGAATACTTGTAATACCTATCGAGAAAATGATACTATAATGAAAATCTTCCGATACCCTGAGAGAGAAAAATGGGATTCCTTCTGTAAACGTCCATCCTTNGACAGGTCGGGACTCGAGGAGTCTGTTGCCTCTGTTCTCCGCCAGGTTAAAAGCTCAGGCGATAAAGCAATTTTTGAATTTTCGGTGAAATTTGACAGTGTCTCACTTAAAAGTCTGAGAGTAACAGGTTCTGAAATCGCAGAATCAGCTGATAAAGTCCCGGCTTCTCTGAAAGATGCAATCGATGTCGCAAAGTCCAATATTGAGAAATTTCACGGACCACAGCTCTTTAAAGAACNGGTAATTGAAACAACAAAAGGAGTATTTTGCTGGCGAAAGAATGTTCCGATAGGACGGGTCGGTTTATATATCCCCGGAGGTACGGCACCCCTGTTTTCAACAGTCCTTATGCTTGCAGTACCTGCAAAAATTGCAGGNTGCCCCGAGATTATCCTCTGCACACCNCCTGACAGGAATGGCAATATTAATCCTTTCATTTTATACACAGCCCATATTGCCGGTGTTACGGATATCTTCAGGATCGGTGGTGCCCAGGCCATCGCCGCAATGGCCTATGGCACAGAAACAGTACCAAAAGCCGACAAGATTTTTGGACCCGGTAACCAATATGTCACAAAAGCCAAGGAGATGGTTCAACTCGACGGAACCCAGATTGACATACCAGCCGGACCAAGCGAAGTCCTTGTAATTGCTGATAAATATGCCAACCCGTCGTTTGTTGCCTCAGATCTACTGGCCCAGGCTGAACACGGAACCGACAGCCAGGTAATATTGCTGACAGAATCCTCGGACCTTTTAAATGCTGTTGAAGCTGAAACAAATAAACAGGTGGCNTTGCTGCCAAGAAAAAATATTGCTCTTAAGGCGCTGGAAAACAGCTCTCTGATTCTTCTGAACTCACTCAATGATTGTATTGAAATGTCCAACCTGTATGCTCCTGAACATCTTATAATATCAACATCCGAACCACAATTTATTTCAGAACAGGTCAGNAATGCCGGTTCGGTATTCATTGGTAAATACNGCTGTGAGAGTGCGGGCGACTACGCATCGGGCACTAACCATACTCTGCCAACATCCGGTTATGCAAAGAGCTTCAGCGGTGTTTCAGTCGATAGCTTTGTAAAAAANATTACATTCCAGCAGATTTCTGCTGAAGGACTCAGGAATCTCGGACCGGTAATTGAAAAGATGGCTGAAGCCGAATTATTACACGGCCATAAAAGCGCAGTTACCCTACGCTTAAATTCACTTGGAAATGAATGATATCAGCAGACTTGTAAGAGAAAATGTAAAGACCCTTATCCCCTACTCCTGTGCACGGGATGAATTCAAGGGCAAGGATGGCATCTTTCTCGATGCTAACGAAAACCCGTACGGAGAACTGAACAGATACCCCGATCCATATCAGAGGGAACTAAAGACAGCAATAAGCCGGATAAAAGGTATACAGGAAGAAAGTATTTTCCTCGGAAACGGGAGTGACGAAGTTATTGACCTGTGCTTCAGGATATTCTGCAATCCGGGAACAGATAAAGCTCTGACATTTACCCCTACATACGGGATGTATGAGGTCTCTGCTGCAATAAATGATGTAGAGATAATTAAGATCCCTCTTTCGGAAGATTTCCAGGTTGAATATAAAAATGTACTCCCNGAACTTAAAGATCCGGCTCTGAAACTTATCTTTATCTGCTCACCNAATAACCCTACCGGAAACGCGATGTCAGGTTCCCAAATAGAATCGATAATTTCCGGTTTTGAGGGTATTNTTGTAATTGATGAGGCCTATATTGATTTCTCAGAACAGCGATCATTCAAAACAATGATAAGCCGCTACAACAATCTGATAGTTATGCAGACCTTCAGCAAAGCTATGGGACTTGCTGCTGCAAGAGTNGGAATGGCATTCATGGATCCTTCCATCGTATTGTATTTCAACAAGATGAAACCACCGTATAATATAAGTGCTTTAAACCAGGAAGCAGCCCTTAAATCCCTTAACCACATAAATCAGTTGAAAAACAAAATCAGCATGATCCTAAAGGAAAGGGAGAGGCTTGCAAAAGCTCTTGAAAAAATAAGTATAATTGAGAAGGTCTTTCCGTCCGACTCAAATTTTCTCCTGGTCAGAACAAGGGATGCTGATAAGATTTACTCTGAACTAATTGATAATAAAATCATTGTAAGGAACAGGAACAGGATGGTACCGGGATGCATCCGAATTACAGTTGGAACAGAGAGAGAGAATAACAGACTTTTAAATGCTTTGCAAAGAATTAAATTATGAAGAAGGTGCTATTTATTGACAGGGACGGTACAATAATTGAAGAACCCGCTGACGAACAGGTCGACTCGGTCGAAGAATTCAGGTTTCTCCCGGGTGTGATCACAGCACTGTCAAAAATTGCAAAAGAAACTGATTATGAGCTGGTAATGGTTACCAACCAGGATGGTCTGGGTACAAAGGCTTTCCCTGAAGAGACCTTCTGGCCTTCCCATAATAAGATGCTTCAGATATTAAAAGGTGAAGGAGTTGAATTTGCAGAAATCTTCATCGACCGGACNTTACCTGAAGAAAATGCTCTGACAAGGAAACCGGGAACTGCAATGCTGACAAGATATCTTTCACAGGGGATAGATCTTAAATCATCATATGTTATAGGAGACAGGATTACTGACCTCCAGCTTGCTGAAAATCTTGGCTGTAACGCAATTTATATNAAGGATGCACCGCACCCCCTTGCATCCTTAAGCTCCACCGACTGGAATGAAATCTGTAAATACCTTAAATTAATTCCAAGGAAAGTAAGTATCGAGCGCAAGACAAAAGAGACCTCCGTTAATCTTGAAATAAACCTCGACGGATCCGGAAAAGGTTCAATTTCAACGGGCATCAGCTTTTTTGATCACATGCTTGAACAGATTCAGAAACACGGAGGTATTGATTTGACGATTAAGGCAGCTGGTGATCTGAAAGTTGATCAGCATCATACTGTTGAAGATGTTGCTATCGCTCTTGGTGAAGGGGTATATTCAGCNCTTGGAAGTAAAAAAGGAACAGAGAGGTTTGGTTTCCTTCTGCCGATGGATGATTCACTTGCAACAGTTGCAATTGATTTCGGAGGAAGGCCATGGCTTATATGGAACGCAAGCTTTGTCCGTGATATGGTCGGTGATATACCGTCTGAAATGTTTTTCCATTTTTTCAAGTCGTTCAGCGACAGTGCAAAATGCAATCTTAATATCAAGGTTGAAGGAGACAACGACCATCACAAAGCAGAGGCAATTTTCAAAGCTTTTGCCAAAAGTCTGAGGATGGCTGTAAAGAATANTGATAACTTTAACGTACCCTCCACAAAAGGCATACTATGATAGCAATACTAAAATATAATGCAGGTAATATCCAATCCGTTCAGAATGCTGTCAGATGTCTGGGGTTCGATACAATTGTGACTGATCGTGAGGATGAACTGGAATCAGCCAATAAAATAATAATACCTGGTGTCGGGGAAGCTGGAAGTGCAATGAAATATCTCAAGGAGAAAAAGCTTGATCAGGTAATAATATCCCTGAAACAGCCCGTTCTTGGAATCTGTCTTGGATTGCACCTTTTATGCAGTTTTTCAGATGAGGGAGGAACCAAATGTCTTGGAGTTTTTGATGCTGCAGTAAAGAAATTTCCACCTTTTGAAAAAGTACCTCATATAGGATGGAACGATTTTTCTGCTCTGAAGGGTACCCTTTTCAGAAATATAAGGTCTGATGAAGCTGTCTATTATGTTCACAGCTACTACGCTGAAATTACTGATTTTACCCTGGCAATATGCGATTATGTTCTGCCTTTCAGCGCTGCCATGCACAAGGAGAACTTTTATGCAGTACAATTTCACCCGGAAAAATCGGCTGACACAGG
>JGI20214J51650_10000545_pt1 | contig 23446 bp, 20 predicted proteins | sample WetSurMetagenome_FD_51650 | JGI IMG/M metagenome (IMG submission 51650) | reverse complement strand
ACCCGCGGATGAATATAGATTGTAGCTGCTTCAGAGAGGCAAAGCCCTGTAGCAATTCCTAAGTGTGCAACGTTATGTTGCAGAACAATAAGCATTATGGTAGACAAAGTAACAATCCACAGAAGAGTATAACCATAACCNGAACCGGTNGCAATATTTGCAGCCCAATTCCCGGGATCGATGAATCCGACAGTTACCAGCAGGCCAGGACCAATATATTTGAAAATGTCCAAAGCCCCGTAAGAAGGGGTATGATCTTTTCTTTTTAAATCTTTTAATAACCCTTTGTGGTTAAATATATTCTTAATATTCAACATATTGGATATCTTCAAATCTTAAGTACTGAAACCAAAAGGTTCAGTATAAGCAATAACAAATATAATCAATGATAATGAAAATTATTAACGCTCGTTTTTATCCGGAATATTCTCTAATTGTTATAAATTTGATATATAAAGTAATACAGGAAATAATTAAAATATACAAATATGCAATTTTTACTAATCGCTTATGACGGAACAGATCCAAGGGCACTTGATCGCCGGTTAAAAGTTCGTGAAGAGCACTTTGAAAAAATAGCCAAACTAAAGCGTAATGGAGAATTTGTGTTTGGAGGTGCTATTCTTGATGACGAAGGGAAAATGACAGGATCAATGATTGTTTATGAATTCCCTGATCATAAATCGCTTGATGCAAGTCTCCTGGATGAACCGTATTTCACAAAGGGAGTTTGGGAACAAATCACTATTAAACCTTTTCGTTCAGCCAAAGTAGACTAGACATCTATGGAGTTAAAAAAATTTACACCTTCAGCAGATAAAAGAATTCTGGTTCTTCTGGCAGGTCTGATGTGGTGCGGAGTAGGAATAATGCTTATCAGATTTGCCATTTCATGGTTGTCTCCATTTTGTGAAAGGGTACAGATATTATATTATTCTGCAGGATTTATTATTGCAATGCCCATCCACCATTTTGGATTTCTTAAAATTGCAGATAAAAACCTGAAAAGGCTGTTACCTCTCACTGAAAAGAGGTGCCTGTTTTCCTTTATGACGTGGAGAAGCTACATGATTGTCCTTATTATGGTTTCAATGGGAATTGCCCTGAGACATTCATCAATTCCAAAACAGTATCTTTCAATTCTTTATAATGGAATTGGTTTAGGATTGTTTCTTTCAGGTATAAGATATTTAAGGTTTTTCCTGAAGTTAGTACTGATCAAAAAATAATAGTTATTAATAAACTCTCAAAGCAAATAAAGTATGAAAAAGTTAAAAATCATCCTGTCAGCCTTATTCCTAACAACTATTCTTTTTGGGCAACAAACCAGTCAGAACATTCTGCCGTTTAAGATGGAAGAATTAACCTCTCCAAAATTTGCACAGGCAGTTGATCTGGCCGGAGGTGTCTGCATAATTCCCATTGGGATAATAGAGAAGCATGGACCTCATCTTCCTCTCGGGACAGATTTATATGAGGCCAGAGAGATTGCATTTGTAGCAGCCGGTAAGGAATATGCAGTAGTCTTTCCACCCTATTTTACAGGACAGATTTTTGAAGCAAGACATCAGCCTGGTGCTATTGCATACAGTAATGAACTGATGTGGAAAATGCTGGAAGAGACATGCAAAGAGTTATCAAGGAACGGGTTAAAAAAGATAATTCTTTTAAACGGACATGGAGGAAACACAAATTTTCTGCAGTATTTCTGTCAGTCACAGCTTGCAAATAAGAATGATTTTATAGTGGTTCTCTTTCAGCCGGGAAATGACCCGGTAAATGCAAAAGAGATTAAGTCATTAAAAAAAGCAACTCTCGATGGTCATGCAGGCGAAGAGGAGACTTCAATGATGTATTTTATAAACCCTTCGCTAGTTGACCAGGAAGCACTTAAGAATGAATCAGGTTTGGACCAGAACAGATTGAGTAAAATGCCATTTGCTTATACGGGTATCTGGTGGTATGCAAAGTTTCCGAATCATTTTGCCAGTGATAATAACCAGCCAAACAAAAGACTTGGCGAATTACTTGTAACCAGTGATGCAAGCCAGCTGAGTGAATTAGTTAAGTTTCTGAAGACTAACAACACTATACAACAGCTTCAGGATGAATTCTTTAAAAAAGCACAAAACCCGACACAAAAATAATTTGCCAAAACTATATCACAAACAACCAGACGCATGGGTCATAACATACTATACCAGGATGAGAGTACATCCCGCTGTTTTGTCATGAACCATGTGTCCTGGTCTTATTTATTTAAGACTTTATCCGGTTGCACGCTGCACCATGTCCTGTATTACAATTGACAACACGGGTTCCTCTGCTTTAGTTTGTGAAATACGTTGTTCTGCCGCCTGCAGAATCATTTCCAGGAGCCGGGGATAACTTATGTTGTTCAGCCCGGCCATTTTAGCAAGGTGACCATCCCAGCACCAGCCGGGATTCGGATTTACTTCAAGTAACCTTGGAACACCTGATGCATCAAGCCGGAAGTCGAACCTGCAATAATCGCGACAATCTAAACGGGTGAAAAGTTTTACACAATTTTCAATGATTTGTTTTTCAACATCATCGGGCAGGTCAGCCGGGATTGACCTTAGCAACTTAAAATATGGTGATTCTGGTTCCCATTTGGCTTCATATCCGCAAATCTTTGGTAAATCGTCAGGAAGCAGGGAATAGTCTTCTTCAATTATTGGTAATGCAATATATGATTCAGGAGGATTTCCAATAATTCCGACACTTATTTCCTTTCCTGTCAGGAATTCTTCAACCAGTATAGAACTTTCATAACCAAAATCATGCCTGATTTTAAGTATTGCATCATTAAGTTCTTCAATTGAATTGGCCACGCTTCGTTTTGTAATTCCAAAGCTGCTGTCAGCATAATTTGGTTTTGCAATCACCGGGAAATCGATTTGCAAATCAAATACATTATCTTCCGATCTTACAAAAAATGCATTGGCTACGGGCACCCCGATCTCCTTTGCAACACCCCTGATTAAGGATTTGTCGTAACAATGGGCAAGACATTGGGGTCCGGAGCCGGTATATGGAATGCCAAGCATTTCGAGAAGTGCAGGAATATGGAGCTCTTTCCGGGCTTCGTTATTAAAGCCTTCATCGCATAAATTGAATACATAATCAATTTTATATTTATTCTTCAGGAGGTCATTGTAAAGAGTTTTGTGAGTGTTCAGATAAGTGAACCTGTTACCGGGCAGGAAGGATAATGCAATTTTTAATTTGTCGATTGTCATAAAATCATCATCATCAAAAATACTTGAAGGTTTAATAATATCAGGTCTGCTTGGGTCTCCCATCAGAACCAGCACATTTTTATCACCGGTGCGCCTTGCTTTTACCGGCGTCCATTGTTTTCTTACTTTTGCACTCATTATAATCCTTCTTTCCATCATTCCCAGATCCTGATTTCTCAGAGAATTACTTCCGATAATATCATGAAAACGGACATTTTTATAGCCCGACCGGGTAAAAATTTCAGACAACATTTCACTTGAGTACAGCCGTTCGGCATAAAACTGATCTACAATAATTCCCTTTTCAACATGCGAAATAATTTCCCTGGAGATCAGCCGTTCGTTATCTTTTGCCAGTGATCGTTCACGGCACACATAATATTTTTTATCAATCCATTCCCAGCTTCTGGGCTGGAAATTTTCGCGGAGATAAGACCCATCAGCGACATCAATCAGAAAGGTACCCTCTGGTTTAAGTACCCTGAAAACTTCTTTCAGGATCATCATATCATCCTCATTGCTCTCAAAGTAACCAAAACTGTTACCAAGAATCATAACAACATCAAAAGTATCGGTTGCAAAAGGTAGTTTCCTTGCATCACCTTCTTTAAAAGTTATTTTAAGGCCCTCCTGCTGAATTACCGATTTGGCTTTGCGAATAAGATAGTGCGACCGGTCAAGACCAGTAATATTGGTAAAGCCCTGGTGAGCCATTTCAATGGAATGTCTTCCCTGTCCACATGCAAGATCAAGAATTGCACTATCCTTTGACACATTCAGAATAGTAGAAAACAATTTAACTTCACTTCTGGTGATTTCTTTGTCATCTACCACATCCGCATCTGTCCTTAGGTACATCGAATTGAAAATCCGTCGCCACCAGTCCGGTCGCAGATGCATTTCAAGATTATCTACCGGACCCAGAATGGAATGTCCGGTTTTTCCATTTTTCTTTATAGTTAATGGTTTCATTATCTGCTTGTTCATCGGTTTATAAATTTCGTTATTTATAAATTACTTGTTAACTTTAACAATCAATAACAGCTGTTGGTTTTAATAATAAACAGTACTTGTTAACAGCTGTTTGCGGTTATTAACAATGAAAGAAATCCGGGATAGTTATGTGGTTGTTTATGAACGCTTAACACATAACAGATGGATATCAGAACAATTCCGTAAGCAGGGTGTTTATAATCATATCAAAACTTACTAAAAATGGCTTTTACATTACAACCAGGGCAAAAGGCAATAGATTTTAAACTTCTTTCAACAGACGGGAAGGAATATAGCCTCCTGGATTTCAGTAAATTTAAATTTCTGGTGATCTTTTTCACATGTAATCATTGTCCTTATGTGATTGGTTCGGATGAAGTTACAAGAAAAACAGCCGATAAATTCATCAGCAGAGGTGTTGGATTTGCAGGTATAAATTCAAACAGCGAAAACACCTATCCGGAAGATAGTTATCCTGATATGGTAGAGAGGATGAGGAGATTAAAATTTCCATGGATCTACCTTCATGATAAAACCCAGGAGGTGGCAAAGGCTTACGGGGCTTTACGGACGCCACATTTTTATGTGTTTAATGAAAGACGCGAACTTGTTTATACCGGCCGTGGTGTTGACAATCCACGCGACACAACAAAAATGACTGTAAATAATCTGGATACTGTACTTGAAGAGCTTACCAGTGGAAACCCAGTTTCTGTTTCAATGACAAATCCTATAGGATGCAATGTAAAGTGGGATGGAATGGATGCTCACTGGATGCCTGCAGATGCCTGCGATCTTGTATAGTGTAATATTTTACGGTGCCAGCCTTTCGATTACCCATAAATTTTTTCTTTTTGTATAGGTAATGCGGTTATGTAACCTGAAATCGCCTGCCTGCCAGAACTCAAACCAGTCGGGAACAACCCGGAATCCACCCCAGTGAGGTGGTTTATCAACAGACTTGTCATTAAACTTATCTTTATACAGATCGTACTGTTTTTCAAGATGATGACGGTCAGGAATTACCGAACTTTGTTTACTGGCCCAGGCTGAGAGCTGACTCTCACGGGGTCTTGTTTTGAAATAGATATCAGATTCTTTTTCAGATGTCCTCTCTGCAATACCTTCAATCCGTACCTGCTTGTCAGACTCAGGCCAGTAAAAAAGCAATGCAGCCCTGTGATTAGATGATAACTGAGATCCCTTTCTACTGTTATAATTTGTGAAAAAAACAAAACCGGTTTCATCAAAACCTTTCAACAGGACAGTCCTGACTGAAACTTTTCCCTCTTCAGACGAAGTTCCAAGACTTACTGTATTTGGTACGGCAATACCTGAGCTTAAACGGTTTTTATACCATTTATTAAACTGAACAAATGGGTTCGGATCAATTGTTTTTTCTGTAAAATTATTTTGAATTGCCATTTTATATTCAGTTAAACTAAAGAAGCATATTTATAATAGATTCTGCAATTAATGCACTACGTTTCATCAGGAGGGAGGTTCTAAAAATGTTTTTTAAGCGGATTGCTACAGCTTTGTTTCTTTATAGCGTTTATCTGCTAAACATATTATACCCGAATCAACTATTACAATAACAGGGAATTGTAAGCTTTGTTTTCTGAAGTATCAAATAATATCAAAATAAAATCTATATCTTAACCCTCCAAAAATTAACCGGATATGATTAACAGAAAACAAAACTTCGTAATTACAGCAATGATCATTTTTGTCATCCTTGCAGTACAGATGTCGTGCAAAACAAAAACTCCATCGGATCTTTCGAAAGAAAGTATTATCCCTAAACCGGTATCAGTAACATCCACCGGAGATTTCTTTACACTAAAGCCTGGCACAGGTATTTATGTTCATGGTGAATCGGCTGAATTGAAACAAATTGGACAATACCTTGCTGACAGGTTGAAATTATCTACCGGGTTTGAGATGGATGTAAAATCAACAGCAGAAGCTCCAGGATCAGGCAATATTTATCTTACTCTTTCCGGTGCCGATGTAATACCTGGTGATGAAGGATACGAATTATCAATAACAAAAAAAAGTGTAATGCTTGCAGCTGATAGTCCTGCAGGTTTGTTCAGGGGTATACAGACGATACGGCAACTTTTACCTGCAAAAGTTGAAATGTCAACCAGGCAGGAGGGACCATGGGAAATTGCAACCGGCACAATTACCGATCATCCCGATTATTCCTACAGGGGAGCCATGCTTGATGTAGCCAGGCATTTTTTCAGCAGTGATGATGTTAAGCGGTTTATAGATTTCCTGGCCTATTATAAAATGAACGTATTGCATCTGCATCTCTCTGACGATCAGGGATGGAGGATAGAAATTAAATCGTGGCCCAATCTTACAATACATGGGGGCAGTACTCAGGTGGGTGGCGGTCCCGGCGGTTATTATACCCAGGAGCAGTATTCTGAAATTGTCAAGTACGCAGGGGAACGCTATATCACAATAGTTCCGGAAATTGATATGCCCGGACATATAAATGCAGCACTGTCATCGTATGCTGAACTGAATTGTAACGGAAAAGCCACCAAGCTATATACCGGAACAGAGGTAGGATTCAGTACCCTGTGTACTAATAAAGAGATCACTTATAAATTTGTTGACGACGTGGTAAGAGAGCTTGTTGCACTGACACCAGGGCCTTATATCCATATCGGAGGTGATGAATCACATGTTACAAAAAAAGAAGATTATATACCTTTCGTTAATAAGGTACAGGATATTGTACTTGCACATGGCAAACTTGTAATGGGATGGGATGAAATATCTCTTTCCAGCCTGAAACCAACTTCTGTTGCACAATACTGGGCAAATGCGGAAAATGCCAACAATACTGTGAAACAGGGAGCAAAGATTCTGATGTCTCCTGCTGCAAAAACTTATATTGATATGAAATATGATTCCACAACCACATTAGGATTGCACTGGGCAGGTTATGTTGAAGTGGATAGTTCATATATCTGGGATCCGGCTACACTTGTTCCGGGGATTGGAAAGGACAAGATTTTAGGCGTTGAAGCACCTTTATGGACAGAGACCATCTCAAAGATGGACGAACTGGAATATATGGTCTTTCCCAGGCTGGCAGGTATTGCTGAAATAGGGTGGACTCCGGCCTCGCTAAGAAACTGGAATGAGTATAAGGTCAGGCTTGGGTTACATGGTGAAAGGTTTAAAGCAATGAATATCGACTTTTATCCCTCCAGATTTGTTCCATGGGCTGGCGTAAAACCTTGATTTTCCGTGAGGCAGCAAATCAGGAACAGAAATTATTTATGAAAAGAATATCCAAACGATATTTGTTTTTAGTAATTAATATTCTTTTGATCTCACAATTATATGCTCAGCAGGAAAGCCGGGTATTAAGACTAGGTGTTAATTACGGGACAGGAAAACAGCAGCTTTTCCCGTTTAATAGTCCTGATTATACTTATAATGTTAAATGCTGTAGAGTCCTGATTAACTATCCGTTAAAACAATCAAGGTTATTCAATTTTGAATTGCAAATTGAGCCCGGATTATATTTTGCAAAACATCAGCTTATAAATGAGTTTTATGTTCAACCGGATCAGGGAGCTGATTATCTGGAGAAGAGAGAAATATTTAAAAAAGAAAAGAAACTTACTGAATATGCATTAAATGTAGGTATTCTGTTCAGATATAAATCAGGGAGGAACCTCAGCTTATTTATTCTCGGAAGCGTGGGGCCAATGATCTCCGATACGGCGACAGAGAGGTTAGCCAAAGGGTTTGCTTTTTCCGATATCATAGCTTTTGGGGCTGCATATAAAGTCGGAAAAGTTATGTTCGAAGTAAGACCTGGTCTGAGACATGTTTCTAATGCCGATTTACAATTTCCTAATAGTGGTCATAATAGTGCTAATATTGATTTTGGTATTTCGGTTTCATTATAACCAGAAATTACATTTTATTGATGTGTAAATAATCACAAAATCAATTCACTTGATCCTTTTTGCAGGTCAAAGCATACAATAGATTCAGTTTTATCTGAGAACCATGTATTTGATTTTATCTCCTTTTTGTTTTTAACCCTTGCCATAGGTTTCAGATCTTCACCCCCGATTTTTATCCCAGGATTTTTAAGAGAGGAATTCAGTTTTAGTGTGAACCCGGCTGAGGAATAAGGGGCATTTATTGAAATTTTATTTGCATTGACGGCTATCGAGGTTAATTCCTTTGCAGCCCAGTACCTGGCAATTTCACTTAATTTCATCCACACAAGATGATCGTACTTCTGATCAAGTCTGTTCTTAACCTGTTTGAGAATTTTAAAACCTGTGTGTTCACCATTGAAATATACCCCGGGCCAGTGACAAACCATAATAGCAGGTTCCCCGCTTTCAATAACATCAACCATGCGTCCCGACTGAAGGTCTTCAGTTATATAGTTATCTGCACTCCCGGCAGTCAGGCCGTCCCAGTTACCAAACCAGTCTCCGGTACATCCAATAATTGAAACAACACATTTCGGATCAGGACCTTTAAGATCAGAAGGATGTAACACAAGAGGAGCAACGCTCTTATCCTTTTCAGTAAACAGATCGCGGAAGTAATGCGGAATTTCAGCACCAAAAACATCCCTTACTGCCTCCATTGTGCCAAGAGCTAAATTATTCTGATTTCGTCCGCCATAACCACCGGGAGTTGTCAATCCTTCGCATGGCAGTCCGGCCTCTTTTAAAATTGTAAGGGCATAGGCCTGATATCCAGCCAGTTCATCCGCACTTTTTGTCTGGCTCCATTCCCAGTTTTCCATGTATTCAGGCGTTGGAAATGGAAATGGTTTTCCGGTTTTGATATCGATAACGCGTGTATGGCTGACCATTTCAGGATGAATATCCCAGTTTGGAACGATCACTTCACGAATGAGGTTCAGACTATCTTCCAATTCCCGTTTGGTCCATCCCGGGATAAAGCGATTCACCCAACCTGTACAAGCCGGGTAGGGAACAATACTATATTTACCTTTTACGCCGTTTTCTTGGCACCATTCACCAAACTCCCTGACAAATATGTCGGGTATTTCTCGTGGAAGCTTTCGCCAGTCTTGCTTATACTGATCCGGGAATACCTCTGCAAATTGCGGAATACCATAATGTGCCAGATTTACAAGACAGGTGGAATCGTCAATAATAAGACTTACCGGTACACGATTAAATGGATTCAATACCTCGACAGTGAGCCGCTTCTCAGAAAGTATGCTGAAGCGGGGATAAGAAGCAATAGCCACTCCACCCATACCTGCAGTTTTAACAAATGAACGTCTTGTATACCTCATGACTATTTCAGTTAAGAAGAATTTGTTGGAAGTTTGTTTTATCGTAAAGCCATATCATTATATGCTGCCTCCATAAGCAGGAAAAATGCCTGTCCTTCTGTTGCTGTTCCTGGCCTGTCAAAATTCGGAGCTCCGCAGACTCCCTGTACAAGACCAAATTTATCAACTTTCTGATACACTGCTTTACGCATCCTGGTTGCATATTTTAAATATGAATTGTCTAACCACCCGCCTTTGATACCCCGGAAAATAGTGTAAGCAAGCATTTGTGAAGTATTGGTTTCAATAAAAGTTAAAGGATCATCCAGAATATTATGAAAGAGTCCGTCTTCGCGCTGATATTTTAAGCATCCATCAACAACTTCTTTGATATACCCTGCAATCAGCATTTTTTCTTTTTTCATTGAATCGGGGAGAGCCATAATAACTCGTGTCATTCCTGCAGCTGCCCAACCGTTACCTACTCCCCAGAATAATTTTCTTTCATATTTCTGCCGGTCCTGATCCCAGATATGATAGTACAGGTTTTTCTCAGGATTAAGCAGGATTTTTCTGTAACCATTAATTTGTTTAACAGCTTCCTTTCCATATCCTGAAACTGCAAGGAAAGGAGGCACCATGTAAAAAGCATCAACCCATATCATGTTCTCAATATAATTGTGATAAATTATACCTTCGGAAGTCCGGGGAGCTTTATAAAGAAGAAAATCCAACATTCGTTTAGCTGCCAGGGTTAATGCCGGGTCTCCCGTGCTCTTTGCAGCAAACATAACCGGTTCTCCGTTTGAAGCAGGATCTGCAACTGGCTTGTCGCCTTCATTTAGTCCCAGCCGTCCGTCTTTCTTTTGATTTACAACAGCATCTTTTGCCAGGAGGATCACTAAATCATTTTCTCCCAATTCTAAAAGTGCCTGTGATGCAACACCTTGTTCCCATGCTCTTCTTTGCATTGAGAGCATGGCATTTATCACTTTTTGAATGGTATCATTCTTTTCAGAATTATTTTTAGTCCTCTGGGATCCGGTCGGGACTTCAGCTTGTACAAAGTAATTAATAAAGAATAAAAATGCAGATAAGCATAATAATGATAACCAGCATCCTGAGAATTGTTTTTTCAGTATCATTTGAACATTTTATTAATTAAATATGTCTGATTCCTTTGAGTCCCGGAATAATTCTCTCCGTCTATTTTTCAATAAAGATAGAATAAAAATATTTGGAAATAGGGGGATAAAATGAACTTAAAGTGGACGTATAAACATAAGACTGAAGCTCAATGGGGATCTTTATTAAAACAGACGAATATTATATCAAAATCGGGAAATCCTCTTTAATCCCTGGACAAAGGATTTATTTGTTGGCATATATCTGTATATTTTATAACTTTAAAAAGTCAAGTCTATAGGATCATTACTATTTTTACACCTTAATTTTAAATAAATGAAGACACAAAATATTTATAGGTTGATGCTGTTTGTACTAATAAGTATCAATTTAATAACTTGTAAGAAAGATGATAATATCTTGCTGCCATCGGTAAAAACATATTCTCCTTTATACATATCATCCACAGCTGCCACAATCGGATGTATTGTGGAATCTGACGGGGGATCAAATCAAATTAATTGCGGAATATATATCAGCAATTTACAGAATCCTGAAACAACAGGATCAAAATTTCAGATTGGAAATGATACCGGCACTTTCCTTGGGCAAATAACCGGTTTTAATCCTGGCTCAGAATATTTTGTTAAAGCTTATGCAGATAATGAAAAAGGAGAAAGTCTTGGTGACCAGGTAACTTTTACTACGCCGGCTACTATTACAGACATTGAGAATAATATCTATGAAACAGTAAAAATTGGCAACCAGCAGTGGATGGCGGAAAACCTGAAAACAACAAAATACTGTAATGGTGATTTAATAGGAACTACAACACCGGCGACACTCGATATCTCTAATGAAAGCTCACCAAAATACCAGTGGGTTTATGATAGCTTCGAGAGCAATGCAGATATTTATGGAAGATTATATACAGGATATGTTGTGACCGACAGCAGGGGATTATGTCCCACAGGCTGGCATGTGCCCTCTGATGCCGAACTGACAGCTTTAATTACCGGTCTGGGTGGTGAAAGCATTGCCGGTGCTAAGCTGAAAGAATCGGGCACAACTCATTGGAGCAGTATGGATTACGAAGCGACCAATGAGTCTTTATTTTCGTTCCTGCCTGCTGGTAAACGGGAGAATGCTGGTGTATTCCGTGATATTGGAGTTGGCGGCTTTTTATGGAGTTCTACCGTATTCGACATAACCAATGGCTGGTACTTTCACGTAGCAGGAGGTACAAGTCAGGTAGGCAGGATTGGCGCTGAGAAGGGAGCAGGGTTTTCAGTCCGTTGCATAAAAGATTAATAATAAATCTAATACTTTTCAGATCCCGCCTCATCATAATATTTCGGGCAGTATGCTCTCACCCTTTTGACCATTCTCCCCACCCCCGTTTCTCCAACCGGACTACTTTTTTATAGAAAGGTTGTCGTAATTCTGAAAACTTACTTTCAGGAACTTTGTTATTCCTTTAAATATGACAATGGAATTATACTTTGGAAACCAGTAAATAATCCGATTATGAAAACAAAATCTATAAGACAGACAGTAAGATTTAAAGCGGCTCCTGAAAAAATATATCAATTAATTATGGATCAGAAGAAACATTCGGCCTTTACCGGTTCCAAAGCAATTATCAGTACTAAGATAAAAGGCAGGTTCAGCGTTTTTGATGGTTATTGTCATGGATATAATATTGAATTAGTCGATGCTGAAAAAATAGTTCAGGCATGGCATTTTGCTGAGGAAGGATGGCCTGATGACCATTTTTCAACATGCACTTTTCTGCTTGAGAAAGAAGACAACAAAACCAAACTTGTTTTCCTGCAAACAGGTATTCCTGAACAGAACGCAGAATCTCTGAAAGAGGGATGGAAACAGTTTTACTGGGAACCGATGAAGGCTTTTTTAAAAAACAACCAATAATCAGGCAATGTATATGAAATCTCACAGGCATTCTTCCTGACTAAAAAATGAAGCAGAACTTTAATAACAGATAATACTTTTGAATGCATGCCATGCTTAAGAAACACAGAGACTGGATGTAGCCTGGCAGCGCTGATGAAATGAAGACTGTAAAGGAAAGTACTTTTGAAGCATTGGGCCGATCCGTTTACACTTTGAATTTGACATACTTCTGGATAAGAGACCTTAAAGCAATCCTGTTAATTGGTTTCGAGATATAATCATTACATCCCGCTTCAAGTGACTTATCCCTGTCGCCTGACAGCGCAAAAGCTGTTTGTGCAATTATTACCACATTTTTATTAAATATGCGGATCTGCCGTGTGGCTTCATATCCATTAATCCCGGGCATTTTAATATCCATAAGTATCAGGTCAATGTCAGGATAATTACGGCAGGTTTCAATAGCATCAGCTCCGTTCCTGACTACCAGGACATCTTTGCAAAACAGTTTGACTTCTCTTGTAATAAGTATTTCAGAAGGTTGATCATCTTCGACAATAAGAATCTTCAATTCTTTATTTATATCCTTTATTTCAACACCCGGAGCAACATTTCCGGCAATTGTTTTTTCATTAGTTTCCGTTTTGTATGGAATGGTAAAATAAAATACCGAGCCTTTTCCCGGGATGCTCTCAACCCGGACTTTTCCTGCAAGCATTTCTATGTAAGCTTTTGAGATCGATAATCCAAGTCCTGCTCCCTGATATGCAGATTTATCTGTAATATCAGCCTGTATGAACCTTTCAAATATAGCTTCCTGTCTCTCTTTTGGAATCCCTATTCCCGTATCTTTCACATAGAATTCCAATTCAACATTCTCCCTTTCCGTCTTCTTATTGTACCCTAATTCTATTGATCCTTTATCGGTGTATTTAATCGCATTTTTAACAAGATTCATAAGGATGGCAAAAAGTTTTTCCGGATCTGTTTTAACTATAGCCTCTCTTGAAGGCAGTGATTTTTTGATATAAAGCTCAACACCTTTTTTTTCAACTTCTGGTTTGAAAAAGGAATGTATATAATCTATCTGTTCATTAATATTTGACAATTTAATATCAAGATTCATCAACCCTGATTCTATTTTTGAAATGTCAATAATATTATTTATTATATTGAGCATCCGCTCACCGCTTTTCTCTATAATGCTTATGTAACTTTGTTGCTGCTCACCCGTTAGGTTGGGTTCTTTAAGAAGTTCAGAAAAGCCCAGGATCCCGTTCATCGGGGTTCTGATTTCATGACTCATATTGGCAAGGAATGAAGATTTTAGCTTATCTGCAAGCTGTGCTTTTTCCTGTTGACTGATGTAAAACTTGAGAGCAATATGTAATAAAAGGATACTTATAGAAAGGTAAATTAACAAGCCCCAATAGAGATCTAAAAGACGGACAGAATTGTTTGAATAATGACCAATTGTCCCTGGATAATGATACTCTATAAAAAATAATACAGTAACATTGATAAAAACCACAATTGTAAAAATGTACTTCTCCGGATTTGAGAAAAATATAATAATAAATGATTCAACAACAACAAAGAGGTAAAGTATGGGACCAGTTGATCCGTAATTTATAAACCATTGAATATCAAGGAGGATTAGAGAAAGTATTATTATAACATACTTGGATACAAGATACTTCTGTTTTGTACGGCTATAGAAATATATCGGTGTAAAAATAACACCAGGTATAATGGTGGATAATATAGTGAACAAGCCAAGATTTAAGACTATATTAATCAAAGTTCCCAGGATCCCCAGAATAGAAATAAAGAAGCAAAAAACAAGAACAAGATAATTGTCCAGTCCAATTACTTCTGGCTTCCTGAATAAATACTGACTTATCCTTTTCAGCATACAAAATCTGTTTTAAACAGGGTTATAAGATATATTCCTGTTTAACTCTAAATAAGAAGTGAGCTAAGCGGCATTCCTGACACTTTCCTGATCAAAAAAATAGTGCGATCCCCATTCAGATTGAGTGGCTAAAATTATAATATAAAAAACAAATTGTACCAGAATTCAACAAAAACTTAAATATAGAGAGATCTGGCAGAACAGATTCTTATTCTTTTCTGAAATTCTTCTATAATTTTAACTCCTGGCAGTACCTTATGACTATCAATTTAAATTATTCAGATTATTGTTTGTTTTCACAGGTTAAATCGAAATCATTAATTGTCTCTGATTACCGCATCCAGGCAAAAGGTGCGATATTCATTCAAAGTTAAATGTCGGTTATTCAGCCGCTCAGGCATTGGTTCGTTGATTGAGTTCATACTGATAATTAAATATTGCCTGGATCTCTGAAAACATACTTTCAGAAACATTGGTACCTGCATAAATAAAATATAAGGTTGAAAGGCGGAAAGCAGAATCATATTTTTCTAAGAATGTTCAATATGGAAGAAAAGAGTACATTTATATTGTTTTAACAGCAACTTAGCCGGGGAATAAACTATATAAACTTGAAAAGGATTTCATCTAAATTTTTCCGTTTCTGGAAGATTCTTGGCCCTGGTCTTGTTACCGGTTCAAGTGATGATGACCCATCTGGCATTGCAACCTACTCACAGGCGGGGGCTGCATATGGACTCTCAACTCTCTGGACTGCACTTATTACTTTTCCTCTCATGGCTTCCATACAGGAAATGTGTGCAAGAATCGGTTTAGTTACTTCTCATGGTTTAGCTGGCACAATCAAAGCAAATTACTCGAAGCCGGTTTTGTATTTAATGTTGCTGTTTAGTTTCCCTGCAATCGTAATGAACATTGGTGCTGACATTGCAGGAATGGGAGCAGTAGGAAATCTATTATTCCCTTCAATAAAAGCAGCATATTTCAGTATCGGATTCACCTTTGTGCTATTAGTGTTGATTATTTATTTGCCGTATCAGAGAATTGCTTCTGTCTTAAAATATCTCTGTCTCGTTCTTTTAGTTTATCTGATTGTTCCGTTTTTATACAAGCAGGATTGGACTGCAGTCTTGAAAGCTACTATTATTCCCACGATAAAGTTTAATAAAGAATATATCAGTATTCTTGTTGCGATCCTTGGAACGACCATTTCACCCTATCTTTTCTTCTGGCAGGCAACAATGGAAGTGGAAGATATGAAGAACAAAGGGAAAAACCTGGTGGTAAATAAAAGGATAATGCATAACATGAAGCAGGATGTTGATTTTGGGATGTTATTTTCAAATATTGTTATGTTTTTTATCATTCTTACCGCAGGATCCGTATTATTTAATGGAAATATCCATCAGATTGATACCGTTGAACAGGCAGCTCAGGCATTAAAACCGTTAGCAGGAAATGCGGCATATTTACTTTTTGCTGTTGGTGTGATTGGGACCGGGCTTTTAGCAATTCCTGTTTTGAGCGGATCTCTTTCTTATATAATTACCGAATCATTTGGCTGGAAAGAAGGACTGGATAAAAAATTTCAAAAAGCAAAAGCATTTTATATAGTCATCATCATATCATTAATTTTAGGATTATTATTGAATTACATTGGTATCTCTCCGATTAAAGCTTTGATATATTCTGCCATTCTTTATGGATTAACCGCACCAGTTTTAATCGCAATCATTCTTCATATTTCAAATAACAAAAAAATAATGGGTAAGAATATAAACGGGAAAGTATCCAATATTTTTGGCTTTGCAGCATTAGTTCTTATGACCTGTGCAAGCGTGATATTGGTCTACATGCAGTTAAAGTGAATTAATATACTCTTCCAGAAAGAAACTGAGAAAATACATTTATTGGATTATTGCTATAATTGATTCAAAGGGAATGATATTTAGCATATCAGTAGTGTCCGACTAATAGAATGATATTACCTTCGGTGAGCTCGTCCACCAAACGGTGTACTGGGTTCTTCACTTCACTCAGAATCTCATGTTAATTTCCAGGATTACCCGTTTAGTAGTAATAGCATTAAAAAAACAAATACAAATCAATAATAATGGCATATCATTTGTATCAATACTATAAAAAAGAAGTGTTATGAAAAAATTAATATTTAATCTGGGGAATTTGTTACTGATGGCCGGGTTTTTCATGATACCTTTTAATAGTAATTCTCAGGAAATCAGATTAACCAGGCAGGAACAAAAAGAGGCAAGGGCAGCTGAAAGATTGGCAAATTTCCAGTTTCTGGATACTTTGCTTGAAGGTAAGAGTTTTGTTCTTGAAGCTGACTTTCTGGAGAATCAGTATGGAAACAGATATCCTGTTTCTTCTGTATTAAATTTTGTAAGGGTGGAGCCTTCGAATGTAGTTTTGCAGATAGGATCAAACAGTAGTCTCGGATACAATGGCGTTGGCGGGATAACTGCGCAGGGCAGCCTCGAACGGATGAAAATCTATAAAAATTTTAAAAAGTTAAGTTATTCTCTGCAATTTACTGTTTCTACAAATATTGGAGCTTACGATATTTCTATGACAGTTAATTCTGATAATTCGGCGAGAGCAATAATTTCCGGTTATACGAGGGATAAACTTATTTATGACGGAAAGCTTGTATCTCTGAACAATTCAAATGTTTATAAAGGTCAAAATACTTACTGATATAATCTCAACAACCATAGGAAATCAACTTAAGTAAAGATTTCCCGGCAAGGCTTATTAATAAGATTTTCTGAATACCCTGATATTGATGTAAATTCCGGCATTGTCAGTTTCAAAGACCTGTCAGGGAAATATATACAGCACAAACTGCGTCGGATGGGATCCTGGTGAAGTGAATTGAAATAAATTTGATTTTTAGAACATTTTTATCATAACTTTGTTATACTCACGATCTAAGAGTGTAGTATTCAAATGAAAAATGTACCAGATAAATACATTAATATTCCTGATTCAAATTGGAAGATTAGATCTGGTAGAGCAGATTCTGAAATGAGTATTTTCAAACCTGTAAAACACTAATCAAATGGTAAAAAAACTATTTCTTATTGTATCTCTTATTTTCGGAAGCTATGTTTATGCACAGCAATCGAATATTAAGGTAAATCCAACTGATTTTTCCGTTTCCAATTCAGGAAGCAGGGAAAGCGATCCTGTAGTTGTTAAAAACCATGGCAACAATGCAGGAGGAGTTTTTCATGAAGGACAATTGAAAAGTCCAAGAAGTAAAGGAAAGATGCGCAGAACACCGTATAAAATAACAAACAGCAGGTACGTTACTCGTTCCACAATCAGAAAAGCTGTTGGTTCTGCCAGTGATGTAAGAATAAGAATTTTGCAGAATGGTCTCGACAATACAGATATTGAAGATTTATCTCTGGCCTATAACAGTGGGAGCGAATATCGGATGAGTAACATATATGGTATTCAAAATCCAATTTTTCCGTTATATGTAAAAGTTACATATCGGTCATGGAATGTATTTCACTCGGTACAGTTTGATGTTACTTACGAATTTACTCTTTATAGTAAGGGCACCTGGGATGTAAATATTTCCAATTAATAAGATAATTATGGTGAGTTCTGTTTAATACCATTTCCAGGGTTACTCATAAACTATCTCCATGTCTTATGCAACTTCCAGAAGGAATATAGCGAAGCTGTGAATATCGTTTATTGTCAGACTGATCAGGGATGTATTTTTGGATTGGTATCATCAGCATCATCTTTGTTCGACACATATTCTTTAGGAGTATCACAGGACTGGAATGGTTTAGCCGGATTTCCGAAACCATCACCATCTTCGTCTTTATAAAATGCTGTTACTGTACACTTCCCTGCCTTTAATGTTTGATTCAATGCGCGGAGCAATGACATATCACCCTTTACATCAGATGCAATTTCCCAGATCATTAATCCACCCAGTTTATTCTTTGCCAGTTCAGTTTTTTGTACAATAGTGGGTATCCCGTTATAATACTTCATACCCACTGAGTCTCTGTAAGCATTAGCAGGATTTTCACTAATTATTTCACTAAAATCGATATATCTCGCCGGCGGGGTAAAATCAAATCCATAAAATGGCACACCAAGCGTGATCCGGCTGGCAGGAATCTTTCTTTCTTCTGTCCAGAATTTAATAGCTTCTTCAGCATAGGAGTAAGGTGAGTGTGGCCCTACTTCACCCGGTCTCCATATCCCAGTTTTATCATATACCATCACATTAATAAAATCGTAAGCCTCAAGAGCATCCTGCGTTATAGCTTTATGCACATCAACAGCTCCAAGCGCACTGGTGATCCCTTTTCCGTCTGCATGCAACGCCTGGCGCAACTCGATCACAAATGGATTATACAATTCCCCGATGGATGGTAATAGATTCCCTTCAATATCAACATCTACTCCGTCGAGGTTATTCTCATTTACATATTTAAGGATTTTCTTTATGAAGGACGTCCTGTGTTTCGGTTGTAATACCGATTTCCATATTGTTGTATCAGGAGTGCCGCCTCCGGATAATGATATAAAAACCTTCAGACCTGCATCATGTCCTTTTTTAACTATTGGGATAATATCGGCATTGTCGCTGCACAATAGATTACCTTCTTTATCGGGATTACCGAAGGCAAGGTTGAGATAAGTCAGCTTATCCAGCTCGAGCTCATCAATCCGGTTGAAATTTCCTGATCCCAGGTATCCGACTACTTTAAAGGTGGTATCAGCCTTGTAAATATCCGTCCCATAATAGGCCGTCCTGGTTATACAGGAAGTAATGAGGATAATAGAGAGAAACAGCAAGAAGAACAGTTTACTGACTGGTGATTTCATGTTTTTGGTTATTTATTGGTTACTGAAGATTAAAACTATGCTCTGTATATCAAATATACAAACTGTTTCAGGATTATTTTAGTCAATTCTGAACTTAAAAATGAGGAAAGTATAGTGCCAAAATCAAAGATCAGGTCCGGATTTTAATATATCCCGTGACTGGAAATGTGAAAAGCATGAACCCGAACCGCTCACAAATAGCAGATCTGAATCCTGGCTGAATGTGTGAATGAAGCAATTTTCTGTCTGATAAATATTGAATAACCAGGGTAATATTCCTGATTTTTTGAGGAGTAAAAAAAATTGTTTGGGAAATAACTAAGTTTTAATTTTGCATTAGACTTAAATCGTTATTAAAGCAATTCTGTTTTGTTTAATAGCCACGATTCCAGTCAGATCAGAGTACCTTTATTTGGAAAATGAAGATGAAACCTCTTTATTTTTCAGGAAATTTTCGCAACAGATCGTACATTTTAATATGTGCATGTGCTCTCTTATTGGGTGGAATAATCTACATTTTATTTCGGACATCTGAACCTGTTTTCTTTAATTGGATCAATGCTGTTGGATTGGGCAAGTGGTTCAGCATTTCAAGGAATGCTTCACTTCCTCTCAGCCCGCTTATTCCGGAATGGATTGTCTTTTCACTACCCAGCGGATTATGGGCATTTGCTTACGCTTTGTTAATAACATGTATCTGGGCACAGAGTAAATCCTGGTTAAGGTACTTCTGGATGGCCAGCATACCTGTTTTAGTGCTGGGTTATGAAATCCTCCAGTATGCAGAGATCATCCCCGGAACATTTAGCATACAGGACATTGCCCTGGGAATGATAGGGCTAATTACAGGAATCAAAATTGGAATAACAATAATTAAATCTGATAATTATGAAAAAACATCTGACAAATAAGACCTTATCGCAGTCAATGCTGTCTGCAATAACGCTGGGTGTATTTATCCTGTTGGCTTTAGCATCGGAATTGGATGATTTTATGAGGTATAATATTGAATATCTTGGCAATGGGACGTATCGTGAAACTGATTATTTTGAGGATGAAGCAACAAGAACCACAGGTAAGCGTGATAATTACGGTAGATGGCAGGGTCCGGTCCACATCGTTTCATCTGATAGATATGGGATGATAAGGTCAACAGAAGATGTTAATATGTTAGACGGAAAGCGACACGGAGAATGCTCAACCATATTTGGGTATGGAATCGGAACTTTGCCACCAGTTATCGATTCTTACAATATGGGTTGTAAAATTAACAGCAGCTACAAGGGAAAAACAGAACAATCTGGTGCATCAGATATTTCAGCATATCAGGTTCTTTGTAATAAATACCCCTGGTTTTTGTGTTCACTGGTTTCCCATGGTTTTGACAGTGTATATGTTGAGTCATATATGGACACAGTGGAAACAGTAATGGGGTCCTATATTTTTCAACCGGAAGAATTCAGTGATTATTATGGTGATGCGGTTGACGAGCTGGGAGAAACTCCTTATGACAGTCTTATAACTTTAAATTCACAATTGACCTTATTTCAGGCCAAGGAAGAGATGAAAAACGCTGAACTCAGACTGGCAATTATCGACAGGTATATTTCACACACCAATAGTACTTTCGACATTGTAAATAGTACTTATACCGGTTATTTACAGACACTAATCGGAAAAGGGGTGAATAAGGATGATTTTAAAGCATTCTGCCAGGATATGGACAATCGCATGACCAGTTACGGAAGTCTTAATCTGCAGGATCCCTTCTTTATAGATAGTGTGGATGCGCGCTTTTTCAGGGCATTATATTCAATTTTAAGCACAACGAAATCTTTCACCACTTCGACAGATCAAACAATGAAAAGTATTGCAGCATATTATGAAAATAATGATCTGTATGGCATACAGAAAGAGATCAGATCCTTTCATATACAATCATTTTCTAAATCAACCCCGGCGGAGGTCGGACAGATAGTTATGACTCAAATGCTTGAGGAGTATTATGTCCCGGCAGAAATCATCAGACTGGCAGTAATGGAGGCTTACTTCATTAAAAAAGGTGTTGTAAGGATTCCGACGGCAACCACAGTATTTGAAGGTTACAACTCCTCTACAAGTGTGAAGCTTCAGGGTTATGTTATAGAAAATGGTGGTGCCACAGTAACCGCCAGGGGCATCGCCTGGGCTGCTTCCTTTGACCCCACTACCAGTGACAATAAAATAGCTTCCGGAACAGGAACCGGAAATTTTAAAGTAACACTTACAGGTCTGACACAGGGGAACACTTATTATGCCAGAACTTATGCAACCAACAGCGCAGGCACTTCTTATGGCAATTGTATAAAGTTTATTGCCAGCATCACTACAGATATCAATGATATAAATACATTTCCACGAAACTTCACAATCTATCCCAGTCCGGCTTCAGGGACAACAACATTCAGCTTTCAGGTTGAATCTTCAGAGAATATTATGCTGACAATAATAAATATGAAAGGGCAGTTAGTATCTCAAAACAAACTGGGTAATTTACCACAGGGTGAAAACCAGATTAAGCTTGATCTTTCTGCTTTTCGGAATGGGATTTATGCTTGTCAGCTGACGAATAATGGTAAAGTATTAGCCAAGCAAAAGCTTGTAATAGCTCACTAAGAGAGGTTTAATCTGTATATATAAAAGTCATCAATCTGTTGCATAGATGATCCTGCTTAACAGGTTAATACATAAAACCTGGTAATAAGGCTATTCCCGGTATGATTATGACCAGGCAGGAGAATCACAAAATTAAATCATCTGAGGAATACCTTTCGTTACTGTAACAAATAATCAAATATTTGAACATCAGATTCTTTTTTGTTTCTTTAGAACAATAAATTATATGCCAGTAATGGGGGAAATACTAATTAAAGAGGTTAAAACGAGAAAGGATAAAAGAAAGTTCATTCTCCTTCCTTCAAAAGTTCATAAGAATGATCAAAGTTGGCTTCCTCCTATTTATATGGATGAAAGGGAGTTATTCAACGAGAAGAAGAATAAGTCGTATCAGTATGCAGATACTGTTCTTTATCTTGCTTTTCGCGATAAAAAGGTTGTCGGCCGGATTATGGGTATTATAAACAAAAGATATAATGCCATTCATAATGAACAGCATGGCCGTTTATGTTTTCTGGAATGTTATGAAGACCAGGAGGTTATGCATTCACTTTTAAACAAAGTTGAAAACTGGGCAAGGGAAAAGGGAATGATAAAAATAATCGGCCCACTGGGCTTTTCTGATAAAGATCCCCAGGGTTTTCAGGTTGAAGGCTTTGAGCATCCCCAGTTCATAACCTGTCCCACAAACAGCAGTTATTTGCCTTTGATGATAGAGAGAGAAGGGTATAAAAAAAACAGGGATCTTGTCAATTACATTGCCCCGATGCCTCATGAACTGCCCCTTGTATATGAAAAAGTCCTTTCCAGAGTATCAAAGAACCAGGAATACAGAATTGTTGAGTTCTCAACTAAAAAAGAGATGAAACCTTATATCATTCCGGTTCTTGAACTCATGAATGAAACATTTATGGTAATATATGGCTTTGTCCCTCTTACTGATAAGGAAAAGTCGGAACTTGCAGCACGCTATCTTCCGATTCTCGATCCTAAATTCATTAAAGTAGTTGAGAATGAAAACGGGCTGATAGGTTTTGCTATCGGTATGCCGGATATTAGTCTGGGAATTAAAAAGGCAAATGGAAGACTTATCCCGTTTGGTATCTTTAAAGTTATCCGGGAATCAAAAAGATCAAGAAAGCTATTGATGATGCTGGGAGGTGTTAAGAAAGAATTCAGGGGACAGGGAATTGATGTGCTTATGGCGGTTAAGATCATCGAATCAGGAATCAGACACAAGATGGAATGGATCGATAGCCATCTTGTTCTTGAAGATAACATTAAAATGCGATCAGAGTTTGACAGGATCGGAGGTAAGGTTATCAAACGATTCAGGATTTATCAGAAAGATCTGTAAGAGAGTGACCTCTTTAATATATGTTGCATCTG
>JGI20214J51650_10000543_pt1 | contig 23469 bp, 25 predicted proteins | sample WetSurMetagenome_FD_51650 | JGI IMG/M metagenome (IMG submission 51650) | reverse complement strand
ATCGCCTACCAGCCGAACAATGTGACTGTTGCTCTGATCACAACGGATGTAAACATGAGCGCGAGTCTGATGGCTAGCTTCCTTGGCAATCTGAGCATCTCCGTAAATGATGGCATCACACCGCCAGGCAATTGCGCGGGCAGCGAGCTGGCAGCAGATACCACTGTGGATACAACAGGAGCCCCCACAACGCCTGCGGTCCAGGAAAACCCCGCGATCAACCCCGCCGTAAAAGCAAAGATGACTGCCGCCGAGAAGATGAAGGCTGATAGGGATAGGATCCAGGCGGCAATGAATGCCGCAAGGAAGAAATTGTAAATCATCCGGAACGAAAAATCCGATACCAAAAGCACTGCATCGAGCCGGAATTGCCAGTCTTCAGGGCGGTTTTCCGGCCATCGTTCTTTTTAAATCACGCCAGCCTTCAAATTAATGGGTTTTCTCTGCGGAAATCCATTTTCCTGCTGATTTTTCCGGCAAGAAGGCAAAGCAAGGCGAAGCTTCTTAAACATGCAAATTAATTTGCATCCGAGATCTAACGGAGAAATGAACATGAGAACGATCGCTTTTTATCTGACTGCATTCTGTCTGATGCTGTCTCTGGTAGTTACGTCTGCCAGCGGATCCGAATCAATTGAGGGTCTCCTGGCAATGAATTCGAGCAACCAAACGACTTTGAATCAGACCGCATACAATTACACGGCATCAAATTTCACGGGCACCAATCTCACCACCCCGTACCTGGAATCCTCGCCAGTCACATCTTCTGATAATAGTTCATCCGGCTTTGAATCGTCTGCCGCTAATTCCCCCGATTTTAATTCATCAAAAATGGTTTCATCATTCTTCGATTCACTGGATCTGAACTCCACAGAATATGATCGGAACTCATCGGAGCCATCAGATTTCGAATCCTGGGAGTATTCAGATGACTATTCAGATGATTATTATGATTCAGCTCTTTTCTCTCAGCCGCAGAGTGAACCTCAGGTCCTTCGCCTGGCATTTCCTGCTGCGGACCTCAATGGAGACCATGCCACCGACCTGCTGGTTATGAATATCAGCAGCGATGCCGGAACCGGGATCTTTGATTCGCAGATATCCGCCCTGAGCGGGAGCAATGGCAGCGCATTCTGGCAAAGAGACTATCCAGGCTCACTGGTCCTGGCCCAGGCCGCAGGAGACCTCAATGGCGATGGCCTGACGGATATCATGATCAACGAGATCTTTAGTTCAGGCAGCCTGATCCCTTACAGCAGCATCTCTGCGGTTTGCGGCATCAACGGCACCGCCATTTGGAGCCGGTCGCAGATTCTGGCCCTGACCATTGCTTATCCGGTTCAGGATAGCAGCGCAAATAATTCTTCTCAATTCCTGGTGCACGTAATGGGCATGGACAGCATGAACAACCGAATATTCACCAGCATTGCCAGAGTAAACGGCTCCAATGGGACAAATATCGATGAACGCATGTTCTCCGATGCCCTGGCGATAGAATATCCCGCCGGAAACCTTACAGACGATCAGGTGCAGGACAGCATTACTGCCGCCTATCAGTTGAATGGATCGCTAACAGGTGGTGTCAGCGATGGAGTTGATGGTGCAGATGGCGCTCAGAAGGCCAGCGAGAATGCTCCACTCAACATCACCGCCACCGCAATTGAGGCCAGGGGCGGCCTGACGCATAAAGCGCTCTGGAACTGTAGCTTCACCGGTCCAGCTCTGGCTATGCCTATGGCAGATCTGACCGGCGACAAGCGGGATGATATTCTGGTCTATCTCCTGAATTATTCCGAGTTCGGTCCAGTTAGCAGCGATATTGTCCTTCTCGATGGATCGAATGGATTGGTCCGATGGCAGCAATCATTTTCCGGTTTTGTGCTGGCCACCGCCGGACCGGACCTGACCGGCGAAGGACTGCGAGACCTTATCGTCTACAATTGGGGCGAATCCGAAAATGCCAATATGCTGGCAGTCAAAGGTGATGATGGAATGGTGCTGTGGATAAAGGAAGGGATGATCATCATTCCTTCCTGATCCCCCGGACTTCAATGATAAAGACTTCAAATGATACCAAAACCTTTTAACCAGGATCTTCATAGTAAGCTAGTTACCAAAAAAGCTCAAGCATTAACAGGAGGTGTATCTGATGCCATTTCAGAGCATAAGCGAGCTGCCCAAGAGCGTGCGCAATCTGCCCAGCCGCGCCAAGACCCTTTATATGAAGGCCTACAATAGCTGCTGGGAGGATTTAGAGAGCGCAGATGCGGATGAAGCAGATCGCGAAAAGGCATCTCACGAAGCTGCCTGGTCGGCCGTGAAAGAGCAGTACGAGAAGGACGACGAGACAGGTGAGTGGGTAAAGAGCGAAGAGGCCTCAGGAAGACGCTCGCGCCATGTCATAAGGCACCGCAAGAGCAGGCCAAGTGGGGCCGCCTCGCAGGCAAAGGCACATGCATGAGGTCTTTCAGAGCAATGCTGGTGAGGAATTGGTCCGCGAAGGATGCGAAGTAAGCTCCTCATCAGCAAGCCTCGAAACACATAATCTCTTCTTATCAAATCCTTAAGTCTCGCGTAAGTCTCGATAGTGTCTTTGCATGCCAGTGACTTGCCATTTTTGCATAATTGTCTTATAGAAATGCTTTTTGCCGGGAAGAGTCATGGCTATCCAATGGTGGTACTTGGACCATGTCGAAAGATATTCTGGAGAAAGGCGCAATTGTGCAGAGGGACAGAGAGACTTATGCCATAGCGCCGCATATGGCCGGCGGCATAACCGATCCTGCCAGCCTGCGCCGGATTGCCGACGTTGCGGAGAAATACAACGCCAAAGCTCTCAAGATCACCTCCGCACAGAGAATAGCAATCGTTGGAATTGACCCCAAGGATATTGATGCTGCCTGGAAGGATCTGGGGATGAAGGCTGGGGCAGCCATCGGCCTGTGTGTCCGAAGCATCAAGATCTGTCCTGGAACCACTTTCTGCAAGCGAGGACAGCAGGATTCCGTGGGCGTGGGCTTGAAGCTGGATGAGCTATATCACGGCATGCCGCTGCCCTGGAAATTCAAGATTGGCGTATCCGGTTGCGCAAACTCCTGTGCCGAGCCGGCTGTAAAAGATATCGGCCTGATCGGAATGGCCAAGGGATGGAAGCTATTGGTAGGAGGAAGCAGCGGAGTCAAGCCCCGGCTGGGGGTGGTACTGGCGGAAAATCTCTCCGATGAGGAGGTCTTCTCGCTGATTGGTAGAATAATCAATTATTACAGGGACCACGCTAAGAAACAGCGTCTGGGCGAGTTCATTGATGAGATTGGCTTTGAGAACTTCAAGCGAGATATCCTCGCCAAGAGTTGAAACTGTATCGCAAACAGAAAACAGATGCAATGGTGGCTTAGGGATGGGGGCGGATCTTTCCCCACCCATCATCTGTCCGCGATCGGACCTTGAATTGTCAGACCCGGAATTATTACCTGGCATATCCTGGCACGTAGACCGGTCGATAGTAGTAGGGATAATTATAGGGATACTGGTTAGGAACGTAAGGCGCGCCGTAAATGCCGTCGTCGTACAGGAAGCGATAGGCTTCTGACATCCACATCGCCTGCTCGTAGTACTCCCGTCCAGGGCAGGTGCCATTGTAAAAGGATCTGAGTTCACAGAAACTGCCGTCCGGAAAATGGCAATATCCATCTCTCGGACATCCGCCATGATTTATGCAATAAGCCTCGATTGCATTTCTCGCCTCACATTGACCCGACCCGGAAAGTCCTGTTGCAAAGACCGGAGACGCCAGCATTATCGTAAGAAGGCCAGTTAACAGCCACGTTGTCTCTGTTTTCATAGACATCCCACCAAATCTGAAATCAATGATACTATTGCCCTTCAACCTATGAATGATTATTGGTCGAGTTCGCGCAAGGAAAAAGAAGAGATAGGCCCTGGATGGAATGCCAGGGTCATAATTTTGGGCTTATTTTCGATTTAAGGAACTACTATGGTGCTATTGGTAGTTGTGTTAGCGGCAACGGTAGCGTTCTCTGAAACAGCAGGCTCAGCTGCAACGACTGGCACAAGCTGGTTTACGAATACGAGGTCGCTGACGCTAGCGTTGGTGATGTCCACTGCTGCCGTTCCCTCTGCGGGAGAGACGACGTTCCATCCATCCATGATAAGCTCGGAGACTGCATATGCTCCCGCTGTCAGGTCAGGGAAGGCAAACTTGCCGTCGGTGGCTGTGGTAACGCTATTGATGACTGCTCCGTCCTTTGTCAGGTTCATGGTCCAGCCAGCCAGGCCGGTCTGGTTGTCGTCCATTACTGTCCCTTCGATCGAGAAGGTGGCAGGCGCAGCAGGCTCTGGTGCTGGTGCAGCAACAGGCTCAGTTGTGGGTGCAGCAACAGGCTCAGTTGTGGGTGCAGCGACCGGCTCGGCCGCGGGTGCAGAAGTGTTTGCAGCTTCAACGGATGGCGCCGATGCGGGCGTCAGTTCGGAAGCAGGTCCGGATGCGGCTGCATCCTTAATATCTCCTGCCATGTTGCCCAGCTTTGCGGTGGGCTTTGTTGCCGTGCCCTCTGCTACTGCATTCTCGACACCGATCAGCTTAAAGGAGTATGGTGCGTTAGCTCCCTTCTGGAATGAGTAGGCCACCCTGGTGCTTGCAACACCGGCGGACTTGAATGAATACTTATTGACCACCATATCCGGTGTGAGGTTATGGGCGGGAACATTTATTGTTTTTAAGCTGTATCCAGCTGAACTTCCTGATTTCGCAGAATAAGATTGATTTCCTGCAGCTTGATTAGTGTACCCCAAAGCAGGCATTATAACAATGGCTGCGATCATGAGGGCCACGGTGATAGCCAAAATCTTCCTCATATTAAATACCTCCTATTCCTCTAGCGCATAGCATTTATGACTGTAGTTTGAACATCCTCCCCGTTGAGAAGAATCGTCGTCATGTCTAGTTATTCTTCATATAAATAGACTTTCATGGACTGAGACCAAAATTGAGGGGCAGCATCGCAATTTGTGCCCATTCTCTATCGGCCAGACAGATGAGGGCCTGGCAGGACAAATCGCGCCTCTCTCTGTTTTATTTATGTGGCTGAGTCCGTCTGCTGAAATAGGGGATTTTTCTCAAGATTGCCGACTGCAGATAATAAATGAGATCCATCGCAGCTTATTCCCGGAACTTTTGCCCATCCTTCCCGGCAGGTGGAAAACGTCACGCTCTCCTGTCGTGCGCACTCTTTCATCCTCCGCATCATATCGCACCTGATCTCCCCGGGAAGGTAGCAGCTTCCTGCAACTCTGCTTCCCCGGGCAAACAGCCTTTCTAAAGCAGCTCCTTCTTGAGGAAAGGCTGCGGTGATCCTTTTCATAATTGCCGGTCTGGTCTTGAGTGTGGAGGAGGTTATATGTTCGGCTCCTGCCCGAGAGACTGCGGTTGCCAATTGTTCAATCTCTCCATCATTTATGCCGGGGATGATGGGGTCGATTCTGGCCGAAATGGGAACACCCATTGCCGATAGCTTCGCCATCGCATCAAGGCGCTTTGCCGGCGATGGCGCTCCCGGCTCCAACCTGGAAGAGATGGATTCGCTCAGCGACGTGACGGTTATGGCCACGCAGGCATTCATCCCGGAGAGAATATCTGCGTCTCTTGCCACCAGATGCGACTTGGTCACCACCTGGGCGCAGATTCCTCGCTCTTTCAGGATCTGTAAGCATCTCCGGCTGAGATGAAGCCCTTCTTCCTGGGGCGGATAGGGGTCCGAGCTATTGGACAGTGCGACCAGTGTACCCGGGCTGATTCGGGAGGACTCTCTGGCCAACCTTCTCAGAAGATCGACCTTGGGCCGGCACTCGGCGAATCGGGGGATATACGATGAGGCGTAGCAGTAGAGGCAGCCATGCTGACATCCCGTGTAGGGATTCAGGCTCAGCTTGGAAGGGCAGGTGCACAGCTCGCTCTTCCAGGGATCAAATGGGCTCAGGATCATCGGCGGCTGATCTTCTCCAGCCTCTTCAGCTCATCCGCATCTTCCGGAGACGCGCCGAGCTTGAAGCCTTCAATCACAGGCTGGTCAATGATGTACCTTCCGGACCGTTTATGCGCGCCACTTATCTTGAGGTTCAGGAGAACCTTTGCCATCACCGATACATGGGCGGCGACTTTGCCTTCACGTTCGCCGGCGGTCAGGGATGTCAGGGCGTGAGATACTCTGCCCCGATCATCTTCTGACAAGCCGCGGCTGGCCCAGCCAACCGGCACCAGCTCCTCGTCCTGCCTCAACGCGACCAGATATCCCCTAGCCCTCGTCTTCCCGGCTCGCATCGCATTCCTGTCCCGGCCAGATGACACCTGCACGATCATGGCAGCGATCCTGTGCCCGGCTCTGATGATGAAATCATTCTCAGCAACTCTGCCCGGCAGGTAAGGGGCCTCGAGGTTTCTTTCCTGCAATGCTCTTGCCCCGGCAGTATTGGTGAGCAGGTCGGCAACTGCGCCCGGGTCTGTGAGAAAATGCTCTCGGGCGGGAGAGATTCCCTGAAATGGCAGATCTTGGGGCTCGCCGAGAATTGACAGGAGCCTCTTTCGCCGATCCTGATAAGGCATGCTGCAAATATCTTCGCCTTGCAGGGCAATGAGGTCATAGGCTAAAAGGAAGGGACGAATTCTGCTCTTTCGGGAGAGATGCCGGCGATTAATGTATCTCAGCATCTCCCCCTGGCTGCAAATCTCTCTTCCTTTGCTGGCGCCGTCATGAAAACCCATGAGAAGAGCATCGGCAACAAAATCCGATCCGATGCCCTCAGGCTGTCGGGATATGCCGCCCAGAGATTTGGAGATATCTCGCAGTTGGCTTGTGAATATCAGAACTTCATTTTTTATTTTATGAACCTGCACCATCAAGCCAGGGTATCTGGGCAGAAAGCATCCCGGCAGCACGGGATCGCTCTGCCGAAATAGCATCTGACGAATGGGCGTCCTGGCCTGCACGGTCACCTCCCCCAGCTTTCCGCCCTGGGCCATGACGGCGATCTTTCCCAGATCCGGCATTAGGCCGTAGGCCCTATCTATTTTCTCCCGGTCGCACTGCAAAAAAGAAGAAAGGGCCGCAATCATTGTCCTATGACCGATGCCTGCCTGCATGTTTCGCAGAGCAGTGCGGGCGATGAATTTTCCTTCCTGTGGAGTTGCCTCCAAAAACAGGCCCCTTAGCAGGGCATTCTTGCGTTGTTCCGATTCCTTGCCGGTCATCTCGGAGATCCGGCGGAGACGTTCGTATACCGATTGGACCTTGAGGGGCTCGTGAAAAAGAGGATGCTGCCCTTTCTGTCCCAGAGCAGCTTCGGCCACCAGCCCCATCTCATGCATACTCTCCCGCAGAGAGGGAATATCCCTATCGGATACCTCCGCCAAAGCCGTCATGATGGCCTCCGGGCCGATGCCCATCTCCCTTTCCTCCCAGGGAGGCCAGAGCTCTCCGAGCAGCAGTCGCACAGCCGGACAGAGCATCCCGCAATCAGGCTTTATCTCCGCGAGAAGGGCCGCCGCGAGATCCGCCTTGCAGCTGCGTGATGCGATGGAGGTCTCTTGCAGTGCCTGGGCGATTTTAGAATAATGCAATTTACCTCGCTATCTTGATCTTCAGCAGATCCTCGGTACGCCTGGCCAGGTCTTCAATCATGCCGTCCAGCTCTTTTAGAAATGATTCGGTCTCCTCCGTGGTAACCGCTCCTGGGGCGGAAGCCTTGATCAATCCCTCCTGCTCCAGGACTCGAAGAGAATAGCGGACCTTATGGCTGGGTATCTTTGTCTCCTCTGCCAGCTTGAGGATGCCTATCGGCTCATTCTCCACAACCTTCTTGAGGATGACCAGGTGCCGTTGCAGCATCTCAAGCTCACCGCTCACCTTCTCGGTCAGAATCTCTATCACATCCGCTTTCAATAGCGCGGCCGGCGAGGGAGGAAGTCTATGCCGTGCTTTGATGTTACACGCCGGTTCAGATCCTTTCCCAATATTTGCGGCGACGATACGCCGGTGACCACGAGCATGGTTCGCAGCGTGTGTTGCAGGTTCGGGTCTATCTGCGCGCCCCAGATGATCCGAGCATCAGGGTTGATCTTCTGGTAGACCTCATCAACCACGGTCTCAGCGTCGGTGATGGTCATATCCGGTCCACCTACTACGTTTACCAGAGCGGAGTTCGCCCCAGACACATCCACATCCAGTAGAGGGCTGCGCAGAGCTTTCGTCACAGAGTCGCGCGCCTTCTCTTCGCCTTCTGCTTCACCCATGCCGATCATGGCCACGCCGCCGTTGGTCATGACCGTTCTCACATCGGCAAAATCCAGATTGATCAGTCCGGGACGGGTGATCAACTCCGTGATTCCCTTGACCGAGCGCATCAATACTTCATCGGCCACTTTAAAGGCCGCTTGCAGGGGAAGATTGGGAACAACATCCAATAGACGGTCGTTAGGCACCACGATTACCGTATCTGAAACCTCTCGCAGCCTCTTAAGTCCTGCTTCAGCATTCTGCATTCTGATGGTGCCTTCCGCACTGAAGGGGATAGTGACGATGGCAATGGTAAGAGCTCCAGCCTCTCGCGCAGCTTCTGCGACCACGGGTGAAGCGCCCGTGCCTGTGCCGCCACCCAATCCGCAGGTAACGAAGACCATATCCGCTCCTTCAACAGCGGCTTTGATCTCATCGATATCCTCCTGGGCGGCCTCTTCTCCGATGGCCGGCAAGCTTCCCGCCCCCAGGCCGCGGGTGGTGCGTCTGCCTATGAGGAAACGCCGATCGGCATTGATGTGCAAGAGATGCTGGGCATCGGTATTTAAGGCAAAAAGCTCTGCGCCCTGGATGCCGCACTCTGCCAGGCGGTCTATGGTATTCGAGCCGCCTCCACCGCACCCTATGACGCGGATAACCGTGGTCAGCTCTTCCAGAACCCCGACCAGCTCTTCATCGCTCTGGATCAGGCTGGACGGCTTGATCCTGCTCTCGGCCTCAGATCTGCCCAGGGCTTCGTCGATGATGTACTTAATCTCCATCCCCTCTTCTTTTTTCTACTTTATTTGCCAGTCAATTGGTATATAGTTTTTTGCATATAGAAAAGAAGATGCCGCCATGGTTAATTGGATCGCAGGGATTTGAGCTTTTCAATCTGTTTCATTACCCTCTCGGATTCCTTCGATTTCTCGCTCTCCAGATGATTGACGATCTCCGGAAGGCTTTTATTCAACCTGTAAATGCGATACGGCCGTCCTTTTCCCGGATTCTTCTCATCCCTTTCCACAATCCATTCCAATTTCCGGATCTCTCTCATGGCAATGCTCACTTCCGGCTGGCGAAGATCCGATCCGATCTCAATCTCTCGGGACGTTGCTTCTGTCACTCCCGCTAGATAGGTCAGGACTCTGGCCACGTTCCTCTTGAGTCCTACCTTCATAAGAATAGATGCAAATTCATCGCGTTCGACTTTAGGGTCTGAGGCGGCTATTGTATTCAATACGGTCACCTTGGGCTTAACGAATGATAACATATATATATGTTTCGTCGAAAATAATTCCATTGCGGTCGGAAATCGCCCAATCTTATTAATTATTTTTTGATACACATGATCTTTCGGAAAGGGCGGTTCACAATTGCGGCAAGGCCCTTCTCCGGCTCTTTATCGAGCCGTTTATCATGAGAAATCATATTAAGGACAATAGCGGGATTGAGGATATAATGATGATCATAGGAATGGTGATCATAGGAGAGCGGCCAGGACAAAATTCTGTCGGAGGGTCCGGCTCTCTCTGGAGGACTAAATGCATATAATGGAGCTATTGGGCAAATCCCGCGTCAAGGTGGAAGACGAAACGGTCCAGGATGCCGGCGAGCCCCAGATTGAGTGGTGTCCGCTCTTCGATAAGATCCGGGGAATAAAGAAGGTCTCTGCCGAATCAGCCGCAGCAAATATGGAGTTTCGGATAAAGACTCATGGCATGTTCTCGGCGCGACGGAAGCTGCAGATGGGCACCTTTGTGGGCTTTGGGGCTTCGGAGTCCATGATGACCGGCATAGAGGCCGGAATCATCGATGCTGCGGTTACCGTTTGTGATGGGGCGGGCACTGTGATCTCAGACAATGCCGATCTCATTCAGGGCATGGGCGGCTACCTTTCCGGGCTCTTAGAGACCGACCCGATACCCGAGGTCATTGAAGGCATCCGGGAAGCTGGCGGACATGTGCTCTCCGCTCAGGATGGAAAGATCGACCAGATTGAAGGCGCGGTTTATGCAATAGCTGCCGGATTCAAAAGATTCGCAGTGACTGTAGCCGATTGCGCCTCCGCGGAGAAGCTGCGCGCCCTGGAGAATACCGCTGGCGTGAGAATAATGATAATCGGCGTCCATCTCACAGGAATAGGTCCTGAGGAGACATCGAGGCTTCTGGCTGTTTCCGATATTGTAACCGGTTGCGCTTCGAAGCACATTCGAGAGCAGGTAAAGCCTCTGGTTCAGGTGGGAACCGCTGTCCCGCTCTTCGGCCTGACAGCCTGGGGCAAGGAGTTGCTGGTGGAAAGGGCCAAAGAGGTAATGCAGCCGATTCTGATAAACACCATGCCGCTTCCGGTATTGCCTGAGAAAAAGCAGCCCCGGCCATTGGTTTAGCCGGTAATGGCTCAACGGCATAATTTTTCTCTTTTGTAGTCCAAAAACAGGAGGGATTGGCCCGGAAAGAATCATGCGATCTTTGCCGGCAAGCGGGGTGCGTCTCTAGAAGGTAATGGTGCAGAGTCCAGGAGCCGGACCATTGGGTGTTAGCTTGCAGGTTCGATCCTGCAGACCTACCTCTACATAATCGCCTTTGGGTTGAGCATCGAATTCGTGGGTTACCAGATAGAACGCCAGGTCCTCGGCATTCATGCGGGGATCATCAAATGAGGATATTGTGGACTTCAATTCCGAGATGGTGGTCTTGGTTGCACTGACAGTGGGCAGCGCCAGCATGATCACAATCGATATGAGACATATTGCACTTATCTTATTCCAGGCCATAGATCTCTCTGAGCGCTTTAAGGATCATATAGACGATTGAGTACAACTCATGTGCCAAATTCCAACAGATCCGAATGAATTAGCATGTATTTGCTACTGCACCCGGAGGTGTCATCCCCCGGAGGAACTTTGCTGGCAGAAGGGTCGGCAATCATCTATTAGCAGCGCCGTTATCGGATGCATGTATCTCTGCGCAAGACCATTTGAAAATCAATCCTGAAGCTTTGCTACCTCAATTCCTGCCTGCTGCAAGAAGTCCAGCGCCGTCCCGTCCGGATAGCTCTGCTGGTAGACCACCTTGATAACGCGGGCATTGATCATCATCTTGGCGCAGAGGATGCACGGCTGGTGGGTGCAGTAGAGTGTCGCTCCCTCGATGCTGATGCCGTGCAGGGCCGCCTGGATGATGGCGTTCTGCTCAGCGTGCACCGCCCGGCATAGCTCGTGGCGGGTGCCGCTCTCCACGTTCTCGCGAGCGCAGCCCACCACGTCGCAGTGGTCGAGGCCGGAGGGGGCGCCGTTGTAGCCAGTGCTGAGGATGCGCTTGTTTTTCACAAAGAGGGCGCCCACCTGGTTTCGCAGGCAGGTGGAGCGCTTGGCAACCACGGTTGCGATCTCCATGAAGTACTGGTCCAGGTCGGGGCGAATGATGGGCGGCATTTGCTATGACAGTTGCTCTTCTGGCTTAAGAAGATCACCGCTGCGCCAGCACATGGGAAGAAAGATCCGGGCGGAAGAATGGCTCAGGCTTGCAGAAGAAATTTATTGCAGCTGGAGCAAAGGTCTTCTCTCAGGAGGCATGGTCTTTGGGTCGAATCTGTGTCCTGGTAATTCTTGTCTTTATGATCGAATTGGCGGGTGGCATACCCGACGGATGCACTGTCCCGGCCAGCGAGGTTTCCGCTAAAATCAGGACAGAAGGGGGCGCAGATTTCAGCAACTGCATTATTGAAGGCATTCTGAATCTCAGCGAATTGAAGATAGTCGGACCCATTCATTTTAATAATACTATCTTTAAAAATCAGGCAAATTTCAATTCTACAATATTCAACGGCAAAACGTACCTGGTGAATGCGACATTCAACGAGGGTGTCGTCTTCCAGAATTCTTTATTCGACGGCATTGCCGATTTCCAGAGAGCGAAGTTTAATAATGCTGCTAATTTCACGAGAGCGGTATTCAATAGCCCGGTTACCTTTTCCGATGCGAGATTTAACTGTGCGCCTTACTTTTGCCGCGCGGTATTCAACGACACAGCCCACTTCATGAACGCAGTATTCTCTGTCACCTCTGAATTCGGTTCGGCGAGATTCATGAACAACGCTTACTTCGAGGGCGCAGTATTCAAAGGAGATGCCAACATCTGGATCGCGGAATTTAATGGATACGTCATTTTTGCTGACGCAAGGTTCAACAATGCATATTTCATTGGCACTCAATTTGATAAAGAAGCTCATTTCGAGAGAACCCTGTTTTCCGGAAAAACCTCATTCAGCGACGTTAGCTTCAAAGAAGATGCTCTCTTTGATAATGCCGACTTTATTGGAAAGCTCTCCCTCACCAGGGCCAGATACAATAGATTGTTTATCCGGTGGTATAATATCACAGGCGGCCTTGTCTACGATGATGCAGCCTACATGTCCCTCATGAAGAACTTCAAGGACCTGGGATACTACGAGGATTATGACAGCTGCTACTTCCAGTATCGTAGTGCACACCGGGACCGGCCCTGGCCGGCGGTAAGCGGCTGGGAGCAGTTCATAAGGAAGAAAATAGACTACCCTCTCGAGTGGTTTTACGGCTATGGCACAAAGCCCTTCAATGCCTTCTTCTTCTCCCTGGCAATTGTCTTGGTCTTTGCCCTGTTTTGGTGGAGAGTGGGGCTGGGCGGGCGCGAGGACAGGACCCTGTCCAGCCTTCCGGCGGGCGAGGAGTGGCTGGACTGCGACATCACCGACATCCTTGCCTTCAGTGCCACCGTCTTTCTCTCCGGCACCCGGCTATTCATCGATCCTCCGCCTCTGCCCAGGATCGAAGGGCGGTCCAGATCCATGATCAGGAAGGCCTTCATACTGGAGAGGGTGCTGGGGGCGATGTTCTCGGTCCTGTTCTTCATCGCCATCAGCGGGACGATTGCCAGAGCTTCTTGAAGGAGCATCTTAAGGTGCGCCACGAACCGGGCCGGCAGCAATAGTGTCAGGCAACAATAAGATTAATATCTATTTCCTGCATCGAATTGACCTTATGTCTATTCACTGGGCTGACGTCATCGCCGAGAAGCTTGAGAAGAGCGGCCCGCACACCATCGCCACGGGCATAACTCCCTCCGGGCCGGTCCATATCGGAAACATGCGCGAGGTCATGACGGCAGAGGCCGTCTACCGCGCCCTTCTGGACCGGGGTGTGGAGGCTAAGCTGATCTACATTGCCGATACCTATGACCGCCTGCGCAGGCTCTATCCATTCCTGCCGGAGAGCTTTACCGAGCACATCGGAAAGCCACTCTCGGAAATACCCTGCCCCAAAGGCTGCTGCAATAGCTACGCCGACCATTTCCTCCTTCCCTTCCTGAAGAGCATGGAGCGGCTGGGCATCAAGCCTATTGTCTACCGCGCCGACCAGCTCTACAAGGAAGGCAAATACAACGAGGCAATCAAGACGGCCCTGCAGCGCAGGGACGACATCGCCCGCATTCTCAAGGAGGTCTCCGGGCGCGACGTTCCCGAAGGCTGGAGCCCCTTTGATGTCATCTGTTCCGCCTGCGGCAAGACTAACACCACCCGCGTCACCGGCTTCGACCTGGACGCTGAGACGGTGGACTACGAATGCTCCTGCGGCTCGAAGGGCACCGTCTCTATGAGCGGCGGAGGAAAGCTGGTCTGGAGGGTGGACTGGCCGGCCCGCTGGCCGATCTTTAAGGTCACTGTCGAGCCCTTCGGCAAGGACCACGCCACATCCGGAGGGTCCTACGACACAGGAAAGCGCATCAGCGAGGAGATTTACAACTACCCGGCTCCTTTCCCCATGGTCTACGAGTGGATTCATCTCAAGGGCGTTGGAGCCATGCACAGCTCCACCGGAATCGTGGTCACCATCCAGGAGATGCTTGACGTGGTGCCCCCAGAGGTCCTGCGCTACCTGATCATCAGAAACAAGCCTGAGAAGCACATCGAGTTTGATCCGGGCCTGCCGCTGCTCTCTTTGGTAGACGAATACGACCAGAGGAAGGGCGACGAGAGGGCCATAGAGCTATCCAACCCGAGCAAGAGCGGTCCCTTCGAGATTCCATTCCGCCATATGGTTACCGCAGTGCAGATCGCCCGTGGAGACGATGATGCTCTCTTCGTAGCCCTGACGAGATCCGGTTACGATGTCTCGACCCGCCGCGAGGAGATCCTGGGAAGAGCCAGAAATGTAAAGACGTGGCTGGACAAGTACGCTCCTGCCTACGTCAAGTTCCAGCTTCAGGAGAGCCTTCCCTCCGCCGTCAAGAACCTCACGGCTGAAGAGAGGAAGAGCCTGGGAATCCTGGCTGATCAGATGGACGACAAGACTGCCGCCGAGATTCATGAGCTGGTCTACGCCGTCGCCAAGGAGCAGGGCCTGGATTCCAAGAAGTTCTTCCAGGCAATCTATCTGTCATTCCTGGGAGACAGGCAAGGCCCCAAGGTGGGATGGTTCCTGGCCAGCCTGGAGAGGGAATTTGTGAAAAGCAGGCTGCTAGAGGCGGCAGCCGCCTGATCAAAAAAAGAAAAAAAATTAAAAATACATGAACAGCTGTGACAGGGACCTGGCGGGTCGAAGGATCTACCTCTCCGGCCCGCTCTTCTCGCGGGCGGAGATCGCCTGGGGTGAGCGGGTCAAGGGATTTTTAGAGGACCGGCTCGATGGCGTCCGGATAGTCTGGCCTCATGAGCTGGTCTCCTGCCAGGCCACGGCTGAACAGATCTTCCAGGCCAATCTGCAGGCATTGAAGGAATGCGACATCATGGTGGCCATGCTGGACGGTTCCCAGGTGGACGACGGCACCGCCTGGGAGATCGGCTGCTTCTTCATGCAGGGAAAGATGGTCCTCGGGCTGAGAACCGATTTTCGCCGCGCCGGAGAGACCGACAGCTCTCGGGTGAACCTCATGATCGAATGCTCCTGCCGGGCGGTGACATCGAGTCTGGAAGAGCTGGCCGCGGCCCTCAAGGGGCTTTTCGATTGATTGCCGGATCGATCATTCCGGTCTTTGATGCTCCTCTTCTCCTGGTGCAGGGGGAAGAGCGCGTCCTGGTGGCCGCTGATCTTCACCTGGGCCTGGAGCATGAGCTTTGGCTGGGTGGCATTTCTATTCCCAGCCAGACCGAGAAGATCCTCTCGTCTCTTTTGGGCTTTCTGGAGGAGATAAAGCCGGACCGTCTCCTTCTCCTGGGAGACATAAAGCATAATGTCCCCAGGACGAGCTGGCAGGAGAAGCGGGAGGTCCCCGAATTTTTGCGCCGGCTTTGCGATAGGGCTGTTGTGGAGATCGTGCCGGGAAATCACGACAGCAACCTGGTCGACATGGCGCCCCAGGGCGCAAGGATGCGTTCCGCCTCCGGCTTCGTCCTGGATGGGGTGGGCTATTTTCACGGTCATACCTGGCCGGATGAGAGGGTTTTGCGCGCGAAAAGCCTGGTGGCCGGACACCTGCACCCGGCGATAAGGCTCTTTGATCCTCTCGGCCGCTCGTTTTCCCGTCCGGTCTGGGCAAGAGCCAGGCTCTCCAGCCGCGCGGTAGAGGAGCATTACGGTTTTGCCGGAGAGAGCGAGATCGTTGTCGCGCCCGCCTTCAACGGCCTTTGCGGCGGACTGCCTCTCAATGAGCCGGTGGAGGAGATGCGCGGACCGCTCCTGGCCATGGCCGACTGGGATGAGGCGCGTCTTTACCTGCTGGACGGAACCGACCTGGGCACCCTGGAGGAGATAAAGAGAGCGCAGAGAAAGATCAAAAAAGGCGCAAGAATTATTGCCGCAGCTCAGGATAATACTGCTCATGATGATACTCATAAAAATGAAGGCGACTACCCATGAATGATAAAGAAAGGCTCCTGGAGATGCTCAAGGAAAGGTCCCTTGAGGTGAGGCCGGTCACCCTGTCCTCTGGCAAGATCAGCGACTATTACATGGACTGCAAGCGTGTAACCCTGAGCCCGGAGGGAGCTTACCTCACAGGAAGCCTGATGCTGGAGATGATCCGCCCGGAGGTTTCCGCCGTTGCCGGCCTTACTCTGGGCGCGGACCCAATCGTCTCGGCCATATCGGTTCTGAGCCACATTCAAAAGAGAGGCCTACCCGGCCTGATTGTGCGAAAAGAGCCTAAAAAGCACGGAACCATGAGCTTTGTGGAGGGTCCTGCTCTGGAAAAAGGCGCTCTGGTCGCGGTAGTGGAGGATGTGGTCACATCGGGAGCTTCCCTGATCAGAGCCGTCGACCGCATCAAGGCGGCAGGATATCAGCCTGTGCAGGCGCTCGCCATGCTGGACCGACAGGAGGGCGGAATGCAGGCCATAAAGGAACAGGGACTGAATCTGCAAGCTCTTTTTACTCGCGACGATCTGGACATAGATCAATATAAAACGAATAAAAAGAACATTTGAAATAAGAATATTACATAAAAATCCAAAAATTTTTAATGACTAATCCGAAAGCGACTGTTTTAAGTTTGGCCTGTCTCAGAGGTTCCAGGTGCTCCACCCTGCCCAGATCCATCGCCCTGCTGCTCGCCGCCTTCGCTGCCGGAATTGTCCTGCCCATTAGCGGTGTTAGCAGGTTCAGTTCCGGAATTGTCTGGATTCATATTTCCTGGCCGCTTTTTGTTAGGCAGACCGCCGTCTGGTGGCATTGTTGCTGGATATGTGGTTTGGTCAGCGTCACCGGTATATGATCCTCCTGGATAAGATCCATCCTGTCCCATCCCTGGTGTCATGCCGGGCAATGGCACTTGCTGCGATTGCTCAGGTGCAGCAGGCGTTGAATCAATGGCGGTAAATGGAGCCTCTAATCGAAGATTGCGCCAGGCCCCTCCTTCCGCATAGTTGATATCGGAGACTATCCAATAAGATCCGCTCTGCTCTGCAGTAAGCGGGTAACTGATCTGTTGAGTGACACCTGGATACAGCTCTGTGCTCTGCTGCCCGGCGTTCGCGACAACTCCGAAGGGAAGGCTGGGCGTGACCACTGCTTGTGCAGGCGTTTGTCCATTATAGGTAAGCGATACCGTTACCGTGACCATCTGCCCAACGGTTGCCGATGGCGCAAGGCTCTGAAAAGCTGTAAGTTCAGCCGCCGCCTGTCCCAACAATAGCCCCATCCCAATGAGCAGAAGAATGTGCCCCAATCCCAAATGCTTCATCGGACTCTTATTGTTAAGCCAGCGAGATTTAAAGATACCTGTCATACGAGATTGATATGAGACATATTCGCAGTCTTGATGCACATTTCCGGTTAATTCGCCCCACCTCCGCCCGGCTCCAAACATAAAATACTTATTTGGTTTGGTGATATCACTCAGTGATGGATGTATCGTTTTCTGCCTGGCGGCATTCGCGAGAAGAGTGCTTGCAGCTCAAAGGAGAAGGCTTCTCCTTTCTCTTCGATAGGCGCTACACCAATCGGCTCAACAGAATGAGTCGCGTTTTCTTCGAAGCCTACGTTGTGGCCACCAAAGAGCTGGCCGCGCAGGAAGATCGCTTTCCCAGCCTGAGCGAGATAGACGCAAAGATGGAAAGCGGGGCGGTTTACGCCTTCAAGGATCGTTTGATGAAGAACACCGAGTTCTTCGAAGAGGTTAAGATTTCCGGCGTCTCCTACCTGGTTCCGCGGGCGCTCAGGTTCGTGGATGTTACCGGAACATATACCGATCTGATCCTCAACTTCGATGAAGGCACAGTAGTCCTTCCTACGAGAAGGAAGATGGCTCCCATTCAGGACAGCTCTGTGCCAGCGGAAGAGAGCCGGCCAGCAACATCGCGAGCTGCTGAGGCGGCAGAGGAAGCGCCCGCAATTGCCGAAGAAATATCTGAGGACGCGATCGAAGAGAAGATCGAATCCAAGGCAGAGGACGATAAGGAACTAAAGGCAGAATCAAAGGCAAAGGATGAGGCCGCAGAGCAAAAGCCGCCTTCTTATCCGCTGCATATGCCAGAGGTCCTCGATGAGATGATGGTAGCATCGGATGCGTCGAGCGTCGGATCATCTGTTGTGTCACCTGCCGCATCTTCCAAGGATACAGCGGTATCATCCAAGGATGCGGCGGCAAGAGATATTTCTGCGCCTGCTCAGTCGGCTGCTCCAGTCTCAGCAAAGAATATTCAGATGCCGCCCATCGCCAAGAAAAAGATAGCAATGCCGCCCAGAACAGTCACCATATTGGGCTCGGCCATCCTGCTGTCACTTCTTGCAGTTCTGTTCATGTACGGGCCATCGTTGGTGGACAAGCCCGTCCCGCCCACTTCCCTGGTCTTTTACACTGCAAATCTTTCCAATACCAGCAACGAGAGCTATCTGGCAATGAACATCACCAACCCGGATGAAGTGGCCAATGATATGCAGATCTCTCTTCCACCGAATATCGATCAGAGCATCAGCGCCAGAGGAGGAATTGTGACCATCTCTCATGGCGATAACACGCTCGTGCGGATGAATTCCACAGGTGACGCCAGTGTCAAGATATATCTGCAGGGCAACTGGACCACAATTCCCGTGAGCCTCAGCTTCCAGGCCCCCGAAGGCTTCAGCACCAACCTGCTGGTTTACGGGTTACCGTCGACGGTCACCAGCAGGAATGAGACATCAGTCTTAACGTTCAATCTGACCCGAGAAGGGGTGAGCTTTGAGCAGAGCTATACCCAAAAGAAATAGACTGGCGATCATTGCCGAGAATAAGGATGCCGATGTGTCAATGAGGGCGGCAGTCTCTCTCGGCGTTCTTGATAAGAGTCGCAAGATAATAAAGAGCGGTGGCCAGGTTGAGATTCCAGTCATCCAAACCGTCCCTGGCTATGAGCATATTATGCAAAAAGAGCCGGTCTATTACAGAAAGACGCAGGACCTCTGCCATTCCCTTCAGGGAAAAATTCCCCGGGAATGCATCGACCTCCTTCCCCGCGGATGGTTTCTATTAGGGGACATAATAGTGGTCAAGATTCATCCTGGCCTCAGGGAATATGAGCAGCATATCGGCCAGGCCCTGCTAGATTTTTATCCTCGCTGCCATTCGGTCCTGGCTGACGAGGGCATCTCTGGGCCCTTTCGCGAGCCGGCGCGAAGGCTTATCATAGGAGAAAAAACTCAGACCGTGCATAGGGAAAACAAGATCGTATTCAATTTGGACGCGAGACTGGTGATGTTCTCTCCCGGCAACCTCACGGAGCGCATCCGAATGAGCCGCCTGGGCAAAGGCGAGTATGTGGTGGACATGTTTGCCGGGATTGGATACTTTTCCATTCCCATGGCTGTGCACTCTCAGCCGAGAAAGATCATGGCAATCGAGTGGAATCCCAATGCTTACCATTACCTCTGCCAGAATATCCGGCAAAATCATGTGGAAGATATCGTGCAGCCTGTTCTGGGAGACTGCGCGAAGGTGACTCCGGAAGGAGTAGCAGACAGGGTGGTGATGGGCATGGTCCAGGTAACCGACCAATATTTGCAGAAGGGAATTTCCGCACTCAGGCCGGGGGGCATTCTGCATTACCATCAGACCATTCCCTCCCGCATGTATCCGGACGCGGCCATCAGAGATGTGACCCAGGCAGCGGAAGCGCTGGGCTGTTGCGCCGAGATTCTGAGCCATGTGCTGGTCAAGAAGTTTTCTCCTGGCGTGGTTCATGCTGTGGTCGACGCCCGAATCGATAGGGATTTCTAATCGGGACGGCCATCTGCAATTATGATCGTCGCCTGGCTGGGACACTCCTGCTTCCTGCTGGAAGGCAAGGATGGAATTTCTCTGCTGCTTGATCCTTTTCATGAGGATGAAGTGGGCTACAGCCTCCCGCCGGTCCAGGCTGACATTGTGCTCATCAGCCATGACCACCTGGACCACAATAACGCCTTCGCCGCGGGAAGGGATGCGGAGGTTATCTCCGGCCCCGGCAAACACAACTGCCTGGGAATGGATATTCTGGGCATAGAATCGTACCATGATGCGGATAGTGGACGGCTGCGAGGGGCCAATACCATCTTCTGCTTCGTGCTGGACGGCATGAGAGTCTGCCATCTGGGCGATCTGGGGCATGCCCTGAACCGGGATCAGGTGAAGGCCATTGGGGCAGTAGATCTGCTCTTTCTTCCCGTTGGTGGAAGATATACCATCGATGCCGCCGGCGCGAATGTGGTGATGAGGCAGCTAAATCCGAAAGTCGCTGTGCCCATGCACTATCAAACCAGTGCCCTGAGCTTTGCTCTTGATCCGGTAGACGGTTTTCTCAAAGGCAAAGGTCCGGCAGAGTGGCTGAAGAAGCTGTTTTTAGATAAACGAGAGCTTTCTCGCGCAGGCAGGGCCGGCCGGGAAGTTCGGGTTGTTCTTCTCAACTGCCCCGGGGCGGATGGAGCCTGTCGATCGATAGATTAATAACTACCTGCTGCAAGGGTAGTGGCGAAGCCCGGTAGTGTAGCGGTCAATCACAGGAGGCTCTGGACCTCCCCACCCAGGTTCGAATCCCGGCCGGGCTACTTTTCCATAAATTATTTCCTTGAGCAAAGTTACTGCATTGAGGCAAGATCGTCTTGTGCTGGGCCTTTAGCCTGGAATTTGCTTGAAAAGAATGACTTTGAAATTGCTTTTTTCAGGGTTCGATATGATCTCTTTTCATCTCATCCATAGCATCAGGGGTGAGGCAGATTTCCGCCAGTTGAATCGCGCCCATTGAAGAGATCATCCTGGTCAGCATCTCAGAGATGGTGCGTCCAATATCCTCCTCTTTGCTGGATAGAGCCATGGACAGGGCGCATCCAAGGTTGTAGGCGGTCCAACTGGCATAGGTGAAATGAACCATAAGGTCTTCGACTCCACCATCAATCCAGGGCCCCTCCGAGTCTGGCCAGATAACCCTCGATCTGATGCTCCTGAAGCTCTGGATATTCGCCTCAAACTGAACTAGGCCATCGATCATAAAACTCACATCCTGGTGCTTTCCGGTCGGGATAAATTCTCTCCGGGATGACTTTTGGCTCTCAGTGGCTCCGGCCATCCCGGATGATACTACAACTGCAATATTCTATCTTACTCACTTCTATTTAACTTGTGGGATCACGAAGGGCAAATTTCGTTGAACCTGGGTCTGCGAGAATTTCAGCTGAGAATGTGCCGCCAGAACAAGAAGCCGAAACATAGGTAAGTTCTCATTCATCCGGACGATCTGGCAAGCTCCGCAGAGTTTGCTTGTAGAGTCCTGTGTAGTCCTGTAGAGTCCCGAAAACTAGATATATTGATAAAGAAGATAATTATGTTTTGTCGCGTGCTGTTCCCCATAGATGTGATTCATAGGCCGATTAAGTCTGGCCGACCGATCGACCGATAAGCAGGACGAAAGACTTCCTTCTCTCGGGTCGATAAGGGTTTCAGGTCGGACGGGCGCCGCGCAATTTGGGCGTAGGTCTTCGGCGATGGCGGAAAACACCTCACAAGGTGCAATGCTCAGATCGTCATGGATCACCGGAAAGAGGGTAGACGCGGCGCAGGAATGCGCGATAAAATAGGCCGGAGCCAGGCCCTCCGTCAACAGGCGATCGGGTCCCCTTAAAACGGGCGCTGTGCTAAAACCCCAGTGCTGCCTGGCCGATGAGTCGCGCATCAGTTCCGGGTGAGATGAGACAGCTGCTAAAGGGCAGTTCTGTTCCTCCTGGGAGGGCGCTGCGGATCGGCGTTTTTCTCACTTTCTTTTCCCCTGCATTTTCTGTTTTCATCTCTATTTTATCGATGGTGTTCTGCCTCCGAGGCAAAAATTTATATCCTATCACTAACGCAGAGTTAGTATAGACAAGTAATCATAAGGTGATATCAAATGTGGGATAAGAGGTATCCGTCAATATTCGATATATTCGAGAGCTTTGCCAAAGGGTTTCCCTTTGAGAAAAAAGACCGATTTGAGGATGATTGGTTCAAAGGACCATTTGAAGACATGATCAAAAGGTTTGAGGAGGATATGCCCTCTGAGTTTAAAACCTTCGTGCGCGAAGAAGAGACTCCCGGTGGAATCTCCAGGCGGTACGGCCCATTCGTCTACGGCTTCAGCTATACGGCAGAGCCGGGAAAGGAGCCTGTCTTCAATGAGTTTGGTAACATCAAGCCTTCTCACAGGGGCATCGAGCCCAGCAGGGGCCGAGAGCCGCTGGTGGATGTCATGAATGAGAAGGAGCGCTACAGGATCTTCGTGGAGCTGCCCGGCGTGGATAAGGATAAGGTTAAGCTGGATGTGGCTGAAGACAGCGTGGAAATTAAGACGGAAGACGAGAAGAGCTTCTACAAGATGATCCACCTCGACTCTGCTGTCGATGCGGACAGCGCGAAGGCTTCTTACAAGAACGGCGTCTTGACCCTCGATCTGGACAAGAAAGAGAAGAGAAAGGGTAAAGAGGTCAAGATCGAGTAAGCTGCAAGCGAATTGCTGAGCAAAAGCGAGCTAGATGGAAAACCGGCCTGGTTGCCATCCTGTAGCTAGCAGACCTGCCGCAAATTTTTTTCTCTTGGCTTATCCTGTCATTTTCATGTATCTCGTCCTTCTTATGTGTCCCGCCCTCACGTGTCTCATAATTCCTTTCCTTTTTGCGCAGGCGCAGTAATTGCGTTTTCCGACAATCGCCGTTGCTCGACCAATTAGTAATATTTTTCCAATTTTTCTTTCAATTATAGCATATGTTAATCTGATATAGGAGTCATATGATTCATAAAAATGCATACCGGTACTCATAAAACGTCAATGTGAATAATAGGTACTTAAATGGTGGCGTCGAAAGGATGTTTCATGCAAGAGGTGAGTGGTGTCTTGGGGCAGAACCAAGAGTGTGGATGCAATGAGTCTAGCTGCATAATATCCGGCTTGAAGGAGTTGATGCACAGCAAGTACAGCGACATTATCCTGCTCTGCAGCGTGGTTGTTGCCTTCGGGATGCTTCTTGCCGTTTCGGCATCAGGCTAAGGCGCTGACCTCGCGCTATCCCTTCACGAAACTTTTTTTCCATAACAAAGATTAAATCAACGCCGGTTCTCTAAAACCATAACGAGGATTGGCATGGACAAGAATGAGTTGGTAAATGAACTCGCCAGGAGGCGCGGCTTTCTCTGGCCCTCCTTTGAGCTTTATGGCGGAGCAGCAGGTTTTTACGATTACGGCCCACTGGGCGCGCCCCTCAAGAGGCGCATTGAGGACATCTGGCGG
>JGI20214J51650_10000540_pt1 | contig 23529 bp, 21 predicted proteins | sample WetSurMetagenome_FD_51650 | JGI IMG/M metagenome (IMG submission 51650) | reverse complement strand
CCATCGGCAGCGGAGCTTCCACCACGCTGACCTTTGATTTCGGCACGATCTCCGGCGGCACACTGGCCAATGGCACTTACAACGGGGCCGGTTTCGCTTCCAATGGCGCCGCCACTAAGAGTGTCACCATCGATTCCAGCAACAACACGCTCAGCGGCATACGCGATGCGATCAACGCCGCCAATGTAGGCGTGACTGCCAGCATCATCAATGACGGCAGCACCTCTCCTTACCGTCTGGTACTGACTTCAAATACCACCGGCGTCGCCAACAGCATGAAAATCTCCGCTTCAGGGGACGCGACGCTAAGCAGCCTGTTATCTGAAGATCCGGCAGGAACTCAAAACATGTCGCAGACCAGCGCTGCGCAGAACGCCAATTTTACTGTCAATGGCATCGCCATCAGCAAGGCATCCAATAATGTTGGCGATGTTGTGTCGGGTGTTACCCTGAATCTGGCCGGCACCAGCGCCAGCCCGGTCACGCTGAGCGTCGCGCCCAACACATCCGCCGTCAGCACAGCCATCAATGGATTTGTAACTGCGTACAATGCTGCGGTTAAAGCCATTCAGAGCCAAACCAGCTACGATCCAACCACCAAGACGGCTGGCACATTACAAGGCGATGTTTCGCTAAGCATTATTCAGTCCCAAATGGCGGCGATGCTGACCGCGACAATGGGCAGCAATCCTAATGGATTTTCGAACCTGACCCAGATCGGCATTGGTTTCCAGAAAGATGGCACACTTGCTGTGGATTCGACCAAATTGAACGCCGCGCTGAACAGCAATTATCAAGACGTGGCCAATTTATTCATTGCCGCCGGAAGCGCAACTGACAGCCTCGTGAGTTATACATCGGCCAGCAGCAGCACCAAAGCCGGATCTTATGGACTCAATATCACTCAAGTGGCCACACAGGGCACCGCAGTGGGAAGCACTGCAGCGGGATTAACCATTAGCAGCGGCAGCAATGACACCCTGAGCCTGACAATTGATGGAACCAGCACCTCAGTGACCATACCTGCCGGCACCTATACCGCGGCCGCGCTGGCTACTCAATTGCAAACCTTGATCAATGGTTCCACGCCAATTTCCGGCGCCAGTAAATCTGTCACGGTTTCGCAAAATGCGGGGGTGCTCACCCTGATTTCCAGCAGTTATGGCTCTTCTTCAAATATTGCGATTGGCGGAAACGGCGCCAACAATCTGTTTGGCACTCCAACACAAACCGCCGGTCTGGATGTGGCCGGTACTATCAATGGCCAAGCTGCAACTGGCAGCGGCCAGCTGCTGACCTCTTCCTTGGGAGACAGTCAGGGACTATCGGTCGCAATACAAGGTGGCACTACAGGCAGTCGAGGCATGATCAGCTATTCGCAGGGCCTGTCGAGTATTTTCAACAACCAGATAAACACGATGCTGGGGACTAATGGTTCGTTAGCGAGTGAAACCACACAATTCAATACCAACATCAGCGATGTTCAAAAACAGATCGATACATTGAATGCACGAATAGCAGTTGACCAAGCCAACCTGACCAACCAGTACGCACAACTGGATGCCATGCTTGGATCGATGAACTCACTCAGCAGTTACCTTACTCAACAACTGGCGCGACTCTAGGAGTAACAACATGTCTGTCAAAAACGCACTTAAGGCTTATTCCCACGTTGGCATTGAATCGGGTGTCACTACGGCCGATTCTCACAAGTTGATTTCGATGCTGTATCAGGGGGCCTTGCTGGCAATTGCGAATGCCAGAAATGCGATGTTGCGCAAAGACATGCCGGTAAAAGGCAAGTCCATCACCCATGCCATCCGCATCATCGGCGAAGGTCTGCAAGCCAGCCTGGACAAGGAAGTTGGCGGCAAGTTGGCTCAGGACCTGAATGCGCTGTATGACTACATGACTTTGCGTCTGGTGGAAGCCAGCTCGAAGAACGATACCGCAATGCTGGACGAAGTGTCGAGTCTGTTAAACGAAATAAAAGGTGCCTGGGACATTATCCGTCCGGCGAATAATGTGCCGGCGGCTGCCGCTCCACAGCAGCCTGCTGCCACGCACAAACAACCCGCACTTGTCTACGGAAGAGGTTAAGGAATGTCCCTGATCCTTGAAGATTATGAACGTCTCTCCGGCATCACCGGACAGATGCGCGAAGCCGCAGTCGGCGGCGAGTGGGATCGTCTGATTTCACTGGAACAAGACTGCAAACGCAAGGTTGAAGAGATCAAGCCACGTGATGTCGCTCCATCCAACCCGGACGAACGTGCGCGCAAGCTCGCACTCCTCAAAAAAATCCTCGCCGACGATGCCGCCATACGCAACCGGACCGAGGGCTGGATGGAACAGATACAACGCATCATGCAAAGCAATCGCAGCGAGCAACGCCTGCAGCAGACTTATCTGGCCAATTACTAATGGGAACTTTTAATAATTCGTCACACCGGCGAAATCTGAATTATTAGAGGTTCCATAATCCGACCTACGATGCATGCTTCCCGCCAACCTTATCTCGACGCTGAAAGCGCTATCGGTCACCGATAAACCGCTGATCACGGCGACACCGGACAAAGGTTCTACCGATGTCGGCAAGCAATTCGAGCCGGGGCAGAAAGTTCAGGGCACGGTGCAGGCGCAAGTCGCCCCCAACGTATTCAATGTCCGCGTTGCCACCCAGTTGCTGCAAATGCAACTTCCCGCGTTTGTCCGCTCCGGTGACACCATCACCCTGCAAGTCGTTTCGCTGCAACCGCGCCTGACGTTCACGCTGGCGGCATCCTCCAACCCCGTCTCCACCCCCGAGTCGCTCAGTGCCGCTTCGCGCCTGCTTTCCTCGCTCTCGCAACAGCCACTGGAAAGAAGTTATGTGCGCCCTCTCCAGAGTGCTCCGTTATGGACCGGCGAGAAAGTACAACCCGACACGACGCAGCTTGCCGGAAAGCTGCACGAGGCGCTCAGCCAGAGCGGCCTGTTCTACGAGTCGCATCAGGCGCAATGGATCGCCGGTGCCCGTCCCACAGCGCAACTGCTACTGGAGCCACAGAATCAGTTGCCGCAAGCTACAAATGCAAAAAATATGGAGACTGCCAACAGTACGCTGGCTGCCACCCAAACGGGAAACGAGCTGCATGCCGCAACAACCAACATCCCTGAGCATTTGCAGACGCTGGTACAGCAACAGATGAGCACGCTGGAAACGCACCAGGTGCTGTGGCAAGGACAAGTATGGCAGGGCCAGGAGATGCGCTGGGAAGTGAGCGAGGACTCGCCACACCGCAAGGCGCAAGGGGTTGAGGAAGGGCAGTGGGTCACCCAAATCAATCTGGACTTGCCCAATCTGGGCGGCGTCTCCGCACGTCTCAGCTTCAACGGCAACGCACTGAATCTGTCCCTGGACGTAAGCGATGCACAGACCCGAGAAAGAATGGGAAATACCAGTTCGCAACTGATTGCAGCCTTGTCCGAACGCGGCATTCCCGTCGTTCATACGCAGATCACCCAAACGATCATCGCACAGGACAACTGAAAATGAATCGCAAGCGCCATGATCGTTTTCCCTCTCCCCCGCCCCCCCTCTCTCACAGGGCGAGGGGTACAGCCGGATGCTACGCAAGATTCTCGTTATATGAGCACGCCGGATAAACCTCCGTCCAGACAGATGGCAGTTGCCCTCGCCTACCGCAACGGCGATGCAGCACCCAAAGTGGTGGCCAGCGGTCGAGGCCTGATTGCGCAGGCCATCATTGAGCGCGCCAGGGAGAACGGCGTCTTTGTACATGAGTCCGAAGAACTGGTCAGTATGCTGATGCAGGTGGAACTTGATCAGCACATCCCCCCGCAACTCTATCTGGCCGTAGCCGAGTTGTTGGCTTGGCTATACCGTTTGGAGCGGGGAGAAACCGCCTCAATTCCCGGTACTGCACCGATAGCAAACCCGATACAATCGTCAAAGGTGAAACCACGTTGACGATAGCCCCATGCGTACCAAAGAGATACCGCTGAAGATAGAACTGTTCTCCAACGACGAGGAAAACGACTTCCTCGTCAGCAATCCCAAAGAGATCCTCTCCATCCTGCAAACCATCGTCCAGCGCAAATCGCGGGTCGCCTTATATTACAACGAGGGCAACAGCATGGTGCTGACGATGATCCTTGCGGTTGATGAAAACGGCGTCTGGATAGATGCGGCATCCAATCCGCTCGACAACAGGCACATCGAACGCAGCAAGCGCGTCATCTTCGTCACGACACACAATCAGGCCAAGGTACAGTTCGTCGCAGGCGATGTCGTGCTTGGAATGTATGAAGATGCCCCCGCATTCAGCATGGCCATGCCAAGAAAACTGCTGCGTCTGCAACGGCGCGACTATTACCGGCTGGTCACCCCCGAAATCGATGCTATCAAATGTATCATTCGTCCCGTTCCCGGCCAGATCCATATCCAGCACGAGGTCACCGTGATGGATATCAGCATAGGCGGCGTCGCATTGGTCTGTGAAGCAAGCGGAATCGAACTGCAGCCGGGCATGGTGTATGAACACTGCCAGATCGAACTGCCGGAGATCGGCAAGCTGGAAGCATCCATCGAAGTGAAGAATACTTTTGAGATCACAGACCGCAACGGTAAAGTCAAGCGCCGGGCTGGTTGCGTGTTCGTCAAACCGGATGGTATGACCACTATGCTGTTACAACGTTATGTGGCACAAATGCAGCAACGCTTGGCCAGAATGAAAGATTAACTATTTGTTCTAATTAAAAATAATGACTCTTTATGACAGCCTCATTGCCAAAAAAAAACTGGCCATCATGCAACCCTACTTGTTCCCCTATCTGGGGTACTGGCAGTTGCTGGCAGCTGTAGACAAGTTTGTATTGCTGGATGACGTGAACTTCATCAACCAGGGATGGATCAACCGCAACCGGATCGCGGTCAACGGCCTTCCATTCTGGTTAACCGTGCCGCTACAGGGAGCCAGCCAGAACCGCCTGATCCGCGATATCGATATCGTTGCCGATGACGGATGGAAAAAGAAAATGCAACGCACCTTGTCTTCGTCTTATGCGCAGGCGCCTGAGTCCGGGCCTGTGCTGTCCTTGTTCGAGCAATGGCTGAGCCGAGCCGACGGCGACCTGTCCGCAGCACTGCATTTGGGCATTACGCTGATATCCGCGGCACTCGGCATTGCCACGACCATCGTTCCCAGCAGCAGCATCTATCCCAAGAACGACCTGAAAGGGCAAGACCGTATTCTGGATATCTGCCAACGCGAGGGAGCATCGGTCTATGTCAACCCTCCCGGCGGACGCGAGCTTTACGATGCCGAGGCTTTTCGGCAAGCCGGGATAGAGTTGATGTTTCTGCAACCCGACTTGCACCAGAATGAATTGCGCACTGGTGCGACCGACGGCAGCGTGTTATCCATCCTCGACTCGCTGATGCACAACCCCGCAGAAGAACTGGCCGATGCAGTAAAACGTTTTGAACTAGAGGCCGCCTGACACAGTAAGATTAGTAGAGGGATAGCAAATGTTCAAATGGATCAAGAAAGGGCGTGTATTTGTCCCAAATAACAATTACCCATGGATGTTCAGTCATGCCCAGTGCCCGTTTCCTTTAGAGTTTGATAGCTTCATCAGGGTGTATTTCGCCACGCGAGAAGACTATAAAGTCGGAATGTGCCGGGCCTATGGCGGATTCGTGGATTTGGACAAAAGCACCTTTAAGGTTATCAACATTTCTTCGCAACCATTAATCGAATTAGGCGGTGTGGGTGAATTCGACGAATTTGGTTCCATGCCGATAAGCGTAGTCAGGCATGACGGCGAGTTCTATCTTTATTATGTCGGCTGGTCCCGCCATTACAGTGTGCCCTACGATTGGGAGATCGGATTGGCCAAAAGCGTGAACGGCGAAAGATTTACCAAAGTGGGCAAGGGACCGCTTCTTGGCCCCACTCTGAATGAACCTTACTTAAACTCAACCCCGGTTGTCTATAAACTCGCTGAAGACGACTGGCATATGTTCTACCACACCGGCGTAAAGTGGATAAAAGAAGGCGACCAACTTGAGTCACAATATGTGATTAAGCACGCAACATCCAGAAATGGTCTGGATTGGAACAGAAACGATATTCAGGTGATCCCCTTCAAGGTGGAAAACGAATGCCAGACCACCCCCGCAATTATGCAACTGGGGGACAGATTTCATATGTTCTTTTGTTACCGCTTCGGGTTGGATTTCAGAGCGGACAAAGATAAATCCTATCGCATCGGCTACGCTTACTCAGACGATCTGCTTAACTGGACCCGCGACGACTCACAGGCCGGAATCGATGTTTCCGAGACGGGATGGGACTCACAGATGATCGAGTACCCGCACATCGCAAAGATTAATGGAAAATTTCTCATGTTCTATTGCGGCAACCATTTTGGAAAAGAAGGGTTCGGATATGCGGAACTGGAGTTATAGATCGAATTTTGATCCGGAGAAGATCGCATGAAAGTTGCCAGATATATAGCTGAAATGCTGAGAGCCAACGGCGTTGATACGGTATTCGGCCATATCGGTGGATTCAATGCGGATATGATCGACGCGATAACCGAAAGCAAGAAGCAAAGATTCGTACTGAATTATCACGAACAGGCGTCCTCGTTTGCGGCCAACGCCTTTGCCATGGTCAGGGAAAATGTGGGGGTAGCCACCTCTTCAGGCGCACCCAGTTCCTGTAACCTTGTCGCAGGGATCGCTAACGCATTTTTTGACTCAGTCCCCTGCCTTTTTCTGGTTGGAAGCGTCCACACCAAAGCAGTCAAAAAGTCTCCCGAAGTCAGGCAGAACGCCTTCGAAGAACTCGATATGATCTCGTTGGTCACCGGGATAACCAAATATGCCGTGAAGGTAAACGATCCACGGGATATAAGGTATTGCATGGAAAAGGCGCTTTATGTCGCCAGAGAAGGGCGTAAAGGACCTGTAGTCCTCGACATTCCCTATGACGTTGCCCGAAGCGACGTTAATGTGGAGGAACTGAAAGGTTTTTCTCCGCAACAAGAAGAATACTTCGATCCAATCGATGTGCACGAGTTTGTCAAAATATTGGAAAATTCCAAACGGCCTTTGCTGCTTCTCGGGGGGGGATGCAGGAGTGCCATGTCAAAACGGACGTTACGCGAACTGCTCGACAAGGTGGCTATTCCAGCCGTTGCGTCCCTTTGCGGACTGGACGTACTGCCTCATGATCACCCTTGTTTTGTCGGTTTTATAGGACATTATGGCAATCGATACGCCAACTTCGCGCTGGCAAATTGTGACGCCCTGATCGTGTTGGGGTCCAGGCTGGACGAAAGGCAAATTGCAGGTGATAAGGCCAAGTTTGCCAAGGATGCAAAGATTGTCCGCGTCGATATCGATCGCGTAGAACATGGCCGGAGTATTGCGGCTCACGTGAGCATTTATTCAAGTGTCGAGAATTTCCTGGGGACGGTTGTTGAGGGAAATTATCAAGGGCTGAGCTTTCCGAAATGGCACGACGCGATTGCCGGGTGGAAGAAACGTTATCCATCTCACGATATGAAACTCGATGAAGTCAACGCGCATAATTTCCTGAACGCCATATCCGAGTATCTTCCGGAAAATCTCGTGGTTTGCGTCGATGTTGGACAGAACCAGATGTTTACGGCGCAGTCATTACGGCTGCAGCAAGGAAATAAACTTCTGAATTCTGCGGGGTACGGATCAATGGGATATTCCCTTCCGGCCGCAATAGGTGCGGCATACGCCCAGCCCGACGCAACTATCATTTCCATAAATGGCGATGGCGGCCTGCAAATGAACATACAGGAATTGCAGCTCGTCAAGCGAGACAAACTCCCGATCAAAATCATCGTCCTGAATAATAATTGTCTCGGCATGATCAGGAGGCTGCAGGAAAGACTTTTTGATGATCGCACCGTCGCCACGGTGCAGGGCTATGAGTCTGCTGATTATTCCGCAATAGCCCCCGCATATGGTCTGGAATATGTGAAGATTGATTCGGCAGATCAATATTGCCTTATGAAGGATCTGTTAAACAGCCCCGTCTCTGTTCTCGTAGAAGTAATGCTCCCCAAAAAAATAATGAACAACCCCGAGCCTGGTGCCGAGATCGATTTGCAAACGCCACTTCTCTCCAAACTTGAAAACGAGCAGATTAAAATGGATTGCAAGTTCTGATGTGCACAATTTTGGTTTCAGGTGCCTCTGGTATCGTTGGATATGGCATTCTAAAATCTTTGAGGCAAAGCCATCAGGATTGCCGGTTGATTGGTACTACCGTACATGAGGGTAGCGTAGCTCCGGCTTTTTGCGATATTTTTGAAAAAGCCCCGATGACCAATGATGCAAGCTATTTCACATGGTTGGTTGATTTGATCAAGAAATACGGCGTTTCACTGGCCATTCCCGGGATTGAAGTGGATGTATTTGCCTGGAACGAGTACCGGGCAACAATTGAACAAAGCGGTGCAGTCGCTGCGCTGAACAATCCGGAACTGATCAGATTGTGCTCAGACAAATGGCTCTTTTACCAACGCCTCGTAGAAAACAACTCACCGCACGCCATTCCGACCAGCCTGGAGTTTGCGGGAACAGCAGGGCAATTTCCTTTATTGATGAAGCCAAGAAAAGGATCAGCTTCACAAGGAATAGACATCATCGAAGACAGGGAGAGCCTTGAGAAGCACATGAGCGCCCCCAAGCCCATGATGATGTTCCAGCCGGTAGTTGGCAGTGTGGAGGAAGAATATACGATCTCTGCCTTTTTTGATAAGAACAGCAAATTGTGTTGTTCTATTACCCTGAAAAGAAAGCTATCCCAGGCAGGTTTCACTGAAAGCGCAGAAACCGCCGAGTTGGCCGGAGTCGATGACGCACTTGCCCATTTGGGCGGGATATTCAAGCCCGTTGGCCCAACAAATTTTCAATTCAGAGTTGATCAGGGGCAGCTTAAATTGCTGGAAATCAATCCGCGAATCTCCTCAGCCACATCAATCAGGACGGCATTCGGCTACAATGAAAGCGCCATGGCCGTCGACCTGTTCCTTCTGGGCATAAGCCCTGGTCAGCCAAAACTAAGAAGTGGTTATGCGGTCAGATATACAGAGGACAAGATATTTTATGATAGCGCTAATCTCTGACATCCACGGTAATTACGAAGCGTTATCCAAAGTATTGGAAAAGATCGACAGCATGGGCATCAAGGAGATTTACTGCCTTGGCGACGTGGCCGGTTACTACTCCGAGATAAATGAATGCTGCGATGAGTTACGCAGGAGAAAGATCAAAACAGTAATGGGCAACCATGACTGGTATGTGGCTGGAAAGAGTTTCTGCCCAAGATCAAAGAGTGTAAATGACTGTCTCAAGTATCAGAGGACTGTCATCACCGAAGAAAATTATGCCTGGATTAGCAACCTGCCCGTTTTTCTACACGTAGGCGAATTGTCGATCGTACATGGCGGTTGGGGCGACCCTATTGATGAATATGTGAACCCTGCTGAGGAATACTTTTCGCAGGTCGATGGCAAATATTTTGCCTCGGGACACACTCATAGACAGGTAATCTGCCAATTCGGGGATAAGGTTTACTGCAATCCCGGATCTGTCGGACAGCCCAGAGACAATGATCCAAGAGCCGCTTTTGCAACATTTGATGGAAGAATGTTTCACCTTCATCGGGTCGAGTACGATTTCAACAGAGTCGGTGAACTAATGGAAAGGGCAGGCTTTTCCGGTTATTACTATGATTGTTTAAAGAGCGGCGCCAAAAGGCTCGGCTGGGCAGAGCCTATAGGGTGATGAACCGGAACTACGGACATTCGAAGGGCCCCTGCGCGGAGCTGAGGATGTAATTCAGTCTCTAATCGACAAATAAATTGATATGTCTCCATCACCCCGAAGGAGGAAATCATGGCACAGCCAGACAGTAGCGCAGTTGCACCAAGCGCACTATTGCGATTTCAGCCAGTCATGCCAGATCATCCTCAATCTGGCTTCGAAATTCCGCGTGAATGCTTCAACACTCCACTGCGGTGAGGCGGCCACTCGCGCACCAAGAGTAGCTCGCAGATCAGCCAGCCGGGCCGGATCTGCCGCCAGAGCGCATGCCAACCTGATATACCCGTCGACATCTTTCGCGATGAGATCGTCCAGCCGGCACCCAGCCAGTACGGCAGCCGTGCTTCTGCCACGCCAATCCTCGCCTTCGATGGCAATCACCGGCACACCCTGCCATAACGCATTGATGGTGGTTGAGCCGCTGCTATAGGGAAAGGTATCCAGCGCGATATCCACCCATTCGTAGCATCTTCTCATTACATTAAACAAGGATAATCCCTCCAGAATGAGCCTCTCTGGCGCTATACCTCTTGCACTGAAGAAGTCCGACACCCGTTTGCGCTCAGACAGCAAACGCAGATTATTGGATTTCAAATAGAGGCGGGAATCGGGCACCAGCTTTAGCAATTTTGTCCAAACCTCCAGCACATCTTCGCTCACCTTGAAAAAATCACCGAAGCAGCCGAAAGTGATAAAACCTTTGTGCTCCGAAGGCGGCCGCGACGCCACTTGTGGCACCCCCATATCCCAGGCACAGATCGTCCCCGTCGGCATCCGGAATACCTTTTCCACATATACATCTTCCTCGTCCGCGCGGATGCAGTACTCGTCGGAGATTACATAATTAAATGCCTTCACACCCACTGTGCACGGCAAGTTATACCAGTTGACCTGGATCGGTGCAGGCTGCCTGAGCAGTGTTTCAAAATAGTTCGGCGTGCGAATACGTCCGTTGATATCCAGCAAGATGTCGATCACATCGTCGCGTACCAGGTTGAAGAAATCCTGACCGGACATTTGAGCGATGTCGCGATAGCAGTCGACGGCCGGGCGGAGCTCTTCGGCGCCCGGACCGAAGTTATAGCAATACAGCTCGATCTTGCTGCGATCATATAGTTTGAAAATCGGGTAGAGCGTGAATATTCCTATAACGCTCATGAAATAATCGCCAACAATCCCCACTCGCAGGCGTCTGTCTGGATCGCGGTCATTCCTGAATTCGCCCGGATTCGGCAAGGCATCCTCATGCTCATGCGCCCGCGCCCACCTCCTGCTCTCCAGGAAATAGTCCGATGCGGAATGCTTGTTGCTGACGAGATAGCATTTGAGCAGAAAGTTGTGGTTCTCAACGGAATCGCTACGGGATAGATCCTCGCGCGCCATCTTCTCGGCAAGATCGACCAACCCGGAGTTATATAGCGCCTCTTTGGCGGAGAACTGATCCTGCATGAAGGAGCGCGCTTCCAGCATCCGCACATTCGCGAACTGGTCACCCGGAAAGCGTGCCAGCACTTTTTCCAAATACGGTATCGCCTCATCCGGCACCCCCAATGCGATCTTGTTCAGTGCGAGAAGATTCAGTACATTGATATCATCCGGCGCCAGCAGGAAGGCCTCGCTCAAGCTTCGCAGTGAGCTATGTATGTCTTCCAGCCGATAATGAATCATTCCCAGACGCACATGCGCCTCCGCGAAATCGCGCTTGAGCCCGATCGACGCCTGGCAATACTGTAGAGCCTCCGGTATCCGGTCCATGGCAAAAAGCACGGTAGATATATTGAAATTCGCCTGATGCGAATCAGGATGAAGTTCGAGTGTGCGCCGGAAGCATTCCAGGGCTTGTTCCAGGCGTCCGAGCAATATCAGCACCGCTCCGAGCTCATTCAGCGCCTCCACAGAATCCGGGCGCATCGACAGGGCGGTGCGGAAGAACTTCTCGGCGTGCGCGAGCTGCCCCAATTGTTTTGCGGCCTTGCCGATCAGTTGCACTGCATCAGGATGGTCCGGCTCCACCTCCAACAACTTTTGACACAATGAGATTGCCTCATGCATTTGGCCATTTCCAAATGAGGAAACCGCACAAGCCCAATGCGTCGCGACATCTGTTGGTTCGTTGCTTCCAGCCGTTTTTCCGTTGGTCAAAATAGCCCCCCGCATTTTTTCGTAACGTTTGCAGGCGAAATATCACCCGAATTGCCGGATTGCCCTTGCCCCCCAGCCCTTGAGGTCCTTCATGGCAGCCATGGCGATGAAACTACCCTCGGCGATACTTAACGTATCGTGCCAGCTCCGCATAATCTTTCAGACCGAAAATAGCGGCTGTCCATCGCGCCACCTTCCCGATCTCCGATTAGTCCTTGATCACATACGCCGTCGGCATCCAACCGTTCGGAAATGTCCGCATCACCGCGTGCGGCAACACCTCGCGCACCGCGCGCGTCTCGCCGGGTGCGATGTCCATATTGTATTGGTCGAAGATGACGCTGCCGCCCGGCGTCATGCGTTCCCAGAAATGCAGCAGACTGTTGCCCATATCGCCCGGTACGAAATCGCTTTTAGACATGATCGGCCTACCCCTTGAATTTGATGAACAGCGCTTTTCCACATTCGAAGGCGCACGCGATATCCGCACTATGCTGCGCCAGCAAAGCATCGCCGACACGACGCGGACCATCGCCGTGCACCCAGACATAGTCATCGAGGATGAGCCAGCCGTTCCTGTCCAGCAGCGGCAGCCACGACTCGCAATCCAGTTTGACCTGCGCGTAGTCGTGATTGCCGTCGATATGCATCACCGCGATACGCCCCTCGTAATCCACGCGCCCGAAAGCCGGGCTCTGAACCGACTTGTCCCGTTGGAGTATCTCGCAACCGCGCACCGATTCCTGGCGCAGGTAATTGAAACTACCGAAGCCGATCGGAAAGGTATTAATGGCGAAATCCTGCGGCGGCACATCCCATCTCCATTCGTTCACCAGCCCTACCCTGACCGTTTCGGGCGAATCGTGCTGCGTGGCGGCAGCGGCCTGCCACGGATCGATAGCGAGCACGTTGCCGACACGGTAGCGACGCGACAACAACGCCAGCACCGAAGCCGACTTGCCGACCAGAGAACCAACCTCGACCACGTCACCCTTGGGCGCACTGGCAAAGATCGCCATCATTGCGGCAATCTTCTGTTCGTTCGATTCGCCGTAAATATGACCGGACATGCGGAACACCGCTGCGATCTCGAGGTCGCTGAGGTCGCTCTTGCCGCCCGCGCAATCGTCGATGAATTGGCGGTAGCTCGCCACCTTGCTCATCAGCCGGTCGAAGCGTTCCATCTCGCGCTTGATGGGAGAACTGCCGATCAGCCGCAGCGGCAGCCTCTGTTCGGCGATGAAGCGCTGCAACCATGAATACGCGGCTGCCACCGGTGCATAAACGCGAACCACATTGTGTTGTTTCACCAGCGCCATGAAACGCGCCGGAAACTCCGGGTCATCCACGTAGGGCAATATGGCCAGCTCGCCCGCTTCTGCGGCCAGTTCTGCGTCCCAGACCGAGGAAGCCGCTACTACACGTTCGTCGCGTTCGCGCGACACTTCGAGATATTCGCGCCCGTCAGGATGTGCGGCGGGAAACACCAGGGTGACTTGTTCTGCTGGTTTCGGCTGCATGTCTTTCTTCGGTCCCATCTGTCCGCCCTCACTCGCCGCGCGCTGCACGCACCACGCATGCCACGATTCCGTCCTGCGTCTCCGCATCTAGATCCGGGTAGATCGGCAGGCACAACACGCGATGCGAGATGTCCGACGCGACCGGCAGGTTGCTCGCAGCGGACGAATGCAATCCGCGATACACGGGAAACTCGCTGATCAGCGGATAGAAATAGCGCCGCGCAAAAATATTATCCTCGCGCAAACGCCGGTAGAGCTCGTCGCGCGTGACCGCGAAACCTTCCTCGACAAAGATGGGGAAATACGGATAGTTGTAGCGTATGCCCGCCGGTATCGGATGCAGCCGGATACCCGGCAAGTCCCCCAGTGCCTTGCGGTAACGTGTATCCACCCGTTCGCGTTTCAGTAGCGCGTCATCAATGTATTTCAGCTGCAAAAGACCGAATGCCGCCTGTACTTCATTCATTTTGCCGTTAATGCCGGGACCGATCACCGTGACCTCGTCGGCGAAGCCGAAGTTCTTCAGGTAATCGATGCGTTGTTTGGTCTTGGCGTCGCGGCAAATGATGGCACCGCCTTCGAAAGTGTTAAAGACCTTGGTGGCATGGAAGCTGAGAATGGACATGTCGCCGTACTCAAGTACCGAGCGCCCATTGCCCATGCGCATGCCGAAGGTGTGCGCCGCGTCGTAGATCACCTTGAGGCCGTAGGTGTCGGCGATATGCTCGATCTCGTCCACCGCACAGGGTATGCCGTATACATGCACCGGGAGGATGCCCGTGGTCTGCGGCGTGATGGCCGCCTCGATCTGCTTCGGGTCAAGATTGAGACTCACCGGGTCGATATCCACGAACACCGGCTTGATACCGTTCCAATCCAGCGCGTGGCTGCTCGCCACGAAACTGTATGGCGTGGTGATGACCTCTCCCGTCACCCTAAGCGCCTGCAAAGCGGTGACCAGGGCCAGGGTCGCATTGGCGAACAGCGAGATGTGTTCGACACCCAAATACTTCGCCAACTCCTGTTCAAGCTCCTGGTGATAGGGGCCATTGTTGGTGAGCTGCTTGCTGTCCCAAATTTTTTGCAAATAGGGGATGAACTCTTCCAGCGGAGGAAGCAAAGGTTGTGTAATGAAAGTTTTTTTTCTCATGCTCATCTCCCTTGTTTACACCAGACCTGCCATATATTTCGGTAGACTTCTTCAATCTCCCTTGTAAATCTGACTGGATCACGGCTCGACATCTGCACCCGCAATCCTTGCCGGGTCGTATTCAAACCGTTCAAGTCCTGTACCGTTCGTATGGCACATTCCGCATATTCTTCCTCATTTCGTGTCACGAATTGCGATAGCCCGGCCGCACTCACAATACTGGCGCCAGCACGGGAAATCGAACGATCACCCGCCAATGCCACGACTGGCACCCCCATCCACAGCGCATGATAGGTCGTGGTGCCGCCGTTATATGGAAAAGGATCAAGGGCAAGATCGATCTGGTGATGCAAGGCAAGATACTCGTTCATGTTCAGACGCGGCTGCAACAGCAGGTGCTCAGCCTCCACGCCGTATTTGGCGAACAGATCGAGCATCCATTTCTCCTGTTTGGTTTGCGCATTGCCCAGCATCAACCGCGACATCGGCACTGCCTTTAGAATTCGCGCCCACAACGCAATGACTTTCTCGTTGAGCTTGGACGGGTTATTCAGGGAAGCAAAGGTAAATGGCGCCCCATCCAGTGCCGGGAGCCTGTTCACCGGCGGCGCGTTTACATCCGGGCGATAAATCGCAGACGCCGACAAACGCACAAAGTTCTCGGTATGAAATGCATCTGTCATGCCGGGCGGATCCAGATACGCATCGGTCAAACGGTAGTCCATTGCCTTCAAGCCGGTCGTACCGCAATAACCAATCCAAGTGACTTGAACCGGCGCCGGTTTGCGCGCAAACACCGGCAGCCTGTTGTAAGCGGTATGTCCTGACAGATCGATCAGAATATCGATACCGTCCGCCAGGATCTGTGCACTCAATTGCTCGTCGCTCATCCTGAAACATTGAAACCAGTGATCCGCCAAGCCACGCAGTCGCGCAGTCGTCGCATCTTGCAGCGGATGATTTGCATAGCAATAAACCTCGAAACTGGCCTTGTCGTGATTCGCCAGAACGGGATCAATGAAATAGGCCACCGCATGATTCCGGAAATCCCCCGAGACATAGCCGATCTTCAAACGGCGCCCGGGGTCACAGGAGTTTGCATGCCGGGGCCAGCCCCCTATGAATGGCACTTCAAACGTCTCGCTGAAACGGCAGCTTTCCGCAAACAGCTCGGCAGGTGAAGCCGAGTTGTCGTATAGCATCGTAAACAACAGATTGCTGTAGGCACCAGCGTGCCGCGGATTCAGCTTGAGCGCCTCGCGAAAAGCCGAAATCGCCTCGGCGGATCTCCCCAGAGGCGCGAGTGCATTGCCGAGGGTGATATAGGGATCGGCGAAATCGGGCTTGAGCGCCAATGCTTTCCGGCTATATTCGATCGCCTCGCTATATTTGCCGACTTCACGATACAGCACAGCGATATTGTTGTAGGTCAGCGGATTATCCGGCGCCAGCTCAATCGCCTTCTGGTAACTCTCCATCGCTTCATTCCGCCGCTCCAGGTCGGCAAAAATACAACCCAGATTGGAATACGCTTCGGCGAAGTTCGGCTTGAGCGACAACGCCTTTCGATACTGGTCAATGGCAGCCTGCAACTGCCCCGTATCTCGCTCGAGATTACCAAGATTGTTGCAGGCTTCAGCATAGTCTGGATTGAGCTTTTGCGCCTGCAACAGATGTTCTCGTGCTTCATCATATCTGCCAAGAATCTTGAGCACAGAGCCGAGATTATTGTGCGCCGCTGCGTAATCCGGCCGCAAAGCCAATGCTTGGCGGTAACTCGACAAAGACTCTTCTTCCCGCCCAGTCTCGGCCAGTATCAAACCGATATTGTTATGTGCATCAGCAAAGTCCGTCTTGTACGACAGCGCCATACGATAACTCGCCAGCGCCTTTTCCCCCTGCCCCTGTTTCCATAGCGCATTTCCAAGGTTGAAATGAGCTTCTGCAAAAGCCGGTTTGATCTTTATAACCTTCCGATACTGCGCAATTGCCCCATCGAGCTGTCCCCGTTGCTCCAATAGCGTGCCCATGTGATTCAATGCCTCGGAGAAATCCGGCTGAAGTTCGATGGCCTTTTGATAGCATGCCAGCGCCTCGTCAAGCAGCCCCAGATCGGTTAACACCAAGCCGGCGTTGCTGTAATACAACGGAGTGGCGGGCGCGGCCTGAATGGCTTGACTGATCAGGTCGAGAGCCTGTTCGCGCTGCCCGGACTGATGTGCGATAAGGCCAAGCAGGTGCAATGCATCCGCGTTGGCGGGGTGTTTCTGCAGCACTTTTTGGTAGATCTCGGCGGCCAGTTCCAAACGTCCGGCATGCTGGTGCTGCAAAGCAGCATGTATCGCTTCAAGCACTGCAGTCTGCGATTCCTGAACAGCAACGCCAAGTGTCTTTGCTTCTCCTTTACCAAGGCAACATTTCTTGTATTTTTTGCCGCTGCCGCAAGGACAAGCGTCGTTTCGCCCAGGTGCACCCATACCTCCCCCCCAAGTTCAGACCTGCATATTCATGATGTCGTTATAGGCCGCCACCACCTTGTTGCGCACCTGTATAGTCGTCTGGAACGAGATATTGGCCTTCTGCATGGCAATCATCGTATCGCTCAGACTCACTTTGTCATCGCCCATGGCAAAGGCCTGTTGCAAGTCCGTCGCCTGATGTTGCGCCTGGTTGACGCCGTCCAGGGAAGATTTCAGCACATTGGCGAAATCCAGGCCGCCTGTTGCGGCGGGCGCCTGGGCGGGCTGCCCTTGAGATGCGGCCACCGCCGCCCGCATCTGGCTTAACAGACTATCCACGTTGGTAACGTCCATACTCATGACCCACCTCCTTCTTTGGCGAAGCTCGTAGCGCTCGTTTTCATGACGGTACTGTATCCCCCATACCAGTATGGCAAGCAGCGGAAAAGCACCCGATTTCCCCCGCTTTTCGGCATACTGATCTTGTTTCCCGGGCAGATAATGCGCAGCGTGAGGGAGTGCCCCTTGTTCGATTTGGAAGAAAAGCATGGCTGATACAGATATCGCGAACCCTTCTTTGACCAGGCTGCTGCTCGGCATGCCCAGTCAGCAGAAACTGGGTTTGATCGTGGCGGTCGCCGCCACGGTGGCACTGCTGGCAGGGTTGTTCATGTGGGGACAGACGCCGGATTACCGCGTACTCTATGCAAACATGTCCGAGCGCGACGGCGGATCGGTCATCGAAGCCCTTCAACAGCAAAACATCCCCTATAAGTTCTCCGAAGGCGGCACGCTGATGGTTCCCGCCGACAAAGTGCATGAAGTGCGCCTGCAGATGGCCGCAAAGGGCCTGCCCAAGGGCGGCACGGTCGGCTTCGAACTGATGGAGAACCAGAAATTCGGCACCAGCCAGTTCCTCGAACAGGTCAACTATCAGCGCGCCCTGGAGGGTGAACTGGCCCGCTCGGTGGAAACCATGGCATCGGTCGCCAGTGCACGCGTCCATCTGGCCATCCCCAAACAATCCGTTTTTGTCAAAGAACAGCAAAAACCCAGCGCCTCGGTGGTGCTCGCGCTGCATGCCGGCAGCTCCCTGGATGCGGGGCAGGTCAGTGCGATCGTGCATCTGATCTCGAGCAGCGTACCCAACATGCCGTCACAGGGCGTCACCGTGGTGGACCAGAGCGGTACCCTGCTAAGCTCTGCACGCGACAGCAGTGCCGAACAACTGATGGATGCGACGCAGCTCAAATACGTGCGCCAGATCGAGCAGGATTACGTCAAGCGCATCGAGGATATTCTGATCCCGATCACCGGCGTGCAAAATGTGCGCGCGCAGGTCACCGCCAATCTGGATTTTGCGCAATCGGAGCAGACTGCAGAGACCTTTAAACCCAATCAGCCGCCCAACCAGGCGGCAGTGCGCAGCCTGCAAACGCTGGAGACGATGAACGGCACACCCAACACTGGCGGTGTTCCCGGCGCACTGTCCAATCAACCGCCCGTTCCAGCCACCGCGCCCATCGTCGCTCCGGCCAGCGCGGTTGCAGCTGCCGCAGGTGCCGCCACCAACACGCACAAGGAACTCACCACCAACTACGAAGTCGACCGTACCATCCAGCACACCAAGTTGCCGGTGGGCAGCATCAAGCGCCTGTCCATCGCGGTGGTGGTGAATAACCCGAGCACGACCGACAAGGATGGCAAGACCACTTCCCGCCCCTACACCGAAGCCGAAAAGGCTCAAATAACCGCACTGGTCAAGGAGACGGTCGGCTTCGATGCAAAACGCGGCGACAGCCTGAACCTGCTCAACAGCGCCTTCAATGAACAACAGGAAGTGATCCCGGAAACCCCCATGTGGAAGCAACCCGACACCATCGCAATGGCAAAGGATATCTTCAAGTATCTGCTGATTGCGGGCGGTATCGGTTTCCTGTTGTTCGGCATCATCAAGCCCGCTTTCAAAACCATCACCCAACAGAGTGCGGCTCAGGAAGCGGCGCAGGCAACTTACGGGCAGGTCTCGCATGGTGCAGGTGGCGCGACAGGACAATATGCGGCCCAACAGTCGGCAAACTCTTACGAAGACAACCTGCAGCTCGCCAAGCAACTGGCGAAGGACGACCCCAAGATCGTCGCCACGGTGGTCAAGGAATGGGTGAACAAAGATGAGTGATGCGGGCATCAACAAGAGTGCCATCCTGCTCATGACACTGGGCGCGGGCGAAGCGGCGGAGGTGATGAAATATCTGGAACCGAAAGAGGTGCAGAAGATCAGTTCCGCCATGGTCGCGCTGAAGAACCTGTCGCGCGAGCAGATCACCAACGTGTTCGAGGAGTTTCACGTCATCGCGGCCGAAAAAACCACCTTCGGCATGGACTCCGACGAATATATCCGCGATATGCTGACCAAAGCGCTGGGCGACGACAAGGCCGCCGGCCTGCTCGACCGTATCCTGCACAACAGCGACACCAGCGGCATCGAAAGCCTGAAGTGGATGGATCCCTCTTCCGTCGCAGACCTGATCGCCAACGAACACCCGCAGATCATTGCCACCATCATGGTACACCTGGAGCCCGACCAGGCGGCCAGCGTGATGGCGCTGATGACCGAGCGTACCCGCAACGACGTCATGCTGCGCATCGCCACGCTGGACAGTGTCCAGCCTACCGCCTTGCACGAATTGAACGACGTCCTGACCAAGCTGCTTACAGGCAACGTGGTGGGCAAGAAGAGCATCAAGGGCGGCGTCAAGACCGCTGCCGAGATCCTCAATTACATGGGCAACCAGGATGCCGTGCTGGAATCGGTGCGCAGTCACGATTCCGAACTGGCTCAGAAGATGATGGACGAGATGTTCGTATTCGAAGACCTCCTGGAAGTGGACGATCGCGGCATCCAGCTTGTGTTGCGCGAAGTGCAGTCCGAATCGCTCATCGTCGCGCTCAAGGGTGCAAGCGAGGAACTTCGCGAGAAGGTCTTCAAGAACATGTCACAAAGAGCTGCAGAAATGCTGCGCGAGGACCTCGAGGCCAAGGGACCGGTCAAGCTCAGCGAAGTCGAATCCGAGCAGAAAGAGATTCTCAAAGTCGTGCGCCGTCTGGCCGACGAAGGCCAGGTGGTGATCGGCGGCAAAGGAGAGGAAGCCTATGTCTGAATTCTCAGTACCCGCAAGGGCTACGCCGGTGGGTACCCAGCCGTTTCACGGCGACCCTTCCGCAGCTCCCGAAAAGCTTACCGCTTGGCAACGCTGGGAAGCGCCGAACCTGACCACGAATGGATTACGCGCAGGCGAGATAGCACTGCCTACTGCCGCCCAGATCGAGGAGATACAGCGGCAGGCGCGCGAGGAAGGTTTTCGGAGCGGCCATGCCGAAGGTTTGCAAAAGGCCTTGCAGGAAAACCGGCGTTTGTCAGACCTGATCGGTGCACTGGAGACACAGATAGACGAGAAAGTCGCGCGCGAGTTGCTCGAACTCTCCCTCGACGTCGCGCGCCAGATGCTGCATCAGGCACTCAAAGTGAATCCTGAACTGTTGCTTGGGGTAGTCCGCGAAGCTGTCGCCACGCTGCCGCACTACAATCAGGGGGCTCACCTGGTATTGCATCCGGACGATGCGATCCTGGTGCGAGAACGCATGGGCGAACAATTGTCGCATTCCGGCTGGAAAATATTCGAGGATGCCCGTGTCGAACGCGGAGGTGCGCGTCTGGAAACAGCAAACAGCCAGATCGACGCATCGCTGGAGACCCGCTGGAACCGGATCGTGGCGGCATTGGGACAGGAAACCTCATGGTTGATGCCGGAATGAACCTCCACCAACAGCGCTGGCAAGACCTGCTGCATGTGAACCGCGACCTGGTCGCGCAGAGTGCACCCTTGCTGGTGAGCGGGCGACTGACAAAAGTCACCGGGCTGGTGATGGAAGCCGTCGGTTTGCGCATGGCGGTGGGAAGTACCTGCTGGATAGAACTGCCGAACAACCGGATCGAAGCGGAAGTGGTCGGCTTTGCCGGCGACAAGCTGTTCCTGATGCCGGAAAACGATGTGCAGGGTCTGGTTCCGGGTGCCCGTGTGATCCCGTCCGAACCGGTGCGCGCACCCGTTACCATCGGGCAGCGTCAACCGCCGCGCCGCCGCAGCGCCGACCTTGCACGCCATCTTCCGGTCGGCGAACACTTGCTGGGACGGGTACTGGACGGCGCCGGAAGGCCGCTCGACCAGTTCGGTCCTTTATCGGAAAGCAAAAGCGCCCCTCTTCAAAGTCGCCCCATCAACCCGTTGGAACGGGCAGCCATCAAAGACGCGCTGGACGTCGGGGTACGCGCCATCAACAGCCTGCTGACCGTCGGACGCGGGCAACGCATGGGGCTGTTCTCCGGTTCGGGTGTCGGCAAAAGCGTGCTGCTCGGCATGATGGCGCGTTACACCAGCGCGGACGTGATCGTGGTCGGCCTGATCGGCGAACGCGGTCGCGAAGTAAAGGAGTTCATCACCGACATTCTGGGCAAGGAAGGTTTGGCACGCTCGGTCGTCGTCGCCGCCCCCGCCGACACCAGCCCGCTGATGCGATTGCAGGGTGCGGCCTACGCCACCACCATCGCCGAATATTTCCGCGACCAGGGCAAGAACGTATTGCTCATCATGGACTCGCTCACCCGCTACGCCATGGCGCAACGCGAGATCGCGCTGGCCATCGGCGAGCCGCCCGCCACCAAGGGCTATCCGCCGTCGGTATTCGCCAAGCTGCCCCAATTGGTGGAGCGCGCGGGTAACGGTATTGAGGGCGGCGGCTCGATCACCGCGTTCTACACCGTATTGACCGAAGGCGACGACCAGCAAGACCCCATCGCCGACAGCGCACGCGCCATCCTCGACGGCCACATCGTGCTGTCCCGCCGCCTGGCCGAGTCGGGGCATTATCCCGCGATCGATATCGAAGCCTCGATCAGCCGCGCCATGAACCATCTGGTCAGCCCGCAACATTTTCAGCAGGTGCAGCGCTTCAAGCACATGTATGCGCATTACCAGCGCAACCACGACCTGATCAGCGTGGGCGCCTATGTCAAGGGCAGCGATCCATTGCTGGACAGTGCGATCCAGCTGTATCCTCATATGGAGCATTTCCTCAAGCAAGGCATGTATGAGTCGGAACGGTATGTTTCGAGCATGGAAAAGTTCTCCGAATTGTTTCCGAATGAAAGTTGACCGGCATGATCAAACCGTTTTCACTGCAACCTCTGGTTCACTTGGCGCAACAGAAGAACGATGCCGCCACCAAAAAACTTGGCCAGCTCAACCAGCAGCACCAGACTGCGCAGCAAAAACTGGATGCCCTGCAGCAATATCGCAAGGACTATCAGGTCAAGTTCCAGGAGGAAGCAAAAAACGGCATGGCACCTGCCGACATGAAGAATTTCCAGGATTTCATCGGGCGCTTGGATCAGGCCATCCAGCAACAGACCGCGGTGATCGAAAAAACCAAAGCGGGCGTGCAAACCGGACGCAGTGAACTGATGGATGCAACACGCAAGATGAAATCCTTCGACACTCTGGCGCAGCGTCATGCCGATGCAGAAAAGAAACAGGAAGCAAAGAGCGAGCAGCGTATCCAGGATGAACACACGGGACGTTTTACCGCTTACCGCACAGCAGAAAAGAACGGCGACCAATAATTTCAGGAGCAAATGCCATGACCAATCTTCCTATCACGACCAGCACGGCCCAAACCGCTGCCGCCCCCAGCCAGACTTCCACCACTTCCGAAGCCGGCGACGTTCAGAACAGCCAGCCTTTCGGCGAAGTCCTGGCGCGCCAGATCAAGGATCCGGCCGCGAAAGATGCCAAGGCGAACGACAAACCCGGCACCGAAGCGCTCTTGCATCAGGTCACCGACTCGGCCGTCAGCAAGAAAGACGTTGCCGAAATCAGGAATGATGCTCCCGACACCAGGAAGACAAACCCTGTTGCACCGGATAACACGACTGCGTTGCCGACCGACATGCTGGCAGCGCTGATGCCGCAAGTCTTGAATACCGCTGCAGCCTCGAATGCCAAGCCCGAGAACTCTGCAAGTACGGCGCAGGATAAGCTCGGCATTGCAACTCTTAAGTCCAATATTGCCGCCGCTGCCCAGTCAGGTGCAGCCGATACGGCGGCAGTAGCGAACCGCAGCCCCCAGGTCAAGGAACAATCGTTTGCCGCTGCTCTCGACGAGTCGGCCAGCCGCACTCCGGGCGGCATCGAATTGAACGCCGCCACGCAGGCAGCGATTGCCGCGTCTGCCGCACCGAAATCCGATGCCGGTGCGATCGCTTCATTGCAGAACACTGCCGCCAGCATCGCCGCACCAGCTATCCAGCCCGTGCAAGTG
>JGI20214J51650_10000539_pt1 | contig 23536 bp, 16 predicted proteins | sample WetSurMetagenome_FD_51650 | JGI IMG/M metagenome (IMG submission 51650) | reverse complement strand
AGAGCAGGCAGATAACTTTTGGTGTAAACCTTACTTTTTAACCTGATATAAGCATATGATTATGAAAAAAGTAATATATCTGATTAGTTTAATTTTTGCATTCTCTCTTATAGGATGTGAAAAATACCTGGATGCTCCTTCCAAGTCAACACTTGATGAATCTGTCATTTTCTCAAATGTTGACCTGGCAAAAATGGCAGTAGTTGGAATTCTTGACCCAATGGGGGCCACCAATTCATACAGGGGCAGATTCCTTACACACTATGGTGCTAATACCGATATTGAGTGGCTTAATGCCTCCAATTCAGCAAGCGCAAGATCTGACCTCAGCCGTTATGTGAATCTGGCTACAAACACTGATATGAATGGTACAAACAATGTCTGGGCACAGATTTATCTGGGCATTGAACGTGCAAATATTTGCATCAGGGGCCTTAGAACTTATGGAAATATCTCTTCGGATCCTGACCTGGCTCAGTTACTGGGCGAAGCACTTACCTACAGAGCAGTATACTATGCCGACCTTGTAAAGGCATGGGGCGATGTTCCTGCCAGGTTTGAGCCCATTTCTTCTGAGACAATGTATATTGCTAAGTCAAGCCGCGATGTTATCTACAAACAGATAATAGCCGACCTGAAAGAGGCAGAAGACTATCTTGCCTGGCCACTTGAGACCTCAAGAACTTCAACGGTTGAAGTAGCAAACAAAGCTTTTGCAAAAGCACTGCGTGCACGCATTTGCCTTGATGCAGCAGGATATTCACAGTACCCGACAACAGCTGGCGCTTCTGAAATCAGGAGAAGCACTGATCCTGAACTGGCAGTAAGCGTATTATATCCTATTGCGCTACAGGAGTGCAAGGATGTCATTAGCAGCGGCAAAGCAAGTCTTACAGGTACATTTAAAGATTTCTGGGTAACTGTCTGCAAAGAAACAGGTGTTGCCGGCGGCGAATCATTATGGGAAATTCCTTTTTCATCAGGCCGTGGCCGTGTGGCATATACATTTGCCGTAAAACATACCACTGCCGATCAGTTCACTGACCAGGCCCAGGGTGGTGTTTATGGACCACTACCTAATCTGTTTTATGACTATGATGTGAAGGATACACGCCGCGATGTAACCTGTGTCCCTTATTTTTGGGGCACCGCAGTCAGCTCTGTGTCAAAACAGGTGCTGGCTGAAGGCGCAAGCACTCCTTCAGTTAATAAGTGGAATTTTGGGAAATACCGTTACGAGTGGATGACAAGGCGTGTAACATCAACAAACGATGATGGACTGAATTGGGTATACTTGCGTTATTCCGAGGTACTCCTTATGGCTGCAGAGATCGAAAATGAAATAGGCACGCTTGCAAATGCCAAAGACTATCTGAAACAGGTACGACAGAGAGCTTTTGTACAAAGCGACTGGCCTGTTAAGGTAGACGGTTACCTGGCTGCCATTACAGACAAGGATAAGATGTTCACCGCAATCGTTAATGAACATGGTTATGAATTTGCCGGCGAAATGCTGCGAAAACAGGCTCTGATACGCTGGAACCTGCTGGGCACTAAACTAGCCGCCGCAAAAGTTAAAATGTCCAATCTGAGCAACCTGACAGGGGACTACACTGATGTCCCGTCAACACTTTATTACAAATATGCAACTGATGGTGTTACACTTCAGATTTACGGATTAAACAGGGGTGAAACAAGTGATATGTCAGGTAGCTATACCTATAACGCAATATATGTGAGCCCAACAAAGCTTGATCCGACAAAGATAGCTTCTCTTTACACCAATAATCCGGATAATTACCAGTTCTGGCCTATCTGGCAGGTGTTTATTGATGGCAGCAACGGAATGCTGACAAATGACTATGGCTACTAACAATACTAAATTGTTATATATGAAAAAAATACTTATAAATATAGGTTTACTCATCGGGTTTTTTGCAGCATTTTCCCTGAATGCCTGTAAAGAAGAGATAGACCCGGTTGTTGAAGAACTTTCATTCAGCAGAGCATTCTCTCCGATTAATCTGTCAGCGGTAATTAGTAATCAGACTACTGTTACCATTACCTGGACAGCAGTAAAGGATGCAAAGCAGTATGTAATGGAAATTTACCAGGGCACTGATGTTACGACGGGCACTCTTGTCCAGACGGTAACTCTTGATGCAACTGTCTTAACATACTCAAATATCTTCACAGGAGACACTAAGTATGTCGCAAGACTTAAAGCTGTAAGTGATATCACAGGTGTTGAAGACTCAAAATGGTCTGAGGTTGCCTTTACAACAGCTCCTGAAAACCTGTTCACTAACTATAAGAGTTATCTTACAGGGCTTAATCAGTGTCTTGTTAACTGGAAACCAGGACAGAATGTAACCGGACTTTCATTTATTAATGGGAGTAACACCATTACATATACCCTGAATGCAACTGAAATTGCAAATGGCTCAGCTACTGTGACCAGCCTTCCAAATGCAGTTTATACAGTGAAACTTATGTATAACTCTGCTGTAAGAGGTACTACTAAGGTTTTAATTGAAGGAGACAGGCTTCTTGCTGCAGGTGAAGATCTTAAGACTGCCCTTAAGGGTATGACATCGGGACAGGTACTTCTGCTCACCAATGGTACGAGCTTTGGACTGACCACTTCTGACACTGTAAGCGTAAGCATCAAAGTACGAGGCGTCCTTTCCTCAAGCCTTCCTGTGATATATCTTGCAACAGGCGGAGGTAACCATATGTTTGACCTGGGTGCTTCAATAACTTCAGCTGACTCTCTTGTCTTTGAAAATGTTGCTCTCAGCGGTTACTATGATGATGCAGGTGTTACAAGACACAGGGGCTTCATTGATGAAGAAGCTACCGCATTCGATGTGGGGACAGTAAAATTTAAAAACTGTATCCTCAGGAACTCAGGCCGCAGTGCAATACGTCTGCGCGGTGGATCATACATTCAGACCATCCGCAATGTGATATTCGATGGTTGTATAATGTACGATTACGCATGGGATAGCCACTATGGGGTACTGAATGGTGGTGCTGGCGGTAACTTCAATAGCATCACATTCAAAAATTCAACACTTTACAACCTTCGCGGTGGTATCATTAACTACACTGCCGGAGCCGGTTGTACAAGCGTTTTGGTTGATAACTGTACTTTTAACCAGACAATGATGGATGCGACTACCGGAAGATATCTTATTGATTTTGGATCAGGTACAAACAACACGTCAGCCGGACCATTAACAATAAGCGATTGTATCTTTGGCCAGACCAGCGCTATTGCTCTTGGAGTAAGGAACAGTGCTATGACATTGTCAGTTACTGGTTCATATTATACAACTGATTTTGCAACTACAGCCACGACTCTTTCAAGCTTGTGTACTGCATATTCCGGAGCTTCTACAGCATTGTGGACCGCTCCGCTTTCAGGCACATTTACTTTCCTTGATGCTGCATTTGCAGGTAAGAGTACTGCAGGTGACCCGCGTTGGAAGTAGTAATAGTGATTATTTAAGTTTGAGGTTAGTTAATTAGTCATCTGAAATGACCGGGAGAAAATTCTCCCGGTCATGAGGATGATTTAATCTAAGTCAGGATGGGCCCGGCGACAAAGGAGCCGGAGGGTGCTATGTTATTGTAATAATGTGCAAAAAAATAATTATTAATTGAGAGAAGCAGGCATCATATTTTCCATGTTGTTTCTTCTGAACCTCACTTCGTCGGCGCAGAATGAAACAAATATTCTGGACTGGAAGAGTGACGCATCGCTCAGAACTTACCTACTGCTGAAGATGCATGACCAGTATGATCAGCGACGGGTAGCCGTTGATTATGCGCTTACATCAAAAGCTTCAATGGAGCAATACAAAAACAGGTGCAGGGAGAAATACATTAAGCTGCTTGGTGATTTTCCAGAGAATACTCCGTTAAACACAACAATAACAAGGCATTCCCAACTCAAGGGGTATAGTGTTGAGAATGTTTATTTTGAATCACGGCCGGCGCATCATGTCACGGCAAACCTGTATATCCCTGACGGAAAAGGTCCTTTCCCTGCAGTGCTTTTCTTCATGGGCCATGAAATGACATCAAAAGCCACCGAATCATATCAGAAAACAGCAATACTATTTGCCACAAACGGATTCGTGGTTCTTGCCGTTGACCCCGTTTCACAGGGCGAAAGAGTTCAGTTTACTGACTCTGCAGGAGTGAGAATATTGCGTGGCAGCACTACCGAACACACACTGCTTAATGCAGGTGCAAATCTTATAGGCGGCAGCATTGTGGCCTGGGAACTTTATGACAATGTAAGGGCGCTTGACTACCTGGCTTCACGATCTGAGGTTGATGCTGATAGAATAGGTTGTCTGGGTAACTCGGGAGGAGGCACGCAGACAGCTTACTTTATTGCCTTTGATAATCGCATAAAGGTGGCTGCTCCATGCAGCTTCATCTCACGGCGTGAGCGCAACTTTGAACTTACCGGCTCCGCCGACGGATGTCAGCATTTACCCTTTGAGGGACGTGAACAGCTTGAGATTGGTGACTTCCTCATAATGTTCGCACCCAAGCCCCTCCTTATTCTTGCCGGCAGATATGATTTTGTTGACTACAGAGGTACTATGGAGACATTTTCAGAGCTTCAGTCGGTTTATAGCCTCTATGGAAAAAAGGATAGGGCATGCATGTTTACATATAATGATGGACATGGCATCTCTAAACCAAAGCGCGAAGCAGCCGTGAACTGGTTTTCATTGTGGCTGAAAGGTAAAGATGAAAATGTCAGTGAAGGAGTCATCACAGTTGAAGATGAAAAAGAGCTGAATTGCACTTCTACAGGTCAGGTAAACAGCTTCTTTAAAGGAGAAAAAGACGTTCAGGATTTCACTCTTCAACAAGCTGTGGATCTCAGTTCTCAGCGAAACGATTTCCTTGAGAAGACGACATTTGCCCGGACGCAGGAGAAAGTAAAAGAGCTGCTTTCAGCCGGCAGCAATGAGTTTACAGTAACAGCAGAAATAAAAGGAGTGGAGCATAAACAGGCATATTTTATTCAGAAGCTTATTTTGAGGCGGGGTGATGAAGTGCCAATGCCATGTCTTGCATACATTCCTGAAACATTTGGTCGAAACGATACCGTTGTTGTATGGCTCAATGAAAAGGGGAAGAGTGAAATTGCATATGATAATGAGCAATTGTCTGGTTATTTAAATGCCGGTAATCCTGTTTTTATTGCTGACCTGCGTGGAATGGGTGAAACGGCAGAAAAACAAGATGCCAACGAATCAAAATACTATAACCGGGAATACCACAATGCCATGCTGGCCTTACATATTGGCAGCCCTTTACCCGGTCAACGCACTGATGATATACTTGCATTAATTAAATATATCTCACAGCAGACGGGCATGAAAGACAGACCGGTTAAAATAATTGCCACCGGAGCTGCAGTTCAACCGGCATTGTATGCAGGAGTTCTTAATCGTGCAATAGTTGCAATAGAAGCTTCTTCAACAATAAGATCGTACTTCGGGATTCTTGAAAAACCAATGGGGAAAGACTGGTACTCATATGTGGTACCCGCAGTACTCCGATATTTTGATATTCCTGATATTGAGAGAATGAGACCTGAAATGAGGGTGAGGTATAAGTAATGATGGAGCTGACAATAGTTCCAGTAAAAATAGATTGTGAAAGAAAAAAACTCCAATACAATGATAAATAAAGTACCGTTAATATTAACAACATTCTTGTTAATTCCAATTTTAACGGGGTGCACCGGACAACCTTCCAGGGGTCTGGCTGAATCACCCGTTTATAAAGGGTTGGAGTTTAACATGCCTGTAATTCCAGAGCCGTCGTTCCCCGACAACACGGTTAATATACTTGGTTTTGGGGCAATAGATGATGGCAGAACACTAAACACCCAGGCTATTGCTGATGCTATCGATGCAGTCGCAAAACACGGAGGAGGGCATGTTGTTATACCACGGGGCATCTGGCTTACCGGCCCGATTGTGATGAAGAGCAACGTTGATCTTCATACAGAAGAGGGAGCACTCGTGATTTTCAGCTCAGACAAGGATCTTTACCCTCTTATTCAGACCAGTTTTGAAGGATCGGACACCTACCGGTGCATGTCGCCTATATATGGTAAAGATCTGGAAAACATTGCTTTTACAGGTAATGGTGTTTTTGATGGTACCGGCGAAGCCTGGAGACCGGTTAAGAAAGAAAAACTTACTGAAGCGCAATGGGAAGATTTTGTAAAATCGGGAGGTGTTCTTAGTGACGATGGCAAACAGTGGTTTCCTTCAGAGGCTTACAAGAAGGCACAGGAGGTAAGCGACATGAATATTCCAAAGAACCTGAAGAGCATTGAAGAGTTTAAAACTATACGTGATTTCCTCCGCCCTGTGATGGTAAGCCTTGTCAATTGTAAAAAGGTTCTTATTGACGGCCCGGTGTTTCAGAATTCGCCTGCATGGTGCCTCCATCCTCTGATGTGTGAAGACCTGACAATCAGGAATGTGACAGTAAGAAACCCGTGGTATTCACAGAACGGAGATGGCATTGACATTGAGTCGTGCCGTAATACTGTTTTATATAACAGCAACTTCGATGTGGGTGATGATGCAATATGTATAAAGTCAGGAAAGGATGCCGATGGACGTAAACGGGCGCGTCCTACGGAAAACCTTGTAATTAAGAATTGTATTGTCTATCATGGCCACGGAGGAGTGACCATTGGAAGTGAGATGTCAGGAGGGGTAAGAAATATGTCAGTCAGTGGATGCACATTTATGGGCACTGACGTAGGACTTCGTTTTAAGACCATGCGTGGCAGGGGAGGGGTCGTAGAGAACATCTGGTTTTCTGATATCGATATGATAAACATACCCACCCAGGCAATTTCATTTAACATGTATTACGGCGGACTTTCTGTCTCTGAAATGCTGGCAGAAGGCAAAAGCCTCGATGCCATACCCGGAGAAGTGCCTCCTGTATCTGAAGAGACACCGTTGTTCCGTCATATATCAATGAAGAATATTACATGCAAGGGAGCATTACAGGCTATTTATCTTCAGGGCCTTCCTGAACTGAACCTGCAGGATATCAGCTTTGACCATGTTACAATCATTGCACATACCGGACTGGCATGCACTGACGCAACCGGATTGAAGATAAAAAGCCTGAGCCTTTTTACTGAAACAGGCCCTGCCATGTGCTTCATTAACTCAGAGAAAGTGGATATAGAAGGGCTTTACCTGTCAGACGATAAAGACACATGTGTTGATATCAGAGGAGAAAAGTCAAAAGAGATAAATATTTTTACTGTTAAACCTGTTGACGAAAAGCGTATTTCAATCGGGGGAAAGGCTGACAGGTCAACCATTAAAATTAATCAGGGGAAAAATAAATGAGGAAATTGTTGTTGTTACTTTTTTTTGTTCCTTTTGCGTTGCAGGCCCAGCAGCTTGCCTTTCCGGGTGCCGAAGGCTTCGGGCGTTTTACCACCGGAGGCCGTGGTGGGGAAGTGTATATTGTGACAAATCTTTTAGATTCTGTCAGCAGGCCACCTGAAGGATCGCTAAGATGGGCATTGAATAAGCAGGGACCAAGGACAATTGTCTTTGCAGTATCCGGTACCATTGAACTTAAGCGTGCCCTCTCCATTTCAAAGGGCGACGTTACAATTGCCGGACAGACTGCTCCGGGAGATGGTATTTGCATAAAGAATTATGTTGTTACTGTTGATGCCGACAATGTTATAATCAGGTACATGAGATTCAGATGCGGTAATCAGTTTCAGGCCGATGCATCGCAGGATGCTCTCTCAGGGCATCGTCATAAAAATATAATAGTAGATCATTGCTCCGTGAGCTGGTCTGTTGACGAAGCAGCCTCGTTTTATGACAATGAGAATTTTACAATGCAGTGGTGCCTTATCTCAGAGAGCCTTGATAATGCAGGCCACCCTAAGGGGCCTCATGGCTATGGCGGTATATGGGGAGGGATGGGTGCATCATTCCATCACAACCTTTTTGCAAACCATACAAGTCGAAACCCCCGTTTTTGCGGAGCACGATATCACCCGGCAACAAAAGAAACGGAGCTTGTTGATTTCAGAAATAACGTAATCTTCAACTGGGGCTTTAACAGCTCTTATGGAGGTGAGATGGGCAAACAAAATATGATAAACAATTACTACAAACCAGGTCCGGCAACAAAAAAATCTGTTCGCGGAAGAATTCTTGAGCCATTTGATTCACTCGGAGTGTGGTATATCGATGGAAATTATGTCGAGGGTTCTAAAACAATATCATTTAATAACTGGAATGGAGGGGTTCAGGGTGATTTTGCAAAAGCAAAGGGAATAAGAGTTATGAAACCTTTTGATTTTGCACCGGTCACAACGCAATCGGCTAAAGGGGCTTATAAGATCGTGGTTAGGGATGCCGGGGCAACCCTTCCCAGACGTGATCCTGTTGATACCAGAGTGTTACAGGAGGTTGTATCAGGCAAGTGTGCCTTTGGCGATTCATATGGGAAGAAGACAGGTATAATTGACAACGCCGCCAGCGTTGGCGGGTGGCCTGATCTGAAGACCTATAATGTGAAAGAGGATACAGACAAGGATGGAATGCCTGACGATTGGGAGAAAGCAAATGCTCTTGACCCGTCAAACCCTGATGACAGGATTAAAATTGCAGCATCGGGCTACACAATGCTTGAGGAGTACCTCAACAGCATTCATTAATAAATGGTTCTTTTATAAACGAGCAGAGCCGTTGCACGCAACGGCTCTGCTTTTTTTAATCCAGATTTTGGCGGGTCATTGCAGGCAATAGCCCTACCATATTTTATCCGACTTATTTCATTCAATAAAAGGATGTTTTTTGAATCCTCCCCTCTTTGAAAACAATATTGACCCGACAATAATTATACCTGCAATAACGCCGGTTATTATCATGCCTGTAGCCAGTGGCCCTGGCTTCTGGTAAGCAATAAGTACCGGTGCAGCCAGAAGAGATACAAGGTTAATAACCTTAATCATAGGATTTAGGGCAGGGCCGGAAGTATCTTTTAGCGGGTCACCGACAGTATCACCTACCACGGCAGCGTGATGCGCGTCAGAGCCTTTGCCTCCGTAAAGTCCATCCTCAATTGTTTTTTTTGCATTATCCCATGCGCCACCAGAACTTGCCATGAATACTGCAAGCAGCTGTCCGGACAGGATTACGCCGGCAAGGAACCCACCCAGGGCTTCGACCCCCAAAAGACTACCAATAAGTAATGGAGACACAACCGCAATAAGGGCCAGGGGTATCAGTTCTCTTTGTGCAGAGATGGTACATATATCTACAGCTCTTTGGTAATCAGGTTTAACTGTGCGTTCAATTATGCCTGGTATTCTGAACTGACGTCGCACCTCTTCAACAATCTGGTAGGCAGCACGTGTCACCGCATTGATTGTCAAGGATGAGAATAGCCATGGAATTACACCACCGATGAGGAAGCCTACAAATATAATTGGAACTGAGATACGAATACCTGTGGAGCTTAACAGATCAGCTTTGTCAAAACCCATCTGGAGCTGTACTTTACTCACATCTGTCAGGAATGAGCCAAACAATGAAACAGCAGCAATAACAGCAGATCCAATTGCCACTCCCTTAGTAATGGCTTTAGTTGTATTACCAGTGGCATCGAGAGAGTCCATTATTTTTCTTGCATCCTTATCGAGATGAGCTAATTCTCCTATCCCGTTGGCATTATCAGCAATAGGTCCGAAGGCATCCATTGCCACATTGTTACCTGTGAGTGTTAACATACCGATACCAGTCATTGCAACGCCATAAAGGACAAATACTGCAGGCTGTCCCCAGTAAATTATCAGGGTTGAAAGGATGGTTAGTGCAATTACAACAGTTTGCCATACTGCTACTTCAAAGCCATATGCCATACCTTTAAGAATAAGGGTAGCTGCACCTGTCTTTGCATTCTTGGCAATCTCTTTTACAGGTTCATAATGGCCATCAGTAAAGTGTTTTGTAATGTGATCCAATACGAGGGCAAGGACAATACCCATAACTACAGAAAGGAATGAGCGCCATTCGTGAAGATAGAAAAATGCAATCATTCCAAACATGACTATGCTGATAGCTGCTGAGGTATAAAACCCCTTATTAATTGAACCAAGTGCATTGTTTTCCTTACTGTCTTTCTTTCCTTTGACAAGGTATGTGCCTATAATTGAAGACAATACCCCTATTCCCCTGACCAGCAGCGGGAAGATGATCCATGAAAGCTCATGTGTTATGGAGAAACAGACTACTCCAAGGATCAGAGAAGAGACTATGGTCACTTCATATGATTCGAATATATCAGCAGCCATCCCGGCACAGTCACCAACGTTATCGCCTACAAGATCAGCAACAACAGCCGCATTCCTTTCGTCATCTTCAGGGAGTCCGGCTTCGACCTTACCAACCAGATCGGCTCCCACATCGGCAGCCTTTGTATAGATTCCACCACCCACTCTCATGAATAGCGCCAGTAGAGTGCCGCCAAAGCCGAAGCCCAGCAAAGTATCAGGTGATGCGACACCAAAAATCATGAATATAATGGTTCCTCCAAGCAAACCAAGACCATCGGTAAGCATACCTGTAACAGTACCTGCGCGGTAAGCAATCTTAAGAGCTTCACCAAAGCTGCGCGTGGAGGCAGATGCCACCCTGACATTCGCCTGAACGGCCATTCGCATACCAAACTGCCCAACCATAAGTGAGAAACATGCTCCCATAATAAATGCCACCGCCCGGCCAACCCCGATAAGCAGTTTTAAAGCTTCGTCAGAACGACCAGCAAACCTCAGCTTTGACTCTTCTGATGGTGGAACAATATATACAGATAAAAAAAGGACAATAGTGAACACGCCAATAAGAGGGACAATAGTCTTTAACTGACGTTTTAAATAAGTATCAGCTCCTTCACTAATTCCTCCCCATACAGCCTGCATTCTTTCTGTTCCTTTGTCATGCGCCAATACCTGTCTTCTAAGCAATAAGGCATAGGCCAAACCAAAAAATGCAATTCCCAGCACAATCCAAATAGCAATGATTTCGAATGTGCTTGCTCCTGGTAGACTAATCATAGTTGTATATTATTAGATTATTTTTATGATATTTAATTACTTCAGCATATCAGATAGCCCTGAAGAAATCATAATTTTTATCTTCTATCTCTGCCATTGTGGGATATTTATAGTAGATAATATTGTCTTTATCCCCGATATAAAACCCTGTGTTTATGGTTCTGTATAGCACAGTTCCAGAGAAAGTACGCTGCACAGTTTTCATATGTTTTTTGTCCTCTGTCTTCAATATTTCAAGGCAGTCCCTAAGATGACCCACATTCCTGTAAGGTAGCTGTTCAGCAGAACCCGATATCGGATCAATTGCAAGCTCTCCCAGCTTCAGATCGACAAAGAAAAGCTTTGGAACACCGATATGCATCACACCTGAAGTTATTGAAGAAAGGAATTCTTCCGGTGAAAATGAACTCGCTACCAGTGGAGATACAGGACAAACCTCCTGGTAGAGGTGTAATGCGCCGGGCACTATTCTGGTTTTGTCATATTCAGTTTTCTGCAGTTCAAGTACTACTCCGGTCTCAGTAGTAACATAAAGGCTCTTTAGAGCCCTGAGAGGAATCATTTCAAGCGCCCTGTAAACTGAAAGATAAACAGAACTCTTTGGCGCTCCGTTTTCTTTACGAATACACCGGCTGTTGACATAATCCATGTCTATCAGATCCCTGATCTCTTCCATGTCTATTTCAAAGAAGATGGCCTGACTGACATTTCGTTTCTGAGTTCCGGTAGCCATGTATTCCCCAAACTCCTTTGGAGGAAGCATAGATGCAATCAACGCCTCCGGAATGGCCGACAGATAAATATATTTACTCATTTTTATAAAGTATTAAATGGTTAAACACTTTAGTTAAAGAGAAATTTTCATCAAATAATTACAATGCCTTCTTTTGTCTTTTACCCTGCCTCTTCACAGATGTGGTTTATAAAATTCATGCTTGATTTGATTCTATCTGTTTTTATTACTCCCCCTTATTAACACACGCTTTTAAAAGGCTGACTCTGCTTGAAAAATTAACCTCAAGTTACAATATTCCTGAAATTTATTCAAGTGATAATTAGAATTATAAGACTATTCTGATTGAAAGCGCTTTTTCTGCACAATGCCAGGACTTTAGTATAATCCCGGGAGTTGCAGCAACACATAAAAAAGGCAGCAGGATTCCTGCTGCCTTTTGTGCTGATATAGGTGGATATTTCTTAAACGCCTGTGATTCTTTTTTTGTATTCTGCCAGGGCATCTTCAAGCCGCTCCTTGGCAGTTGTGTCTCCGGGGACATTATGTGATGGATGAATATAGAGCTTTACTCCCCTGTCGGCAAGAATCTCTGCTACTGTGGTGATAGTCATCCAGACGCAGGTGATGAATGCCATTGTTGACACAGGTCCTATTTTATCCTGGTGATTTTTGAGTTTGACAGAAGCATCTTCAATAGGAGTGCATGTGTCAACAACAATATCAGCAAGGTCAAATATTGTCTTCCCTGATGAATGTCTTGTCTGTTTCCCTTTTGCCTCAGCTGCTGAGCCAAAGACAATGACCTTCATGCCTCTCTTTTTTGCTTCAATGGCAATATCAATATTCACATTGTTGATACCTGAATGAGAGAATAGCCACATTATATCACGTTTGTCAAAATTATAGCCTTTCATGATCTCTACCCCGTATCCTTCAACCCTCTCAAGGAATACAAACTGGTGAACGCCCATCTCGCCCGTTATCCTTGTGAAGAATGTCAGTGGCAGCTCAACCATTGGATGGAACCCTACAAAACCTCCAATCCTTGGATACATCTCTTCAACGGGTATGGTAGCGTGACCGCATCCGAAAGTATGAACCCATCTGTTGCACTCAATCGTATCCGCCATTGCTTCAGCTGCTTTCCGGATATTTTCCATTTGTGTCTCCTCAATCATGGTCATAATAGACCTGGTGTTTGATAACCATTCCTTTGCTAACATAATATTTTGATATTTAAATTATTAAGTACATTGTTTCAATTAATGTCTGCTGCAACTTCAGGGTTGTCTTTTCTTTTCCTGAGTATATAAGAACCTATTATTGCCAGGGCAGCAAACTCAACGAGCATAACAGTTGTAAGGTTACCGATGCCTGAGGTTTTTGAAATCTGTCCCATAAGATAGTTTACCAGCATATTACCTGTAAGTGCAATCGCAAAGGCAATGCTGAAAGCTGTGGCAGAAAGCTTTGTAAACCTGTCTCCCACGAACCCAAGCATGATAGGGAATCCTCCTGCCAGCCCGGCGCCTGCCATGAACAGTGCAATTATGGCACCATAAAATCCTGCAGCGAATTTAAGAGTGATTATTGCCACAAGTGTTACCCCAAACAGGACCGGGAGAAGTCTTTCAGGTTTGGTTTTTCTGAATATGCTTCCTATAAGAGTTCTCATCACCGCCATGCCTGCCACACTTACTGAAAGGGCAAACAACGCTTTGCCCGGTTCAATATGTATTTCTGAGGTCAGGAAAGTGGTTGTCCAGTTATTTATTAGTGATTCAAAGCTACTCTGAAAAAAAAGGAAGAACGATATTAAAAGCAACATTGTATCGCTCAAAAGTGCTTTGGTCTCTTTTACAGAGATGCCTTCTGTATGCTTGGGAGGAGGGAAGCTGATGACGAGGTAAAACAGTGCGGTAGCTGCGGTAAGCACCGCAACTGCAATAAGTATTATTTCAAAGCTGAAAACATGCTTCAGCAGCCCCAGAACCAGAGGCATCCCCAGAGCCCCGATAGTAAAACAGACTCCCAGCAGACTGAGATTTGCTCCTTTTTCTTTTGTGCTGAGGTCAGATACAATGGCATTGGTGGCTCCGTTAATAGCGCCGGCGCCGGCGCCAAAAAAGAATACTATAACCCTGAGCAAATTAAGGGAGGTAACATTTGCCATTGCAATGAATCCGCCGCAGATAAATAAAGATGAAATGGCAAGTAACAGCCTGTATCCCCACTTATCACATACAGGTCCAAAAAGAAGTGAACCGGCGAGAATTCCAAAAGGAAGGATAGCGAATAGTGATCCGGCGCTACCGTCATCGATGCCGATCTTTAATTTCATATCAGGTACAATTGATCCTAATGTGATAAGGCTTATACCGAACAGGAGCATGCCAAAACAGGCTGCAAAGAAGACTATTTTTCTGTTGAACATCGGGAAGTTATTTAGGGGTTGATTTCAATGCCAGATACCCTGCCCCATATACGCCTGCATCTGTTCCCAGGCCAGATGGTTCGATACTAACCTGTGTAATGCTGATAGGCTGTGCCCAGCGCTCGGCCTCTTCCCGAATATGAGGAATAAGTTTTACCGCCGGTCCGAATACGCCACCTCCGAGGATTATCTTTTCAGGATTAAAAATGCTGACAAAATTTGCGACAGCCATCCCCCAGAACTTAATTGCCTCTTCAATTATTTTGACTGCAATTTCGTCATTGTTGTCATAAGCGTCAAATACATCACGAGATGTGATCTTCTCTGCAGGTTTTTCCTTCAGCGCCCCTTTATATTTACTCTCTTTGGCAAGATATTCCCTGGCAACTTTTGCAAGACCCTCACCTGATGCATTATATTCAAAGCAGCCACAGGCCGCATATTCTTCCCGGAAAGGTTTGCCCAGAGCCATCCATCCTGTTGCCCCGGCAATATCATTTGAGCCGCGCAGCACTTTACCGTCAATCATTATTCCTGCGCCAATCCCTGTACCCACTGATAAGAAAACGGCATCCTTACATCCGAGTGCATTACCTTTCCAGCATTCTCCCAGAATATAGCAGGCTCTGTCGCTGTCAATGGTCACAGGTAAACTGCCGGTTACTGACTTTATTTCCTGCAAAAGAGGATAGTCATCCCAGCCTGGAATGTTGGGTGCCCATACGGTTCCCTTTTTCTGCCTGTATATTCCTGGTATGCAAATGCCTACAGATTCAATGTTGTTGCCATCTTTGGCGGAAGAAACCATATAGGAGCTTATAACGGATTTTATCATCCTGCCAGTCGCTCTTGCATCACCTTTCTCAAGAGATACGATACTGCTTTTAATAATCTCACCTTCGTTGGTGAAGGTGGCAAGTGCCATTTTTGTACCGCCAATGTCTACTCCCAATACAGCCATCTTATTTACGCGTTTATTATAAAAGCTGGTTTCCGTTTATTATAACTCCTTTAAGAGTGAAATCTTTATTAAAAATTGTAAGGTCAGCCCTGCATCCCTTTTTTAACAGCCCTCTCTCCCTGCATTTTATGACTCTTGCCGGATAAAGCGAAGCCATCCGCAGTGATTCTTCCAGCGGGATATTAGCGTGTTGAACGCAGTTCTTTACTGCCTGTAGCATTGTGAGTGCCGACCCTGACAGGGTGCCGTCAGGAAGAGTGAACCGGTCTCTTTGCCTTACATGCAAATATGGACCATGACTGCTCTCTTCAACTGCATCGGAAACAAGGTAAAGCCTTTCTTTCATAATTGATTTGCAGAGATAAATCATATCATAGCTCACATGTATTCCATCTGCAATAATGCTTGCATATACATCCCGGTTCATGAAAGTGGCACCCGGAAGGCCGGGATCGCGGTGATGCAGTGGCGACATGGCGTTAAATAGATGGGTCACGGTGCTGATACCGTTTCTGAATCCTCTTTCAGCTTCACCGAAGGAGGCATTACTATGACCTGCAGCAACAGTCACCCCATAATCTGTAAGAACCTGTATTACTTCAGGCGAGCAGATTTCAGGTGCGACTGTCATCATCTTAACTGCTCCGGCGGAATTGGAAAGAAGATCTTTTATGTCCTGAACTCCGGGAATAGTGATATGGTGTTTTGAATGTGCCCCCGCTTTTGAAGAGCTGATAAATGGTCCTTCAAGGTGCAGGCCCAGTACCGCCGGATGTGGATTTTCTTTTATTACCCCGATGGCTTTATGGTAAACATAATCTGAGTTTGTGGGGATAGCTATCAGGAAAGCTGTCGTACCGCTTTTTAATATGTTCTCAGTAATTGCATTGAGGGCTTCCGGCGTCGGGTTATCTGAGAAAAGGTATCCTCCGCTGCCGGCAATCTGAAGGTCAATTAATCCGGGAGTAATTATTCCTCCCTTGCAATCAACGGCCATTGCATCAACCGGAACAGATTCCGGTCCGGCTATTTCCCTTATTTTTTCCCCCTCGGTCAATAGCACTTTACCGCTTAAAAGTTCTTCCCCGGTAAAGATGGTTGCATTGATAAATGCCGTTATCATAAAATAAGATATATGATATATGATATCTTTTCAAAGATATCTATTTTTGCATATCAAAAACAGGGGAAAGTAAAATGATTTTTCCAGGCAAGATTGTGTTTACCGGGTAAAAGACAGGCCCCTGTTAGAGAAATTTTGCGTCATAATCCTGACTTCCATCGGAAACATGTACATCTATTATTCTTTGATATCCGGGATTGCCGTTTTTATGAGTCGCAGAGCCTGCATTATAGCACCTCGGAATATCCCATGTACCGTGGATAAAGGTGCCAATACCTTCCGGATCACGATGATAATGACCAAAGAGAAGCAGATCTATTTTACCCCTTATAATTTTTTTAAGTTTATCCCTGTCTTTCAACTGCATGCCTATCTTATAATCAAAAGGGTGATGATGAAGATAAACTACCTTTTTCCTGGCATCAACTTCCGGGCGCTTAAGTATCTTTTTCAGCCTCACACGTTGTTTCCTCCCCAGTTCTCCCTCTGACAGGATGCGATCCAGCCAATGCAGCTCCTCGGCTGTTGAGTCAAGACCTATAAATGCAACATCATCAATAATGTCAAGTTTAGGGTAGGTGATACCTGATGTGCCAAAAAATTTTTCCTTGAATGGCTTAACAAACTTTTTGTCACCAAGAATGCCTGTTCCATAGTCATGATTACCAGGAATGAGAAGTACCCGGTATCCGTTGTCTTTGAGTGTCTGAATTATCTCCAGCGCTTCAGAAACAAACTCATCATGATGGGCGTTGTCAACAATATCGCCTGTGATCACGATGATGTAATCCTGAACAGGTTGTCTGGTCTCAATGATTTTTTCTGCTATGGTGCGAAACTTATCACCGCAGTCTTCATTGCCGAGGTGAATGTCTGAGAGGTGGATAATCTTCATAACAGGATTTTATTTTTCAGTGGCTTTTGTTCTGCCAAAACTGCAAATAAAATTAATCAGGGTTGTGATTAATTCCAAAAATTTAAATAGAAAAGGCCCGGAGAGACGGGCCTTCTAGAACTTAAATCGAATAGAGATGTAAAACTACTTTCGAATATCTATCTTAACACTAAATAGAGTACTTTTAACATCACAATGAACTATCATTCAAAAGAATAATTTGTATGATATGTGGCAAAGCTATAAATGAATTCGAGGGAATAAATTAAAAACTCATTAGAAGTGTATTAGAAAGTGGTGAAAGCTACTCTCTCTGGGCCTCAAATTGTATTTTTGCCTAAAAAATGAAGGGAAATGGATAACATCAACATACTGATTGTGGAGGATGAACAGCGACTTGCCGAGGTTATGAAAAAGCATTTTGAGGAATGCGGGTTCAGGTCAGATATTGCCTGTGACGGTTATATTGGCAGGCAGATGATTGAAAAGCAGCGTTATAATCTTGTTGTTCTTGACATCAACCTTCCTATCATTAATGGTTATGATCTATGTAAGGAGATACGTAAAACAGACAGTAAGATTCCGATCATAATGCTTACGGCATATGGTACTTCCGATAATAAGATTGCCGGGTTTGATGCCGGAGCCGATGATTATGTTGTAAAGCCCTTTGAACTGAGAGAACTGGTGGCAAGGATAAATGTCTTCCTTCGTCGCTCAGAGTCGGTTACCATGAAAACAGAAAAACTTAAAATAGCTGATCTGGAGATGGATCTTGAAACAAAAGCAGTGACAAGGGCCGGCAAAAGAATTGACCTAACGGCCAAAGAGTCACTGCTGCTTGAAACATTCCTTAAAAACAAGTACAGGTTACTTTCAAGGGAATTCATTATTGAAAAAGTGTGGGGAATTGATTTTGATCCCAACACAAATATTATAGATGTTTATGTAAATTATCTGAGAAAAAAAATAGATCGCGATTTTGAGCCGAAAGTTATACATACCAAGTATGGCTTTGGCTTTATCTGCAGTGATACGGAGATTTAAGAGATGAATATCAAGACAAAGCTGTCAATCCAGTTCACCTTTATTGTTACTGGTGTGCTGTTCTTTACTTCTGTCCTCGTTTATTATTTTTCATATACAAGTCAGGTGAACAAGTTCAGGGATAGTCTTCTTGAGAGTGCCCGCAATACTGCAAACCTGATGATGAACGTCACAGAGATCAATTCTGATCTGCTTAAGAAGATTCATCAGTCAACCATCCAGTTGCAGGACGAAGAGATTGTGATGACCGATGCAAACCTTAACAAGATTTACAGCAACAATGCACGATATCTTTCCGACATCACAATTAAAGAAAATTCGCAGGAGAGATATCTGAGTTTTTTCTCCCTGGGAGGGAAAGATGGGGTATGTTATAAGCAGACTTATAATGGTTCAGAATACTGTGTCTTTGTTATGGCCCGAGACAAATCACGTGTTGAAGATCTTGCTGAGCTACGCAGGATACTACTGTGGAGCTTCCTCTTAGGCATTGTTCTTTCCATTCTCTCTTCATATCTTTTCTCACAAAGGGCAACAAAGCCGATACTTAAGATAATCAAGAGTGTCAAGGAGATCAACTCTGTGAAGCTGGGCACCAGGGTTGATGAGGGTAACCGCAAGGATGAGATAGCTCAGCTGGCAATTACATTCAACGAGATGCTCACAAACCTTGAGATAGCATTCAGAAATCAGCAGGATTTTGTGTCAAATGCATCACATGAACTCCGCACGCCCGTCTCGGTAATGATAAGCGAGAGTGAATATCTTCTCAGTCACGACAGGAAAAAGGATGAATACGTAAAACATATTACCGAAGTAATATCTGACCTCAAAAAGCTCAATGCCCTTCTCAACAGCCTGCTTGACCTTGCACAGATAAACCGCGATAAACCGGTTGTTTTTGAGAACGTAAGGATTGATGAGATTGTTTTCAATGCCATTTTTCAAGTCAAGAACAGGTATCTTGGACGTAAGATTGTGCCGAAGATTGTCTATCCCGAGAGCGGTGAAGACCTGCTTGTTTATGGAAACAGCGGCCTCCTTGAGATTGTCTTTGAGAACCTCCTCGATAATGCCTGCAAGTTCTCAAATGAAGATATTCATGTCGGTTTTGAGATTGATAAAGAAAAAATTCTGATCACCATTTCTGACAATGGTATTGGTATNCCTTCAGGGGAGCTTGAAAAAATATATAATCCTTTTACACGTGCCTCAAATGTGAAATACATTGGCGGGTTTGGAATCGGAATGTCACTTGTTAAGGGGATACTTAACCTTCATAACGCCACATTCAGCATTAATAGCCGTGAGAATGAGGGCACACAGATCACTATCATCTTTAACAGAATAGCAGGATGAATCGCTTGCTATTTTAAAAGGACCAAATATAAGGAGCAGATGACACCCCAATCATGGCCAATCCTTAAAAGCCACTTTTGCTTAATGCTTCTTTCAAGAGTGATATGTCCCTTTGTGCATAATTATTTTACCGGAGCAATCTCAATCAATGTAAATGTGGCCGGCTTTATTGTCGGTCGCGGATGCTGATTGGCTTCTGTCTTTTCCGGGGCAGGCCCAAACTCAGCCGTGGTCAGAAAGAGGTGATGTGTCTTTTTATCAATAGTAATGGTTCTTGCTCCCGGTAGTGTTTTTACTGTTTCAAGCACCACAAATTTATCCGGGCTGGTTTCCTGTACAACAGTCATTGTTCCTTCTCCGTTTGAGCTGTAGGCTCTTTTCAATCCCGGGTCAAATGTTGCACCATCCGTATTTCTGCCAATCGGAAGGGTAGTGATTACCTTGCCTGATATTGCATCTACAACAACCATCATCTCATTTCCACATACTGCAAACAACTTATGATTTTCATTATCCAGTGCCAGCCCGCTTGGCTCTTCACCCGGGGCGATGCTCCATACTTTATCCACACTGAGAGTAGCGGCGTCAATGCAGGTTATCTCACTCTTGTCTTCAATATTTACGTATACCTTTCCTTTACCGTCAGTGACAGAAAACTCAGGTTTACCATCAAGCTTAATAGTTGCAACAACCTTATCTGTTTTTGCATCAATTACTGTCGCATTTGCCGATCTCCCGTTGTACACAAATACTTTCTGGCTGAAAGGGTCATAAAGAATAGCATCAGGGTTCTGTCCCGTGACAGCAACTTTTTCTTTAAATGCCAGCAGTTTTAAGTCAACGACAGTTACGGACGAATCTTTACCGTCACTGATAAATGCTTTGTTAAGCTCAGGAGCTAATGCAATGCCGTGAACTCCTTTTGTATCAGGGATCATGCCAAGAAGGGTTCCGGTCTTTCCATCCACCACGTCCACAACCGTTCCATGAGATATGAATACCCTTCCGGTAGATTCATCAACGCTGAGATAGTCCCAACCGCCTTCGCCGGGAACATGGTATTTGTTTACCACCTTGTATTCCGAAGGTTTTGACTGAGCGTTCAGGAGGAAGCTACTCCCTGCCAGCAGGAAGCAAAAGACAACAAGCAATTGCTTTTTCATATCATGATTTTTTAGTCCTGTATCAAAGGTAGTCAGGATAAAATGAAGATAAGATGAAATATATCAAAAACAGGCAGTTAAGATGGTAAGTGCTGCAAATATAATGCAGCACTTAAACTTCAGTTCTTTAGATTTTCAATATATATATCTTGCATCCGCCTGCAGTGCAACGCGTATTGCCTGCTTAAGATCCTGGGCACAGTCTACAACCATTTCGATATCATCAGGGAACTCAACCGGTTTAGAGGCTAACATTTGTCTCTGACGATCAGACAGTGCACCCTGGTCTCCGATAGCTCTTGCTGATATGTGTTCAAAGCCTGACCTTGCACCGATAGGATCAGTTTTAATAACTTTTTCAGGTCTCAGACCAACAACCTCTACCTGACCATCAATAACACACTGTTTTCTCTGCACTGTCTGTATGAGTGCACACTGAAGCGTTTTATATTTCTTGACTTTGATGTCATTCCCAAGGGTGTCTTTTTTTACATTTCCCTTTTCATCAAGAACATACTGAAAACCGTCTTCAACATCTCTTTTAATAAGGCTGTCGAGCTGTACCTGGTTATCCGGGCTGACAGCAATGTTTTTTACGTAAACGTTTACCTCATAATCAAAGCTGGTGTTGGCATCAAGTGAGGTGGTATAATATTCAACCCATTCAGTGTTGAGCGAAGCTATATCAATGTTTAGCAGATCCTTTTCAAACTCTTCAGGGAATTTAAGCTGAGAGTTATTCCTCAGGGTTATGAATACCCTGCTTATGCCATAGTAACGGGCATCGGACAGCATAGGGTCAATATTCGGATAGTCACCGACGTAATCCTTTGCCCGGACAAACTCGTTATAAGCCTGACGGTAAGAATCTTTAGTGCCGTTTTTCATCAGCTCCTGGCCATGGGCATAATAAAAGTCGGCAGCTTTTTTCTTGGCAGCGGCCATTTCTGAGAGGTAGTCAACATAAGGGAAGTCAACTGTTCTCCCCTGGTATTGCAGAGGTGTCACTGTGCGAACCAATGCCTGCCTGTCGTTCAGTCTTTTATATATTAAATAAATCTCATCCCATGAAGATGCTTTCCCTTCAATCTTAAGGTAGCGTATACGTTCGTTATCCTGCTCGGTTACAACCTTCATTGCCTGCTCCAGAGTCTGTATATCTTTTTCACTTGTCGGATCCTTGCGCAGATTTTTTACTGCTTTCTGAATGGCGCCGTCGTAGTTGCCATGTTCAAGCTGTTTCTTTGAAGAGCCACAACCGGCCAAAAGCAGGGTTGCTAAAACAATCAGTACGTAAAACTTTTTCATATTTCCCCTATTAATGTTTGGATAAAGTTAAAAAAAAGTATCGAAAGTCCATAAAGTTCATAAAGTATGCAAGGCTCCGGAATCCCGTAATGTTTGAATCCTGGACACCTCGCCCCTTTAGGGGAGAGGCCGGGAGAGTGGCAGCTGATTTTAAGGACTTCAGACTATTAAGTTACCCTGTTGCAAAAAAAGATTTTATATATATCTTTGTCTCGCTCATTTTAGGGCAGTTCTTTGTTTTGGGGATTTAGCTCAGTTGGCTAGAGCGTTTGACTGGCAGTCAAGAGGTCAGGGGTTCGATTCCCCTAATCTCCACCTTCGCCCTCCGTAGCATCAGCGAAGGAGGGCTTTTTATTTTATAAAGTTTCATAATTCGCTGAAGCTACTCCGGGCTGCGGCGGACACGGTCCACAACATTTTCAAAAAAACAAAAGAGGCCTGATTCAGATGATCAGGCCTCTTTTGTTTTATCATAGCTTTTATTGCTGTTCGTCGTTACCGTATCCAGCCTGATTAGTCTCCTGCTGTGGCCCCTTGTTCATTCTCTTTGGCGCCATATTACCAAAGCTGTACGTAACTGTCAGCCCTACCATGCGGCCACCCCACCAGTTCTGGCTGTCCTGGATATAACCAACACCGGAGGTATATGTCTTCCTTTTTCTTGAGTCAAGAATATCACGTGCATTGATGCTGAAGCTAAGCTTTTTCATTTGCTTCCGAAGACCGGCATCTAATGAATAGTTGGCTTTCTGATACCCTTGGGCAACAATCTGTTTCGCATTGTAGTTTCCTGTCAGCTGAAGCGAGTATGATTTAGGGAATTTAAAACTTGCTATCATCCTTGCATTCCAGGTAAAATCTTCGTTGCTTTTTCCTGTTATAAAATCAGATGCCCCTTCAGGCAGATATTTAAAACTGTTAAGCTTATAATAATAGATATTGACTGTTGAGGTGAGCTCAAGCATTTTAAACAGCTCATCCTTCAGGACAAGTTCTGTACCCGTAGCCATTGATCTTGAGATATTATCGAAAGTGGTTTTCATCACATTTCCCTCAAGGTAGCTTATCCTCTGAATAACGTTGTCAGTGTTGCGGAAATATCCTGAGAAAGAGAATACATGCTTTTCCCAGTTCTTTATATAATTCAGCTCGAAAGCATTTGAGAACTCAGGAAGAAGATTAGGATTCCCGAAGGAGATATTTGTTGAATCGGTGAGATCCACAAAAGGATTAACGTCATGGCCTTCCGGACGCTCAATGCGGCGGGTGTAGCTTAGCTGCAGCTCATTGTCGGCAGGTAAAGAGTATGACAGGAATACCGTCGGAAAGAGACTGAAATAATCCTTTTTAAA
>JGI20214J51650_10000538_pt1 | contig 23542 bp, 19 predicted proteins | sample WetSurMetagenome_FD_51650 | JGI IMG/M metagenome (IMG submission 51650) | reverse complement strand
GTGGCCGACATAGTGTCTCTCCGCGCCGAGGCGCGTGCGAATGCCGCCGCCGATGCCCGCGGCAGGGCGGAGCAGCTGGCACGCGAGGCCGGGGTGACCCTCGGCAGGATCTCCATGATCAGCGAGTACAGCTACAACGACAGCTACTACGGCGACCCGTACTACTCGGCCGCGAGCACCTATTCGATGAGCATGGACGCCGCTTCAGGCGAGATAGCCGCGCCGTCCATCACCCCGGGCGTGACCACTTACAGCACCTCCGTCAGCATCACCTACTTCATCGCCGAATAGTCTCCCGATGCGGGGCCGGTCGACGGCCGGCCCCGCTTCCAAGCTTCAGGCTGCTCCAGGGCGGTCGGTCCTGACATCGAGTCGCCGGAAGTCAGACCCATTCACCAGGAAATGGACGCACGGGACTGGAGAGGGCATCCTGCACGGGGGGCTGCCGCCGGCGGTCCGCCGGGAGCGATCGACGAGTCGGTGCCTGCACCATTCCGTGACCGGATGACGGGGAAGCTTACGGAACGTCTGCCCGGCAATGCCGGCCCTGCGGGGGATTCCAGCTATCGGGACCCCGCTCCAGGCCTGCCGTAGCCCGATATGATCTGCTCGTTCTGCTCCAGCATCATCATCCGACACAGCCTGACGATCGACGCCCGGTCGGGGATGGTTCTGCGACCCTTCGCGAGACCGGAACCCGGACGATCACCGAGGCATTATTCGGATGTCGATGCCGTGGTGCGCCTGGCTCCGGTCCTGTCACCTTCTCCCTGCGAGTTCCAGCAGGAACGCATACTCATAGGCGATATCCTCGAGCCATGAGAACCTGCCCGAGGTTCCGCCGTGGCCCGCGCCCATGTTGGTCCTGAAGACCAGCATGTCGTCATCCGTCCGCAGCGCCCTCATCTTCGCCACGAACTTGGCGGGCTCCCAGTAGCAGACCTGCGAGTCGTTCCACCCCGCCGTGACGAACATCGCCGGGTAGTCGGCGTGTCGGATGTTGTCGTACGGTGAGTAGGAGAGCATGTAGTCGTAGTAGAGCGGATCCTCCGGATTGCCCCATTCCTCGTACTCGTTGGTCGTCAGAGGAATCGTGGGGTCGAGCATCGTGGTCACGACATCGACGAACGGCACTCCCGCGATCACGCCCCTCCAGAGGTCCGGGCGCATGGTGGTGACCGCCCCCATCAGCAGTCCTCCAGCACTCTCGCCCTGGGCGAAGAGCAGGTCGGGAGCGGTGATCCCCTCGGAAACCAGGTACTCGGCGCAGGCTATGAAGTCCGTAAAGGTATTCCTCTTCTGGAGGAGCTTGCCCTCCTCGTACCATCTCCTGCCCAGCTCCGAGCCGCCCCGGACATGGGCCATCGCGTAGATGAATCCCCGGTCGAGCAGACTCAGCCGCGTGGTGCTGAACCAGGGGTCGTTGCTATACCCGTAAGCACCATACCCATAGAGGAGCAGCGGTGACGGCCCGTTTCCGACCGCATCCCTCCTCCATACCAGGGATATGGGCACCATCTCCCCGTCGGGCGCGGGGGCATACATGACCGCGGATTCATAGAGATCGGGGTCGTAACCGCCGGCCACGGGCTCCCTGCGCACGAGCTCGGTTTCGCCGGAGGCCAGGTCGAGGTCGTAGACCGAAGTAGGAGTCGTCAGGCTGGAAACCGCGAACCTCGCGATGTCCCGCTCCGGCTCCCTGTTCCCCTCCAGCCAGATGCTGCAGGGGATATCCCCCCCGGCCACCAGGTCGACCTGGTGGGTCCTGCGGTCCAGCGACAGCAGCTCCATGACCCCGTTCTCCCTGGCCACGATGGCTAGGGCCGACGGGAAGACCTCCAGGTCCTCCACCAGGAAGCCCTGCCTCCCGGCGAGCACCTCGGTCCAGGAATCGATGCCCGGGGTCGAAGCCGAGCATTTCATAACCCTGAAGTCCTCCGCGCCCAGATTGGTGCGTATGAACAGAGTGTCGCCCAGCCCGGTCACCCCGTACTCGAGGTTCGGTGTGCGCGCCTGGATCAGAACGGGCTGACCTGCAGGATCGGCGGATCCGAGGAAACGAACCTCGCTCGAGGTGGAGCTCTCGCTGCCGATGAAGATGTACTCCTCGGAGGGAGACCCGTACACCCAGGGCCAGAAGGTCGCGTCGAACTCCTGATAGACGACCTCGTCCTCGTCCTGGGAGGTGCCGAGGGTGTGCCGCAGAATCCTGTCGGTCCTCCAGGTGCTGTCCAGCGAGCCGTAGAAGAGCGTGCGGCTGTCCGCAGCCCAGACCGCGCTCCCGTCGGTTCCGGCCAGGGTGTCCTGNAGGAAGTCGCCGCGCCCGATGTCCTCGAAGACGATCATGTACTCGAGCGATCCGGTCGTGTCCACCGGGAAGGCCGCAGTCGTGCCGTCAGGACTGATCGACGGCGACGGCACCTCGACGTACTCGTACCGAGCGGCGAGGATGGAGACGTCGAGCAGCTCGACCCAGCCCGAGCCGGGTGCCTCCCCGGACCTCTCGTATACGGGATAATCGGCCTCCTCGGGATATCTGCTCCTGTAGAGGAAGCCGTTGTGCAGGAATGCCGCAGAGGTATCCGCCGCAGGTATCCGCCCGGTCATCTCCGACACGAGCTCCGCTCTCAGATCCGAAGTGCCGGCCAGCACGGATTCGGCATAGGCGTTCTCCGCCATCAGGTACTCGATCGTCGCGGGATCCTCCCTGTCGCGGAGCCAGTAGTAACAGTCGGTCCTGTCGCCTCCCGGGGCGGAGACCACATATGGCATGATCGGTGCAAGCGGCTCACCCGGAAGTGCACCCAGCAATGCCACGGCAACAAGCACTCCGATCAATCTCGTCCTCCTGGTTGTCCTGGAGCCGCCTCCCGGGCGCCCGGGCGCAGAGTCCGGGAATCGGCGGGCCGAGGCCGGTCCCGGTGTGTTATATTCGGAACATCGAATCGAATCCCGTAGTAGAACGGATGCGATGAACGCACTGATCCTCGCCTTGATCCTCCAGGTCGTGTCGGGAGCCCCGTCGGCGTACTCCGACGGTACGCCGTCCACACTCCCCGCTGACTCCTCCGACCAGGTCGATGTCTCACCCGCGAGGCAGTCCCAGTTCCCGGGCTGGTTCGCGGCCTCCCGGAACGAGGATCGGGCTCCCTCCCTCCTCCCGTCCTGGGTTTCCGGCATACTGGACAGCCCCGTGCTTCACACGCCGATCCACCTGAAGGTGTCCCGCTCGGGCTTCACGCTGGGTTACGGGTTCTCCTTCTGCCTCTAGCTCTCACGGGCTTCCCAGCAATACCTTTATCCTGCCGAATGTGCATCCCGTCAGACCGAAGGCTCCATCAAGCATGAGCTCGGACATCTCGCTCGAGAGAAACCCCGTCGGACCGTCGGGAGTAGGCGCCTTGAGCGACCTGGGGACGCCCGGGGTATTCCAGCGGTAGGTGTGGAAACTACCCGTCGCGCCCTCCCAGTCGAGCTCCACTATCAGATTCGAGCTCCCGTCATACCAGAACGGGGTCTCGAGCTGGATCTCGAACCAGCCGCCCGGATCGCCCTGAGCGGTCAGGGGAGATGCGTCGAACACGAGCACTCTGCTGCCCGGGATGTAGTTTTCCTCGAACTCCGTGCCCAGCTGATCAGAGTCGCAGAGGCCCATGTAGAGATGGAAGTCGGGGAAGACCGCGACCGAGTCTCCCTCACCGTCGTCCGTGCGCTGCCAGGCAATGCTCTCGATCGTCATGGCGGTGCCTATCTCGGATTCGAGCGCTATCGCCTGATAGCGCAGCCCGCCGCTTCAATTCCCACAGAACGGATCCATGCTGGCTGATTCCGGTGAGCCGATGACCACCGCCGCCGAAGCCTGCAAGGCCATGAGGGAACAAACCAGGATCATCTTCACGACTGCACCTCCCTTGGACGACGCGATCATAACTCCGCCCCTCTCGTCCGTCCCCGGAAATCGCCGCTCCTCCTGACGAGATCCCGGGAAATAAAGAAGGCGCCCGGACCTGGCCGGGCGCCCTCGAACGGACAGGGAAGCGCTACTGGATGTTTATGATTATGCGGCCGAGGGTGATATCGGGGTTAGGGGTCTCGTTCGCATAGCGGATCTCGTACTCGCCAGCCTCGGCCGGAGCGGTGAGGGTCACGGGATTGCCCTCGGAGGTGTAGGCGTACTCGGCCCAGTCGCCCTCGGGGGAGCCCGAGGCGACTATGGTGATGTAGTCGCCCGTGTTGTCGGGGCCGACCCAGGAGACCTGGAAGTCCTGGCCTGTGCTGATGGCGGAGGGGGCGGTGAGGGCGATCTCGGTGCCGGACACGTTGAGCACGGCGCGGGCGAGAGTGCTGTCCACGATCGTGCTCTCGGTGACCATGCGAAGCTCATAGGCGCCTGCGGCTGCGGGGGCTGTGAATGCTATCGGATTGCCCTCGTATACGTAGTGCCACTCGTACCCCTGCCACTCGCCTTCGGCTGTGCCGGCGGGGACCAGGACGACATAGATGCCGCTGCCATCAGGGCCGCTCCAGGAGACATCGAACGGCGATCCACCCGCCACCTCGGCCGGGGCGACCACACCAGCGGTGACAGGGGCGACCGTGACGGTGATACGGCCGAGCGTGCTGTCAGGGTTGGTGCGCTCGGTGGCGTACCTGATCTCATAGCTGCCCGGGGCCAGCGGGGCGGTAAGAGTGACGGGATTGGCGTCACTCGTGTAGGCGTAATCGGTCCAGTCGCCCTCGGGGGCGCCTGCGGGCACGATGGTGATGTAGTCGCCGGTGCTGTCGGGGCCGGTCCATGCGACCTCGAACAGGCATCCTGCGGTGATCTCGGCCGGAGCCTGGAGCTCGATGACTACAGGCGGCACCCTCGATCCGCACGCAGCCGCGAGAACGACCGCGAGGCAAAGCGCTACATGCAATCTGGTCACGCTGCTCCCTCCTGAGATGAGTCTACAGGGCAACAACAAGGGTACAGGGAATTAATACTACGCGAGAGTCTGCCGTGGAGCAAGTCCGTCTCCGGAGAGACCCCGCCCCCCGCCCAGCGCCTTGAGCAGGGGCACGCTGGCGATCGTCGTCACCAGCGTCATCACTATCAGCGCAACGAAGATCCTCTGGTCGATGATGCCCGCCTCGAGGGCCACTCCGGCCAGGATCATCTCCATGGCGCCCCTGGCGTTGAGGCCGAATGCCACGAAGGCGGCCTCGCGGAGGCTCATCCCTCCCAGGAGGGCGCCTGCCCCGGCGCCGAGGAGCTTGCCCGCCGCTGCGACGACCAGCACGAAGAGGCATAGCATCGGGTCGAAACCGTTCACGAAGTCGGCCCTGAGCCCGATCGAGACGAAATAGAGGGGGGCGAAGAACGATAGTGCGAACTGGGAGATGACCGTGTTGGCGCAGGGAGTGTGTTTCAGCACCGGGCCCAGAGCCACCCCCACGAGAAATGCCCCGAACACGGCGTGCACTCCCGCCAGCTCCGCCAGAAGCGCCCCGAGGAGTATCAGGATCGAGATCGCCGCGAGCAGGCTGCCGGCCTCTCCGACGAGAGACCTCACCCACAGGAAGAAGCGCAGTCCCAGCCATCTCCCGAGAACTATCATCACAGCTGCGAGCACCACGACCAGGACGAGGCTTGCCAGCGGTCCGTGCCCCTGTGTGGAAGGTGCGAGCATGCTCAGAGAGAACGCGAAGAGCGACCAGCCCACCAGGTCGTCCACGATGGCAGACGCTGCCGTGACAGTCCCGCATCTGGTCCGGAGCTGCCCGGAATCCATGAGTATCCTGACGATCACAGGAAGAGCGGATATGCAGAGCGCCGCTCCCATGAACACGGCGAACGGGGCTCCCCTGGCCGCAGGGGCGCCCCAGAGAGACGGAAGAGCCAGCACAGAAGCCGCTCCCAGGGTGAACGGGACGGCCATCCCCAGCAGGCTGGAATAGAGAGCTGTTCTCCTGTTCTTCCAGGCGGCTTCCAGGTCTATCTCGAGACCTGCCACGAAGAGGAAGAACAGCATCCCGATGGTCACGACTCCGGAGCGCATCTCGAAGGTCGCGCCCTGCGCCGGGAAGACGGTGTGATGCAGATTTCTGAAGATGAGCCCGAATATCGAGGGTCCGAGCAGGACGCCGCCGAGCAGCTCGCCCAGGATGGCGGGCTGCCCCAGGCGCTTCATGATCTGCCCTCCGAGGAAACCGACCCCGAGGAGCAGTATCAGCTGGAGGAAGAACAGCGTCAGATCGGAAGCCGCCATCGACCATCCTTTCGGCAACCGCGGGAGTATACCCTCCGCCTGCCCGGTGGTCATGCCGTCTGGCCCGTCCAGCCCGGCCGGATTATCTTCCGCGCGAACAGCCGACGGGGTTCAGAGCATCTGCTCAAAGCCGCAGCAGCCCTGCGACGGTGCGAGGCAGAACCCGGAGAGGTATCTGCCGTGCCTGATGTCATGGACATACGCAGGTTCCCCGGGCTCAGCAGCGCGGAGGCTGCCGGGAGACTCCGGGAACAGGGCTGGAACGAGCTGCCCAGCGCTGGCAAGAAGCACATCCTCCGCCTCATCCTGGACGTCATCAGGGAACCGATGCTCATCCTGCTCCTCGCGAGCGGGGCGCTGTATCTCGTCATCGGGCGGGAGCCCGCCGACGCGGCCATGCTCATGGGCTTCGTCGTTCTCGTCATCGGGATAACGCTGTACCAGGAGCGAAGGACCGCGAGGGCGCTCGAGTCCCTGCGCGAGATGTCGAGCCCCCGCGCCCTGGTGACCAGGGACGGAGTCCAGAGCCGGATACCCGGCCGCGAGCTGGTCCAGGGGGACATCGTCGTCCTGTCCGAGGGCGACAGGGTGCCGGCCGACATCTTCCTCCTCCAGAATCTCAATCTGACGGTCGACGAGTCGGTCCTCACGGGCGAATCCCTGCCCGTCAGGAAGGCTGGAGGCGCGGATGCCGAAGGAGACCGGCGGGATGGGGACTCCGCGACCGGGCGCCTGCGGTTCGCATTCGCCGGGACTGTCGTGACGGGAGGCGTGGCCGTCGGCGAAGCGGTGGCCACCGGGCAGAGGACCGAGCTGGGCCGCATCGGCCGCGCACTGAGGGACATAGAGCAGCCGAGGACCCCCCTGCAGGAGGAGACAGGCGGCCTCGTGAGGCGCCTCGCCACCCTCGCGGCGGCCACATGTGCATGCGTCATCGTCCTCTACGGGATCACACGGGGAAACGATGCGGCTTCATGGAGGGACGGGCTGCTCAGCGGGATAAGCCTGGCCATGGCGATGCTCCCGGAGGAGTTCCCCGTCGTGCTGACCATCTTCCTGGCCCTCGGCGCATGGCGCCTGTCGAAATACGGGGTGCTGACGCGCCGTGTTCCCGTCGTGGAAGCCCTTGGAGCCGCGACGTATCTCTGTGTGGACAAGACCGGCACGATAACGAGGAACTCCCTCGCCCTCTCCTCTCTCTATGTGCCGGGAAAGGTCTGGGGAAGAGATGACGGAGCGCCTCCGGAGAAGTTCCACCGGCTGCTCGAGTACGCGATACTCGCAAGCAAGCGCGACCCCGTGGACCCGGTCGACAAGGCCATCAGGGAATCTGCGGAGCTGCTCCTGGGAGAGGTCGAGCACCTGCACGACAACTGGTCGCTGATATACGAATATCCCCTCTCGGATTCGCTGCTGGCCCTGTCCCACGTCTGGAGATCACCGGACGGGGACAAATACGAGATAGCTGCCAAGGGTGCGCCCGAAGCGATCGCGGACCTGTGCCACTTCCTGCCCGAGGAGGAGGTGGAGCTGCGCGCGGCCGTGCAGTCGATGGCCGAAAAGGGCTACAAGGTGCTGGGCGTGGCTAGGTCGGTCTTTGCCGAAGCGGGGCTTCCTGACGGACAGCACGAGTTCGACTTCGAGTTCCTCGGCCTTGCGGGGCTCGAGGATCCGGTGCGCGACGGGGTGGAGGAGTCGGTTGCCGAATGCAGGCAGGCAGGCATCGCCGTCACGATGATCACGGGCGACTACCCGGCGACCGCCAGGACCATCGCCGGCCAGGCCGGACTCGGCGACGGGGCTCTCATGACGGGCCAGGAGCTCGACTCCATGAGCGACGCGGAGCTGGNGGNCCGGGTCAGGGACGTCCGTGTGTTCGCCCGGGTCATCCCCGAGCAGAAGCTGAGGATAGTCAACGCGCTGATCGCATCGGGAGAGACGGTGGCGATGACCGGCGACGGCGTGAACGACGCCCCGGCTCTGAGGGCTGCCCATATCGGCATCGCCATGGGCGGGAGGGGCACGGATGTGGCCCGCGAAGCCGCCGGGATGGTTCTGCTGGACGACGACTTCACATCCATCGTCAAGGCGGTCCGTCAGGGCAGGAGGATATTCGACAACATCAGGAAGGCCATGGCGTACATAGTCGCCGTGCACATACCCATAGCAGGCATGGCAATGGTGCCGATCCTCATCGGCGGCCCCCTCCTCCTGATGCCCGTGCACGTGGCCTTCCTGGAGATGATCATCGATCCGTCATGCTCCATCGTCTTCGAGGCCGAACCGGAGGAGCGGGGCGTCATGCGCAAGCCGCCCAGAAGGAGAGGGACAAAGCTGTTCGGGTTCAAGGAGATGTCCCTCAGCTTCCTCCAGGGGGTGTCCTCGCTGGCCGTCGTCGCCGCGGTCTACTGCATCGCCAGAAGCCTGGGGCACTCCGAGAACGACATCAGGGCGCTCTCGTTCACAACCCTGGTCATCTCGAACCTGTGCCTGCTCTTCGCGAACAGGTCGTGGCAGTCCACCATCACGCACATGCTCAAGGTGCGCAACCGGGCGGCCTGGTGGGTGGTCGGCGGAGCTGTCGGCTTCCTCTCGCTCGTGATTTATGTTCCCCATTTGAGCCGGCTGTTCCACTTCGACAGCCTGCACGGGGTGGACGTCCTGGTGTGCCTCGCGGCAGGCGGCATAAGCATGGGGTGGTTCGAGCTGGTGAAGGTCCTGCGCAATCGCAGCCTTCAGTGAGTTCCAGTTGCGGGGGACGGCGGGAGACGCCGGCCCGTCCGGGGAAGGGCTGGGTCGAATGGAAACCAGGTTCTTCAGGACCCTGACGGAGAACGAAGAGAAGGCCCTCGTCCTGAGGTGCACCCGCATCGAGATGAAGAAGGGCGAGGTGCTGTTCAAGAAGGGCGAGAAGTCGAACTCGATGTATCTGGTCGAGAGGGGCGAATTCCAGGTCACCGACGAGCGCCCCGGCCAGAAGATCTTCCTCTCGTCCATCCGCGCCGGAGGCATCATCGGGGAGATGGCCTTCCTCGACGAGAGCCCGAGGTCGGCGAACGTCACGGTTCGCGAGGACGCAGTCCTGTGGAAGCTCTCGAAGGAGGATTTCCTGCGGGTGCTCCTGGAGGACGCAGGCCTCGGCGCCAGACTGCTGCTCGCCCTGGGCACGCTTCTCGTGGAGAGGCTCCGCAAGGCCGATGCCGCGCTCACCTCGCTCTCCACATCGCCGGTGGTGAAGCAGGTGGCCGACGAGCCCGACCTCAGGAGGGCCGCTGACGCCGTGAGAGGGCTGTAGCCTTCCCCTGGGAATGCGCATGATGCGGAACCGGGAGCGGGAAGAACCCGCTCCCGGTCTTATTTCAACGTGCTCAGGGGGCTATTCGCCCGCGTGCACCTTTATCCAGCCGAAGGATCTGGCGTCGAGACCCAGAAGCGTGCCGCCGAACTGGAGCTCGCTCATGCTCACGGACACTTCACCCGACGCATACGAGGGCGAGTCGGCGATGACGCTCCGGTTCGCGCCGGTGTTCCACCAGTAGGTGTAGAACATGTTGACGCCGCCGGTCCACTGGAGCTCGAGGATCAGATTGTCGGTCCCGTTGTACTCGAAGGGAGTGTCGAGGGGGATCGTCATCCAGGCGTCCGCATCTGCGGCCATGGTCTGCGAGTCTGTCTCGTAGACCAGGACACGGCTGCCCGGGATGTAGTTGTCATCGAATGTGGCGCCCAGCTCGCCGGACGCGCACAGGCCCATGTACAGCTTGAAGCTGTTATAGGTGCCCGACGCTGAACCGCCGGTGCCCCTCTGCCAGGCCACGCTCTCTATGCTCATGGGACCCTGCAGCTCGGAGGAAAGCGCTACCACCTGGTAGCGTATGGCCGAGCCTCAAGAGGCGCAGAAGGGATCCATCGCCTGCGTCTGGGGAGAGCCGACCGTTATCAGGCTGGCGCTCGCACAGGCGGCGATGAACCCGGTCACCAACAGAGAACGGATCATCTGTCCTCCTTCATGGACAGGACACACTACGGGTCCTTCCGGATTGCGGCTTTCATACCTCAGAAGTAGGGATTCGTCAAGAAGTTCCCGCCGGGTTCTGGCGCATCCCTCCGGCCCGGCGTAGATTTCCAAGTCCACTGCCGTATCGTACCTGACAACTGCCCGGAGGATATCGATGCACCCATCAGCAACCGTCCGTCCTGTCGAGAACGGAAGGGATCTCTCCCGTTTCGTCGCCCTGCCTTTCCAGCTCTACGGGAACGACCCGGTCTGGGTGCCGCCTCTCGTCTCCGCGGAGAAGGCCCAGTTCATCCCGTCGAAGAATCCCGCCTTCGAGTTCTGCCGTTGCATGCTGTTCCTCGCCGAGGCTGATGGGCGCGTGCTGGGACGCATCGCCGCGATCGTCTCGGACAGGTACAACGAGCAGTGGGGAAGGAAGTGCGGACGGTTCGGATGGTTCGAGTGCGTGAAGGACCCCTCCGTCGCCTCGATGCTCCTGGATTCCGCTGAGAACTGGCTCCTCTCACAGGGCATGACCGAGGCCAGCGGCCCTCTCGGCTTCACGGACAACGACCCCACGGGGATGGTCGTGGAGGGCTTCGAGGAGCTTCCCACCATCGCAGCCAGCTACAATCCCCCCTACTACAACGACTTCCTCCTGGAGAGGGGCTACTCCAAGGAAGTCGACTATGTCGAATACCTCATCACCGTCCCTTCCGAGCTGCCCGACAGGCTGAAGCGCACCGTCGCGGTGCTGAGGAAGAGGAGCGGGGTGCGGGTGTTCTCGGAGAAGAGCCGGTCGGTGCTCGCGAAGCGCTGGGGCAGGCAGGTGTTCGAGGTGCTGAACGAGGCCTACGCCGACCTCTACGGCACGACCATCCTGTCCGAGCACCAGATCGACTACTACATCGCGAGCTACCTCTCCAGGGTCGACCCCGAGTTCATCAAGCTCGCTGCGGACGGTGACAGGCTCGTGGGCTTCATCATCGCCATGCCCAACATCTCCAGGGCCTTCCAGAAGGCCAGGGGCAGGCTCCTCCCCTTCGGCTTCATCCACATCCTGAGGGAGATGAAGAGGAGCAAGGTGCTCGACTTCTACCTCGCGGGCATCCGGCGCGATTACCAGAACACCGGTGTGGACGTTCTCATGAGCTACGAGATGGGGGTGTCGGCGCTGGCGCGCGGCATGAAGTACGCCGAGAGCAACCATGAGCTGGAGGACAACGCGAAGATCCAGTCGATGTGGAAGCTGTACGACCGCAGGCTCCATCGGCGTGCAAGGGTGTACAACAGGAAGCTGGTTTCCGGATGAGCTCCCCAGGGCTCCTGAAAGTGGCCGGCCGCGCCGCAGGCCGCATGGCCTTCGCGGGTCTCGNACCGATACCCATCGCGGCGGCAGCGTCGGCTCCCGTGGAAGTCCGGGATCTTCCCGGCGTGGAGGCGGCGCGAGCCCTGGTCGCGACCCCCGAATGGGCCGCTTTCCGCAGTTTCTGGAGATCTGCAGGGGCATCCCCGGCGGAGGAGGAACAGAACTGGGAGCTTCTGCAGGCGCAGAGNGACTCGCTNCGTTCCCTGGCGGCGGAACTCGACCGCGCCTCCCCGGACAGCACGGCTTCCTACTGCGCAGCTCTGCTGGGCAGGCTTTGCGAGGCCAGGCTCTCCATGACCAGGTACGGGCTCCCGGAGATGCTCACACGGATGATCCCCTCCCGCGCGGTCTTCCACGAGGAGGCTTCGCTCCGGAGGCTCGAGGGGCGCCTGGCAGCGCTCGGCGAGCTCACGCCGGGCGCGTTCCGCGATCCGGCCGAGGTGGCCGGGCTCCTGGGCGACGCCGTCGAGGAGGCAACCGCAGCCATTCTGTTCGACGCCATGTCCGATGTGAGGTTGCTGCCCGAGACCTTCCCGGGCGCGGAGGCGGATAGCCTGGGCACGGCGGAGCTGCTCGCCTTCGACCTCGCCTCGCTGGACTCGCTCACGAGGGCCGCCGCCGGTTCCGATCCCCGGCTCGAGGCGGCCTGCGAGGACGCCCTGGCGGAGGTTCGCAGGATACGGTCCTCCCTCCCCGCCCTCGAGATCATGCTCGGAGACCTTCTGGCGCCGAGGTGAGCCGTCCCTGGTTCGCGCTCGAGATAGAGACTCGCTGCACCCGTTCCTGCGTCTACTGCTACAATTGCTGGAAGTCTCCCGGAGCCAGGCCTTCCGAGCCTCTCCCGCTGAGGGATCTCGCGGCACTGCTCAGAAGGCTCTCCGAGCAGGCCTGCCCCTCGGGCGTTACGCTGACCGGCGGCGAGCCGCTGCTGAGGGATGATCTGGAGGAGATCGCGGCGGAGTGCTCCAGGCTCTTCCCGGTCGTCACACTCTCCACGACCGGCGACGGGCTCGACCGCGCGAGGGCTTCCAGGCTGACGGCGGCTGGAGTGCTCCACTACGAGGCGGCTCTCCCCTCCGCCGACCCCGGAATCTGCGAGGAGTTGTGCGGGACAGACGGCGCGGCCTCCCGCCGGGCCATGGCGACCCTTTCGCGCCTGGGCGCCTTCGTCACCGCCTCGGTCCTCCTCTCCTCCCGCACGGCGCCCGGACTCAGGGAGACCGTCCTGCTCGCCTCGGCCTGCGGAGCCAGGGCGGTCGTCCTGAACCCTTTCCTGCCCACGGGTGCCGGGGCCGGAAGGCCGGATCTGGCGATGGAGCCGGCCGGGCTCTGTTCGGCTGCGCTGACTGCGTCCGAAGCGTCTTCGATGTCGGGGATACCCGTCTATTTCGGAACCGCCATAAGGAGGTGCGAGGTGCCTGCGGGCGCCCTGGAAGGCTGCCCCTCGGGGCCCTGCATCTGCGGGTCGGGCAAGTGGGCGGTGGGGCCCTCCGGCGAACTCAGGCCTTGCGAACAGAGCCCCCGGGAGCTGGGGAACCTGCTCTCCGCCAGCTTCAGGGACCTGGAGCGCTGCGCATCTGCGGTCTCCTTCAGGGCGGTGCCTGCAGCCTGCTCCTCCTGCGTCAGCCTTCCCGGCTGCGGTGGCGGATGCCGCCCAGTGCGCTCCCTCCGATGATGAGGAGGGCGCCGGCGGCAAACGCCGGACCGTGACGCTCGCCGAGCATCAGGGCTGAGAGGCCCGTGGCCACGACCGGCTTGAGGTAGAAGATCAGGGATGCCGTGGTGGCCCTGAAGGCCTTCAGCGTCTGGAAGAAGGTCACGTAACCAAGGCCGCTGACCCCCGCCCCCAGGTAGAGGATCCTGAGCACGGAGCCCGTGTCTCCGGCGCTCCCGGGCATCAGCGGCCTCCCGGTGAGGATCAGGAACAGGGCGAGCGCCGCGACGCCGGCCGCGAAGGAGACGGTGTTGGCGGCGAGCGGGGTGACGGACGAGACCATGCGCTTGCCGAGGACCGTGTAGAGGGCGAAGGTCACCGAGGCGCCCACGGCGTAGAGCACCCCCGCCTCCAGCCGCAGGCCGCCGCCGTCAGAGGCCACCAGGAAGATCCCGGCCACCCCGGCGAGCAGTGCGAGAAGCCTCCCTGCCGAGAACCTCTCCAACCCGAGGAGCGACGCGAAAGCAAGGACGAAGACGGGATTCGAGCTGATCACGGCAGCCGCCGTGGAGGCCCCTGTCGACATCACCGCGAGCTGCAGCATCGACATGCTGAGAAATGTGTTCAGCAGTCCGAGGAGTGCGAGGGCCGCGATCGTCCGCCGTCCCAGAGCGGCGAGCCCGGCCCGCTCCGACGGAGAGGCCAGGAGGAACGCAGCGAGGACTGCCAGCCCCGTCGCAAACCTCAGGAACGTCAGGGTGAACGGGTCCACCGCCGCCATCAGCGGCTTCGAGACGACCTCCATGGAGCTGAACAGGAGCAGCGTGACCGCGAATGCGACCGGCGCCCCGGCCCTGCCGGAGCTCCGCGGGGGCTCCGGACGGGCATCCTCAGTCGTCCGCAACCACGCAGTCCACTGTGTAGACGAAGGAGTTGTCCTCCCTGCGCCGGATGCGGGCACCATGGATCTCCCCCTCGAATCCGGGGAAGCGGTTGTGGAACTCCTGAAGGTCCCTCAGGAACTCGACGACCGTATTGGGTCCGTCGTCGAAGACCTCGCCAGGCATGACCAGGGGGATGCCCGGCGGATACGGGACCACCATGACGGCCGAGACGCGCCCGCCCAGCTTGCCGATGGGCACCTCCTCGACCTTGCCTGCCACGAGCCTGCTGTACGCCTCCTCCGGGAGCATTGCCTGCGCCGGCAGATGCACCGAGATCTCCCTCAGGGTCCGGGAGATGTTCTTCTCTCTGAGGAAGTCGTGGATCTCCTGGACGAGCTCCTTCAGACTCCTGCCGTTGTAGAGCTCGGCGTAGCGGTCGATGAGGTCCGGGAACACGCTGGAGAGCGTCGATTCCTCGTCGAAGGCCTTCCTGAAATCGAACAGCTCGGACAGCAGTGTGCCTGACTTCCCCTTGGTGATGCCCAGCGTGAACAGGACCAGGAAGCTGTAGAAGCCGGTCTTCTCGACGACGATGCCGCGTCCCCTGAGGAATCGTGCCGCGACGCAGGCCGGTATCCCGAAGGACTCCATCGATCCGTCAGGCGCGATGCCGGGCGTCTGTATGGTCACCTTCAGGGGATCGAGCATTACGAAGCCGTCGCCGATGTCCTCGAAGCCGTGCCATTTCTGGTCGCTGCTCAGCATCCAGTAGCTGGTGTTTCCGACCAGCTTCTTCTCGGCGAGCGAATCGAAGTCCACCAGCTTGCCGGGGGCGCCGTTCCGGGCCGACCGGGCCTTCACGCTCTCGGGCTCCCAGACCGTGAACCACCAGCTCCCGCCCGGGTCCTTGCCCTCGCGGATCTGCCTCCCGATGTGCTCCATCTTCAGCCTGAAGATGACCGCCTCCTCGGTGGCCTCCTCGACCAGCATCCCTCCGATTCCACCCTGCATCATCTTGGCGGCCACATCGAGGGAGGCGATGATGGGGTAGAGAGGCGATGTGGAGGAGTGCATCATATAGGCCTCGTTGAACCTGTCGTGATCGAAGGGAGCGCTTCCCTCCTTGATGTGGAGCATCGAGCCCTGCGAGAGAGCGGCGAGCACCTTGTGCGAGGACTGGGAGGCGAAGACGGTGGGGCCGACGCGCCCGCCCTTCTCCTCGTACATGCCATAGCGGCCCTTGTAGATCTCGCTGAACCTGGCATAGGCGTACCAGGCCTCGTCGAAGAGGATGTTGTTGCAGACCTTGCCGAGGAGCTTCTTCACCATGACCGTGCTGTAGCACAGGCCGTCGTAGGTGGAGTTGGTGAGCACGGCGAGCTTTATCCTGGGCTTCTTCTCTGCGTCGATGAAGGGCGAGGAGGCGATCTTCTCGCGGATGCTGTCCGTGCTGAACTCGGACAGGGGGACCGGGCCGATGATCCCGTGGGCGTTCCGCGTCGACCTGAGGTAGACGGGGATCGCGCCCGTCATGATGATGGCCTGCATGATCGACTTGTGGCAGTTCCTGTCCACGAGCACGATGTCCCCCCGGGTGACGCAGCCGTGGAACACCATCTTGTTGGCGGTCGAGGTGCCGTTGGTCACGTAGTAGGTGCGGTCAGCCCCGAAGGTCTGCGCCGCGAGCTTCTCCGACTCCCCGCAGACTCCCGAGTGCTCGAGCAGCGATCCCAGGTCGGGCACCGAGGCCGAGATGTCGCTGCGGAAGACGTTTTCCCCGAAGAAGCCATGGAACATCTTCCCTACTGGCGACTTGAGGAACGCCACCCCGCCCATGTGGCCAGGGGTGTGCCATGAGTACCTGTAGCTGAGGACATACGCATACAGGCCCTTGAGGAACGGTGGCATGAGCCCGTCCACGTACCTCCTCAGCGCGGTGAGGATCCTGCCCGCGATGAAGTCGGGAGTGTCCTCCATGGCCCAGATGTATCCGTCGATGCTCTTCATGACCTCGAGAGGCAGCTCCGCGACGGACATCCTGTCGGTGAGGAGGAACAGGGGAACCTCCGCGTTCCTGCGCGCGATCTTCTCGACCATCACGGCGGTGCTCGGGTACTCGGTGTTGCCTGCGCAGTCCAGGTCCCAGTCGAGGAGGACGCAGCCGATCGTGGCCAGCGAGCGCAGGTGGACCTCGGCGTCGGAGGCCGAGGGAGCNTCCAGGACCGAGATGTGAGCTTCCTGCAGCTGCTCCACGATGCTCCTGACGACTCTGGAACCTGCGCTGGAGCCGATCAGGTCGTTGTCGATGAACAGGACCGGGAACTCCCTGTAGAGATCCATGCATCCTCCGGTTGCCGCCCTGGGGCGGCCTCCTGCGGCGGAGCCGCGGGAGCGGCGCTAGGGAACTATGGTTGTGCCCGATTCGCCCTCGAGGGAGGGCAGGATACTCCCGGGACATGTGATCACGACCCGGTGTCCTCCGGACGACAGGAACTCGAGAGAGGCGATTATCTTGGGCAGCATGGAGCCTGCCGCGAAGTGCCCCTGCCCGACCAGATCCCGGAGTTCGCCGGCAGTTATCCGGCTCACCGGCCTCTGGCCCGGCTTGCCGAAATCGAGATAGACCTGGGGGACCCCCGTCGAGATTACGAAGGTGTCCGCCCCCAGTCCGGAGGCGAGAAGGGCGCTTGCCAGATCCTTGTCGATCACGGCGGCGATGCCTTCGTACCTGGGACCTCTCCGGATTACCGGGACTCCGCCGCCGCCCGCGCATATGACGATCTGGCCCTGGTTCACGAGGGCTCGAATGCACGGGAGCTCCAGTATCTTGAGGGGCTTCGGCGAGGGCACGACCCTGCGCCATCCCCTCCCCGCGTCCTCCTTCATCGCCCAGCCGCGCCCGGCCTGCAGGCCGGCTGCGACTCCGGCCGTGTAGAAGGGTCCCACCGGCTTGGTGGGGTTGCCGAAGCCGGGGTCGGACGGATCCACCTCGACCTGGGTGACGAGGCTGGAGACCGGGATGTCCTGGCCCCTCTCCTCGAGCACGTCGCCCAGGACCTGCTGCAGGAGGTATCCGAGGTATCCCTGCGTGGCTGCGACATTCACGTCCATCCGGTCCGGCGGCACCGTGGAGCATGCCATCTCGTTCCGGATCAGCTCGAAGCCGACCTGCGGACCGTTCCCGTGCGTGACCACGACGCTGCCGAAGAGCCTCGCAAGGGTCGCGACCTCTTCGCAGACCTCGCGGGCGAGGTCATGCGTATCCAGGTTGCCGCGCCCCGAGGACGGGTCGATCATGGAGTTGCCGCCGATGGCTACAACGACTGTCCCGGTGGGTCCTTCACCCATCAGCCCACGGCCTTTCCGCCCTTTCGGCCGAATAGGAGCAGACCGAGCGCGCCGACCACGATGGCGGCGTCGGCCACGTTGTAGGTCGGCCATCTCCAGCCGGCCGTCCCCATGTCGATGAAATCGACGACGAAGCCCGAATGCAGGAGCCTGTCCACCAGGTTGCCCACGGCCCCGCCCATGATGAGGCCGAAAAAGCACGCCTGGAGCCTCGAGGCAGGCGGGCGCGTGGCGAGGAACCAGGCGACGGCGCCTGCGGCGATGCCGGTGAAGATCGAGAGGAACACCGGGCCGGCCCAACGGAGGCTGAAGGCGGCGCCCGAGTTGTATCTGAGCCTCAGCATCAGGTACGGATCGACGAGGCGCAGCACTCCTCCCCCCTCGAGGGAGCGGAGGGCGAGCGCCTTGGTGATCTGGTCGGCCACCAGAACAGAAGCCGCGGAGACGAAGCCGGCGATCCTCGGGCCGGCAGCCATCACAGGCTCCTCACGACGGCGGCGCATCTACCGCAGATATCCACGAACCCGGCGTCGCTGCCGACATCAGGAAGGTGTTTCCAGCACCGGGCGCATTTCGCGTGCGGAGTCGGGACCACTTCGACCGAGATCTCCGGACCGCTTCGCAGGGTGACGCCGGAGACTATCAGGAAGTCCTCCCACGGTTCTCCGAGAGCAGTTCCGCCGAGATCGGGCGGAAGCGTCAGGACGACATCGGCATCGAGCCCGCTCCCTATCACTCCGGCGGCCCTGGCCTCCTCGAGCTTCTTGAGGGCGAGGTCCCGCGCCTCCAGGAATCCGGCCCAGGCCGCCAGCCCGGTCCTGCAGGCCTCGTCGGGGGGCCGGGGGTCGAAAAGGGCGAGGTGCACGCTCGACCGGCCTCCCCTCAGCGACTCGGGCAGCTCGACCCAGGCCTCTTCGGCCGTGAACGGGATCAGGGGTGCCAGGAGCTTGATCAGCTCTGTACAGATCCATCCCAGGAGGGAGACCGTGCCCCGGCGCCTCCCCGAGTCTGCCGAGTCACAGTAGAGACGGTCCTTCCTGACGTCGAGGAAGAGTCCTGACAGGTCGACGGTCGAGAAGTTGCGCAGCTCCCTGCAGACGCGGTGGAACTGGAAGGTGCGATAGGCTTCGAGACAGGCGGCCTGAACCTCGCGGAAGCGCAGGAATATGTAGCGATCGAGTCCGTCAGCCGGCTCCTCCGGCGGAGTCCCGTCCATGCCGGACAGGTTGCCGAGCATGAATCTGAGTGTGTTCCGGATCTTCCTGTAGGCTTCGGTGGCATCCTCCAGCATGGCCTTGTCCGCGCGGAAGTCGGCGGTGTAGTCGACTCCGGCGAACCAGAGGCGCAGTATGTCGGCCCCCCGCCCTTCGACCACCTCCATCGGCGAGATCGCATTGCCGACGGACTTGGACATCTTCTTGCCCTGCTGGTCGAGTACCAGCCCGTGCGTCACGATGTTGCGCGCCGGTATGCCCAGATCGAGCGCCATGCTGGTTATCATGCTGACCCCGAACCATCCGCGATGCTGATCCGTGGCCTCGAGGTAGACATCGCTGGGACGCGCGAGCCCGAACTCCGGGGTGAGGACGCAGTAATGGCTCAGGGAGCTGTCGAACCAGACGTCCAGTATGTCGTCCACCCGGCGAAGGCTCGACCCGCCGCAGCCAGGGCATGCGACCTCCTTCCCGGCGAGGGCGAAGAGCTGGGCGGGCGAATTGCGGAACCAGGCATCGGAGCCCTCGCGTCCCACCAGGTCGGCCGCCGCCGAGATGACCTCCGGATCGAGCACGGCCTCGCCGCAGTCCTCGCAGACGAAGGCAGGCAGGGCGACTCCCCAGGCCCTCTGGCGCGACAGGCACCAGTCGGGCCTGACGGCCATCATGTTCTTCATCCTCTCGTATCCCCACGAGGGATGCCATGCGACCTCGTCGACTGCGGACAGCACCTTCTCCTTGAGCCCCTGCGTGGTGAGGTCCAGGAAGAACTGCCTGGTGGCCCTGAAGATCAGAGGGTTCTTGCAGCGCCAGCAGTGCGGATAGCTGTGCTCGAGCGTCCTGGCGGACAGGAGCCTGCCCGCCTTCGACAGGTCGGCGATGATCACCTCGTCGGCCTTGTGGACATGTAGTCCGGCATACGGCCCGGCCTCCCGGGTGAATACGCCGTGTTCGTCGACCGGGCTGAAGGCGTCGAGCCCGTAGCGCCTGCCGGCGGCGAAGTCCTCGACGCCGTGACCGGGAGCCGTGTGCACGCATCCCGAGCCGTCGTCCATCGTCACATGGTCCCCCAGGATGACGATCGACGAGCGGTCTCCGAACAGGGGATGCTGCAGCGTCAGGCCCTCCAGCTCGGCTCCCTTGAAGTTGGGGCCGGTCGCCACAGGCCCCGGCTCACCGAGTGCCTCCAGGAAGTCCGCAGCCCTGCGCGCCGCCACCAGCAGCCTGCGCCCGGCCACTTCGGCGACCGTGTATTCCTCGAACGGGTTGAGGGCGACGGCGAGGTTGGCCGGGAGCGTCCACGGGGTCGTGGTCCAGATGACCACCTCGGTGCCGGCCGGCACTCCCCTTGCCTCCCAGTCCCCCGGGTTGCGCCGCTCGAATGCGACCCAGATGGAGCTGGAGCGGTGCTTCGCGTACTCGACCTCGGCATCCGCGAGGGCGGTGGAGCAGGTGGTGCACCAGCTTATCGGACGGAGCCCGAGGTAGACGTAACCTCTGCGGACCAGCTCGCCGAATGCCCTCACGATGCCCGATTCGTACGAGCGCGACATCGTGAGGTACGGGGAATCCCACCTGCCGAAGACTCCCAGCCGGCTGAACTCGCCCTTCTGCACTTCGACGAATCTCGCGGCATAGGCCCTGCAGCGGGATCTGACCTCCTCCCTGGAGAGGTTCCTGCCGCCGTCGGGCTCGTCACCCAGGACCTTGTGCTCGATGGGCATGCCGTGGCAGTCCCATCCCGGCACATATGGCGAGTCAAACCCCATCATTGTGTGCGACTTGACTATGAAGTCCTTGAGTATCTTGTTGAGCGCGGTGCCGAGGTGCACGCTGCCGTTGGCGTAGGGCGGCCCGTCGTGCAGGACGAAGCGCGGCGAGCCCGTCCTGGCGCTTCGGATGCGCTCCTCGAGGCCTTCGGCACTCCAGCGCGCCAGGGTCTCCGGCTCCCTCGCGGGGAGGTTGGCCTTCATGGCGAATCCGGTCCGAGGAAGACGGATCGTATCCCTGTAGTTCAATTCAGACGACCTCCGTCAGCAGCTTCAGGGCCTCCGCCACGGGAGGCGCTCCGGTGTTCTCGCGCCGCCATGCGTGGCAGCGGAGGATAAGCATCACCCGAGCCCCGGCGTGACCGGCCACTATGGCTTCGTCGATGCCTTCGGATGCGAGTGCGTCGGATCCGAGGGCGGCCAACTCGGCGGGCGTCGCCAGGCGCCAGTCGGGAACCCTGCACACCACCCCCGGCTTCCATGGACCCTCGGGGGCCGCGTAAAGGCCCGGGAGCGAGGGGAAGCGGGGGCCGGCATCGTCCCTGTTGGGCCCGACGAGCGGTCCGTCGCCGAACAGGTTAAGATGATCCGTGGCGACGAGAAAGCCTGACCCCCGGGCAGCGGCCTCAGCCCCTATGAGGAACCTTCGGCAGCCTGCGGCTGCCAGCTCCCTCATCCAGTCGAAGTCGGAGGAACCACCCGCCCGGTACCTGAGCTCTACCCCTCCCGGAGGCGAACAGTCCCACCCGGGGGGAAGGATCACACCCGTCATCATCCACCTGTCACGTTCAGGAAGGGCAACTATTAAACGCGGAGGATGTTCCGCGCAACAGCTTCATCGCTGCCCGAACCACTCCGGCATCCCGGTCGCCCCCTCGATGCGGAAAAGCTTCCTGCGACCGGAAAAACCGGAAATCTGCTTCACCGATCCGCGAACGACCCCGAATTCCTTAGCCAGGAACCTCCGGAGCTCGTCGTTCGCCCTTCCATCCACCGGGGGGGCCTTCACCCTTATCCTGAAGAACCCGTCGGTCGAGCGGCCGGCGACCTCCGTCGCCGCAGCCCCCGGGGAGGCCTGGACCCTCAGGGTCAGACCTTCTCCCGTTCCCGTCATCTCTCTTCAGGAAGCGGCGAGGCCTCGTCGATGAGCATGATGGGTATCCCGTCCTCGACCCTGTAGACGAGCCTGCAGGGATGGCAGACCAGAGACTCGGCGGGTTCCGTCCTGTACTCCAGGTCGCCCTTGCACTTCGGGCAGGCAAGTATCTCCAGCAGCCTCTTGTCGAGCATCTCCCGACCTCCGTCCGCTATACGACGAAATACCCGTCCCGGATCACGGCCGTCTCGGCCCCGGTGCCGTCGACTCCGAAGACCGAGACCTGCTCGGAACCTATCATGAAGTCGGTGTGGACCAGGGAGACGTTGCACCCGCGCTCGAGAAGCGCATCCCTGCCCTCGGGAGGGTTCTCCATGCATTCGGTGTAGCCGTTGCCCAGGGCGATGTGACAGGCGGCGTTCTCGTCGAAGAGTATGTTGTGGAAGACGAGGCCGCTCCTGTAGATGGGCGAGTCGCAGCCGACCAGGGCGATCTCGCCGAGGCAGGACGCCCGCTCGTCGGTCTCCAGGTACTGGCCGAGGACGGCGTCGTTCCTGTCGGCGCCGAACTGCACCACACGGCCCTTCTCGAAGCGGAACCAGGCGCCTTCCACGTTGGAGCCCATGACCTGCACAGGGCGCGTGCAGCGGACCGTGCCGTGCGTGAGGTGGTAGTCAGGGGTGCAGAACACCTCCTCGGTGGGGATGTTGGGGAAGAACTGCAGTCCGTCCCTGGCCTCGCACCTCCCGCCGGCGAATATCCTGTCCGGAGCCATTCCGATCGTCAGGTCCGTTCCGGGACCCACGAACCTGAACGACGAGAAGCGCCTGCTGTTGAGGAACGCTGTGCGGCGCTTGAGTTCGGCATCATGCGCCAGCCAGGAGGCGGCGGGGTCGCCGCCGTCGAGGCGGAGGATGGGCATCAGGACGTCCCAGATGCGCGCCTCCCAGTCGCCCTCGGAGCCCAGCACCTTGCGCGTCCAGAGCTCGGTCGGGAACAGGCAGACGTTCCATCTCATCTGGTTGGAGGAGATGGCTGCGAGCCACTCCTCGGAGGCCCTGGAGGCGGCCTTCCTCATGCGACCCAGCCTGGAGGCGTCGGCGCCCTCATAGGCGTCGGGGTCCTCCGAGCAGGAAACCGACAGGCTGGCCCAGTTCTCGGCCACGTAGGCGCGGTTGACGGTCCTGACGAAGGACGGGACGTACTCCAGGGTGTCCGGCCCCGCCTTGCGCAACCTCGCCAGGTCGAGCCTCTGATCGGCATACACCACGTGGACGAAGGCGGAGCCGAGGTCGTATGCCTTCTCCGTCACGATCTCGACGAACGCCCTGGAAGCGATGTCGCTCCTCACCAGGAGGGGCTGCCCCGGCTGCAGAGCAAGGCCGCTCCTGAGGACGGTCTCCGCGTATTTCTCGACGAGTGCCTTGTTCAAGTCCTTCCCTCCTGACGGGACTCAGTAGAGGCCCAGGAAGTCCACGGCGAGCGCCCTGTACGGCTCGCCGCCCGTTTCGAGTATATCCTTGAATTGCANTGATATACGAACCTGACCGAAACTCTCCCAGAAGAGCTCCATGTTCAGGAATCCGCCCGACTCGTCGAACCTCACCGAGTCGCTCTCGTTGGTGGCCGCATCCCAGTCCGCCGAGATGCCGAAGCCTGCCGGCAGCGATTTGTCCGCACCCAGCCAGAACCCGGCATGGTCGGAATCGTCGAAGGAGACGCAGACGCCTCCGTGGACGCCGAGGTCGCCGGCCGGCGCCATGAAGTTCTTGCTCGCGACGAGGTAGATGCCCCTGGAGAGCCTGGAGTAGTTGCTCCCGGTCCTGAAGGGCTCGCGCTCGTTGTCATAGCCCACCGCCAGCGCGGGAAAGCTGTTGGACTCGTCGAGGAACCTGAAACGGGCCTTGATGCTGACCCTGTCGAACCACTCGGGGTCCTCCAGGCCCGTGATGTTCCATCC
>JGI20214J51650_10000537_pt1 | contig 23609 bp, 19 predicted proteins | sample WetSurMetagenome_FD_51650 | JGI IMG/M metagenome (IMG submission 51650) | reverse complement strand
GATGATGTCGATCATTGTGCTCACAATATTGCTCAGCGTTTTCCTGCATGGAATAACCGCCGTTCCGTTGTCGCGGTTGTATGCCGGCCAGGTTACCAACAGCAGGGGCTAGCCGGCGCTTGCGAACCCTGGCGTGGCGGCTCGGGCACCGCAAGAGTGTCCGGGTTGTTGGTCGTTGGATTGTGTGGAGGATTAGAAAAGAGCTCGAGGCCAGAACCGGTCCCCCCAGCGAGCCTTTTGAGAGGGCTCACTGGAGGATTAAGCGCGGATCAGGATGGATAAGCTACTGCCGAAAAGCTACCAGTTGAACACCCGATCCAGTTCTTCGTCGGTAACTTGAAAGGTGATGTTGTGGGGCCCAACCGGCTCCGTATTGAAGTACCTGGGCAAACGGTCATCCTGGTGCGTAAACCCGGCACGGGCGTTGAAGTCGCGCTCGGTCTTCAAAATCTGCTTCCCGAGAGCCACCACGTCATCACCGGTAAGGTTCAAGCCGTAGAAGGCGTTGATCATGTCGATCAAGGCCTGGAAAGTTTCTGGCTGATCGAGCACGGCAAAGGCAATGAAGAGGCACATACCCGTTGCGTCAACCGCCGCCGTGGCAATCTGAAGGTTCCGGGAGAGCTCAATCTGACCTTCAGGCTTGAGAGGATCAACAAAGCCGCCCACCTTGAGAATGTTGGTGGCGATGGCATAACCCGCCGTGTGGTCCGCTCCCATAGGGGTCGTGGCATAGGTTACCCCAATCCCCTGGACGGCCCTGGGATCGTAGGCGGGCAATGCCTGGTTTTTCACCACCGGGACCCGCTCAACGCCAAATACTTTCCCGGTTGTCCCGGCACCGGACCCAAGAATGCGGCCAAGGGGCGTTCCCTTTCCTACTTCCTCCAGGAGCTTGATCGCCCCTTCGGCATCGCCGAATTTGATCAACCCGGCGTCCATCGCCACCCCGATGGTCACTCCCATCTCGATGGTGTCCAGCCCGTAGTTGTCGTCCATGAAATCCATCTTCGCGATGGCATCCAAGTCGCAAATGCCGCAGTGCCCACCATGCGACCAAACCGTTTCGTACTCGGGCTGTTTGCTCACGAAATGGCCGTCTTTATCATAATAAGTCCCGGAACAGCGGATCACACACCCGCGATGGCAACCGTGCGTCGCCGCCCCCGCTCCGCCGCGGGCATTTTCGGTTTCGGCCTGAGTCTCCCCGCTGATCTTGTGGGCATCGACATAGCGACCCTCTTTAAAATTGTACGTCGGATACCCCCCGGCCTCATTCAGGATGTTGGTCAAGACATTGGTGCCATAAGCCGGCAACGCCTGCCCGGTGACGGGGTGATTCCGCAGACCCTCCACCCACTTCTTGTTGGCTTCTTTGAACTTGTCCGGGTCTTTGGGTGCGCGCATCTTCTTGCCGGTGTCATCGAGAACAATCACTTTGACGCCCTTGGCCCCCATCACCGCACCAACGCCACCGCGGCCGGCGTGGCGTGTCGGCCGAACTTCCATGTCGGTGACGGCAATTGATGCGGCGCACATCTTCATCTCACCGGCAGTGCCAATCGAAATATAGGCAGCCTTATCACCATGCTCCGCCTTCATTTTTTCAATGAGATCGTAATTTGGCAACATTTTTAGACTGTTATCAACGCTCACTTTGACGCCGTCTTTGTTGACAACAACCTTGTACAGGTCATTTCCTTTGGGCTTGCCTTCCAAAACAATCGCCGCATAGCCGAGCCTCGCCAGGACCTGGGCCGCCTGTCCTCCAGCGTTCGACTCTTTAATTCCCCCCGTGAGAGGACTCTTGGTTCCCACCGAGAGTCGACCCGACATCGCTCCCGCCGTCCCGCTCAACATCCCCGGTGCGATTACAAGCTTGTTCTCGGCGCCCAAGGCATGGCAAAGCGGTGGGACTTCTTTCGCCACCAAGGTCGAAGTGAGCGCCCTGCCACCCATACCGGCGTATTCACCCACTGGTTGCTCACTGACTTTCGGACCACCTTCTGCACCCATATCGATTCGCAGAATCTTATCCATGGACTTCCTCCCTTATGCTCTCAACTCAACGAATGGCAAGAGGCTCCTCAACACCCAACCCTCCTCCATGCCCACATCCAACCAATATCAAAAGGAGAATCCCCCTCTACCCCCAATCTTCAGTGGCAGGCAAGGGAGATCCTGGTATTTTGAGATTATCATGTCAGAAGGACCATTACCACTGGGTTAGGTCGTAATTGCGATCATTGCTCGCCTCTAGAGAACGGCTCTTCAGAGGCTCAAGAACGATCAATCCAAATGAACGTACCGCATTGTTTTCGTGCCGTTATGCCTAAAGCAAAGCTCATGCCATCTATAATTATATAATAACTACAATAAGTTATACTCAGCATTGCGGTTTTTAAGGCGCCCGAATGACGTCCCCGGAAACAGAGGATGCCCCGACCATGGGGGAACGAAACCGGACTGGCTATTTTTATTATATTGAAATCAAATGGTTAACTGGCTTGAGTCAGAATGACATGGGAGGTTCAGGCACATGTGTCAAAAGGTGACATTATGTCACGATTCCTATATTGGAACCTTGTTCCGTTTCCTATTCGAGGTCGTATTCCTTGAGCTTTCGATAGAGGGTTTTCCGGCCAATGCCGAGGATTCCCGCAGCCTGAGAGCGGTTCCCGTCGACACATTCCATGACCCGCCGAATGTGACGTTTCTCAAGTTCCGTGAGGGGAAGGAACGGGATATCCGTGGTTGCCGTACCGCATTGCTCGGTGAGTTCACGAGGGAGGGCGTTCTCGGTGATGATGCCGTTTTCAGCTAGAATGATGCCTCTTTCGATAACATTGCGCAGTTCCCGCACGTTACCCGGCCAGGGGTAGTTCATAAGGCACTGCATGACGCTTCGGGAGATCCGGCACGGGGAGGAACCGGCTCCCAAAACCCCGAGGAAATATTCGACCAGCAAAGGGACATCTTCTTTTCGCTCTCGTAATGGAGGGATGTGAATCTGGAAAACATTGAGTCGATGATACAAGGCTTCGTGGAAATTCCCGGCTCGCGCCTCTTCGACTAGATTACGGTTGGTGGCAAAGAGGAAGCGAACGTCCACCTGCCTTTCGTGCTTATCTCCGATCCGCCGGTAGGTCTGGGTTTCCAGGACTCTAAGGAGCGCCGCCTGGACCTCGAGGGGCAGTTCTCCGATTTCGTCCAAAAACAGGGTTCCCCCATGAGCCAGGGCAATCAATCCATCATTGGTTTCGTTCGCCCCGGTGAAAGCTCCTTTGAGGTAGCCAAAGAGCTCGCTGCGCATGAGCTCTTTCTGCAGGGTGCCACAGTTCTTGATGATCAATGGCTGCCCGGCCCTTTGACTTCGCGAATGGATGGCACTGGCGATAACATCCTTGCCGGCACCGCTCTCTCCGGTGATCAGAACCGGGACATTGGTGGGCGCCACTTTTTCAATGAGGTACTGGATATGTTCGACACATGAGGAGCGTCCAACGAATTGAGGGAGTGGAAGGCTGGTCTGGGTGTGGCGAAGCAGCCGGTTCTGTCTCTGCAAACAAACGCGCTGGTAGGCCTTTTCAACGACCAGCTCCACTCGATCCAAAGTAAACGGCTTCGTGATATAGTCATAAGCGCCGAGCTTCATTGCCTCCACGGCACTTTCCACATTTCCGTAGCCGGTTATCAGAATGACTTCCACATCCGGGATGACCTGCTTGAACTTGTCCAGCAGGTCTATCCCATCCCCGTCAGGCAGGCGGATGTCCAGTACGATCACATCAAATGGTTGTCGCTCGATCAGCTCAAAGGCCCGGTGCGCGCTATCCGCACTGCAGACACTGCGTCGCATGCTGCTGAGCTCTTTCTCCATCAGACGACGGATAGACTCTTCGTCATCAACCACCAGCACTCGAATTGGACTGAAGACCACCATCAGCATTCTCCCGCGGCAACTTCACCAAAAATGTGGATCCCTTGCCCACCTCACTTTCGACGACGATTTCTCCGCCATGTTTAACGACGATGTTGTAGCAGATCGATAGGCCGATGCCGACGCCTTTTCCCACCGGCTTGGTGGTGAAAAAAGGTTCGAAGAGCCTATCGAGGTGCTCGGCGGGAATACCACAGCCGCTGTCCTCAATTGAGAAAACCACCCAATGCTGGTTTGCCAAAAATGTTTTGAGAGTGATCAAGCCCTTTTCTTGAGTCGCATCAAAGGCATTGAAGAGAAGATCCAGAATCACCTGTTTGAGCTGCGATTCATTGCCGGGCACAGAGGGCAGTGATGGATCCAGGTCCAGATGAATGAGGTCTTTCGGGTATTGCTTCAGTTGATTATGGAGCAGCTTCAGGGTGTCATCCACCAGGGAATTGAGATTGACGGGAGAAGACTCGGGACAGTTCCGGCGGCCGAAGGTGAGTAAATTCTGCACGATTTCCTGGCAGCGTTGACACTCTTTTAGAATGATTCCCAGGTATTCACTGAAATCATCCTTAAGATCTTCATCGATTATCCTCTCCAGCCTGGGTAAGCGCCGCTTCAGTCCCTCGGCAAAACCTGAAATGGCGGTTAGCGGATTATTGATCTCATGGGCGACTCCTGCGGCAAGCACTCCGATGGTGGCCATGCGCTGGGCCTGGTAGTATTTGGCCTGAAGTTCCTTTTCATGGGTGACATCGCGCATGAGGAGGAGGATGAGGCAGGGTTGTCCTTCCGGGCTCCGCAGCGGGGAGGCGGTGATCTCGAAGTGCCGGTTCTGCCCATCGACCGGATATATCGCCAGATGCCGGCAGACGCGATTGTCTTTTCTCGCGGTTAATGCCGGGCACGGCGAACAGGGCTTCTCAGCGCGACGAAAGACTTGGTGGCAAAGCATCCCCACCGGTTCAGGAAGATGATAGACTTCACGGAACACGTGGTTCACGGAAACGATCTTCAGGTCCAGGGAAAGCACGATCATGATATCCGTAATACCGTCCAGGATTGCCTGGATTTGCCGTTGGTTTTGGGCCAATTCCAAATTGGTTATTTCGACTTCGGCAACCTTTTGTTGGAGTTCCCGATAGAAACCCAGTTTAGAGTGCTCGATGCCAATGAGGTCATCCAGGGTGGGCTTCGATTTCATCACCAGGCCTCTTCACAGATCTGCAGCAAATCCTGCCAGGTGGCGGACCGTGGGTTGGTCAGGAGACACGCGTCATTGGCCGCCATCCGGCAGAGCTTGGGTAATTCGGTCGCATCGTGGACAATTTCTTTCAGGTGAACACTCACTTCCATGGATTCACAATACTCTTCAAGCTTTTCGACACCGGCAAGACCGGTCGCCTCCGACGAACCCAGTCGTCTCCCCAACAACAGTTCCCCTATGTCCGCCATTTTCTCAACACATTCAGGAAAATTGAAACGCATGACCGCGGGCAGGAGCACGGGGTGTACCAACCCGTGGAGGGTGTCAAACATGCCTCCCAGCGAATGGGAGAGGGCATGTTCAGCGCCAAGGCCGGCATTGCTGAATGCCATCCCGGCAGCGGTGCTGGCTGAGCTCAACTGTTCGAGACTGTCCAGGCTTCGCGTTTGCACGGCGGTACTGAGGTTCTTGACGATCAGCCTGATTGCCTGGAGGGACTGCAGTTCGGTGAAGGGGGAGGCAATTCTGGACAGGTAGGATTCGATCGCGTGGCAAAGTGCATCCACGGCGGAGGCGACAATCAGCTGGCGGGGTTTGGTCTGCAGCACCAAAGGGTCAATGATGGTGATGTTGGGAACCAGGGTGCGGCTAATAATGGACATTTTAACTTTACGGTGCATATCAGTGATAATGGTATACTGGGAAATATCGGAACCGCTACCCGCCGTTGACGGGATGAAGACCATGGGGGGAAGGGGACGCTGAATGCGATTGGCCCCCTCATAGTCACGAATCTTGCCTCCGTTGCTCGCGACCAGGGCAATCCCCTTGGCCGCGTCCATGGGACTGCCGCCCCCAAGCGCCACCACCACATCGGCCCGCTCCCGGCGATAGACCTCAGCCCCCCTCTCAACCTGGGAATCGCGCGGGTTGGACACCACATCGTTGAAGTACACCCAGCGCAGCTTCTCTTCCTCAAGGGTCTCCGTTAGACGATCGACCCATCCTGCCTGCTCCAGACCCTGATCACTGACGAGGAAGACTTTTTCTGCCCCGATGCGGCGGGCACAGCGCCCCACATAGCGCAAACTACCGCGACCAAAAATGATTTCCGGAATAGAAAACTTACGTAATTCCAATGGATTATCACCTTTCTTGAGTCATTGGTCTAACCTAAAAGAAAGTTGTGTCCATCATAACCATCTGCTTTCGACTTTGAAAGTTTCATCAAGGAATTCCCGACTTTTTGCGGCTGATTGTTTTCGTTTCGGACCGCAGAAGGTCAAGCTCCTCAACAAAAGCGCTAATCCGGGTACCGATACGAATTTCTAACAGCATGAAGAACAAAAAATCTGATCCTCCGCACGTATGGGTTATAATCCGTCGCGGTTGAGAGCTTGACCGTTCTCTCCATATGGGGCAAGGGATCTGGTCAGAGAGCAATCTTCCAACTTGGTCCCGAGGAGCCAAAGGGTAACCCGTTGCTTTGCCAGGATGGGGAATTACAATAAGAGGAGCGCCGGTGCCTACACCACCATCCCAAGCCTCGTTACGGCTCCGGAAATGTTTGACAGGAGAGCCTGAGCGTAATTGGCGCCCGTGTTCTTGACTCCAGGCAACAGTTGAGGTATGAGCAGGCTCCACTTTTTTTACCTTTAGCGGTCTACGGAGGAAAGCGTATGCACAAAAGATTAATCTTGTTTTCAACCATTCTCGTATCTTGCTGGGTAATCGGTTGCAGTCATTCACCCGCACCGTCGAGCAAGGTGACTCAACAGCCCGCACCCCAGGTTTCGACAACACAAGGGACCCCGGTTGCCGTCCTCACCGAGACTGAATTCGACTTCGGTGAAGTCTCGGAGGGCAACGACTATGTGCACGATTTCAAAATTGCCAACAAAGGTGATGCCGTTCTTGAAATCATCAAAGTGCTCCCTGCCTGAGGGACATCCCTTGTCCGGTTTGACCGGACAATCCCTCCCGGCGGCGAGGGCACGGTAAGAATTAGTTTGAATCCCAAGGGATGCACAGGAACCACGAAGAAAACCGCGTTTGTGAAAACCAACGATCCCAAGAACCCTATGATCTCGGTGGCAGTGAAAGGACGACCTGCGCGCTGAGGATCAGCGGGCAAGAATGGAAAGAGGGTTCTACACCCATTGGATCATTATGAACCGATTTGCCCAATCGGGAGTTCGCAAATGGAGACGGCAATGAGACAACTGATCACCACCGCGCTTATAGTCGCCATCCTGCTCGGGTTGGCGGCGTCCTCAGCCGCATCGAATTTAGGCGGCGCAACGGGGAAACCGGACGTCTTCTGCCAGGTCATCAAGGAACCGGACCCACTTCTCATGGGCAGCTGGAAGTGCATGTTCGAAAGGCGCCTTGAGGAAGGCGGGTATGAGACTAACCCCGCCGAGTATCGTTTGATCAAGTATGAAGACAAATATGCTCTCTACTTTTACCGAGTGTCGCGGGGCGGCAAGAAACAATATATGGGATGGCGCGATTGGACCATTAACGGCACCCAAATCACTTCCGACTCCGGGGTGAGGATCTTTGTCGAAAAAGGGGAAGTCTTCTTTGCCTGGCAGGATGGAAAGCCCGTGAAAATGACCCGCATCGGCCCCTAGGAGTTGTCAAACAAACAAGGTGCCTTCTTTCACCACAAAGGACACGAGGAGCAATAAACGATTCCTTGGTTCCTTCGTGGTTGAATAGGATACTAACAAGCGCGAGCCATTTTCTCAGATTGTTGGCTGCCAAAAAAAATGAAGCTGGGTGGATGACACCCAGCTTCATAGCCTCGCCCTTAGAATTCTCTCCGAGGGATCCGGAAAATTATCTCACACGGGCCTTGATGCTCCCTCCTACAGCGGTGTTGTTATTCTCATTGCTTTCGGTGATTTTGGCATCGTAATCGATCACAGCGACGAGGTATCTCCCCTTAAGGGAGGAACTCGAGGTGAACCGCGGGTAGAGGTACAGTGACTTACCGGCATTCAGGCCGGCCGTAGCCGTCTGGGTCCCCAGGCGCGAACCAAGGGTACTCCCGTCATTGGACAGGTAGTATGCCACTTTGAAGCTGGCGGCATTAGCGCTTCCGATATTGTTCACTTTCAGCGTTCCATAAACGATCCGGCTGCTGTTATAAGAAGAGATTTGCATCCAACCGCCAGTGAGATCAGGCAAAGCATTGGCCAAGGTTGTCTGCAGGGTAAACGATCCGCTCGCACCACTATAACCATCGACAACAATGTAGTAGGTACCGGCGGGAGCATTCACATATTTGGCGGAGTCGTTCCCGTAAGCAACGGCGCTGTTGGCGTTGCACGCACTAAGAATGAAGACATCGAGATCCGCCGTCAGACTGCTGAGCGTGGCAGTGAGGTCTCCTGCTTGGGTGGTCTTCACCTGAAAAACCTTCTCGGGACCGTTTAGTGTCCGGCCCAGGTTATAGGTGCCGACATTGGACTCGTTGCCCACCGTAGTTCCCGAAAGAGCCGCCGGCAGGGTGGCGATTGAAGCGGCATTGGCGCAATTTAAGCCAGCAACCGGAGAACCGGCGCACTTGGAAAAATCGATGAAGTTAGCCGCGTATCCCACCTTCGAGATTCCGTAGCGGATGCGCATGTAGCCGTTCTCACCCCATCCTTTACCCCAACTGTTCTTGAGAATCCAGTAGCCATTGTCCGTCCCCAGATCATCATTCCACCCTACCAGAGTCACCGCATGATTCACATTGCCGCTGCACGTTTCATTGGCGTTGAAGACGCCCGACCTGTAGCTCTGAAAGGCATTGCCGACGCAAACGGCGGCGGAAACCGGCCCGTAGTTGTAAATAGCCTGTTTGATGGCCGGAACCGTGGGCACCCCATATCCGGCGACGACGGCCCAACCATTAATCTTGTAGGGGTGGGGATTGTGGGGAGTGGGGCTGCTGGGACTATTGCACGACACGTTTGAAGCCTTGTAGGGAAAGGTCGTCTCGAGCACAGCCCCGGCTTCGGTTTCCCCTTTGCTCGTTGGGACATGCGATTGATGATATTCATGGGCAAACCATCCTCCGCTGCAGCTCCAACCGCTTTCGTTGCAGGATACAAGATACTGTTCCGAAAGGTCCACTTTGACGCCGCAAATGGCACTAATGAGAATTTCAAGGGGACCAACCGTCCCAAAAGCCCAGCAACTACCGCATTGGCCCTGATTTCTTACCGTGGTATTCCCGTCCGGAAGGTCTGAGCGCGTATCGTAGGAAACTGGGACTGTTGCCAGATAGCTCTCCATCCTTTCAAATGGCACGGAGCTACGCCAATCCTTGGGTTCGACCAGCCCACAAAGCTGTGAAATGCCATACTCCATTGCCGGACTGTACCCCACGGTAAAAGTGTACCCCTTTTCCTCAATCTCCCTTTGAAGGTTTTGGAGCTGGGTTCTGACCTCCGGCCTGAGCTGGTTTAATACCTGTTCGGATTGGATTTGAGCCTGGACTGAGCCACAAAAGACAAAAGAACCTGCAATCACCATCAGGACGACGAGTCCATAATGGGTTTTGAGTGGTGGTTTTGTTTTCTGCATGAGAAAACCCTCCTTCCCTTCGACTATAAAGTTCTTGAAAAAATAACAATGCCTCTGCGGCATCGTAAGAATCGTTGCTCCTCCTGTCTAGTTCGCTGAGTTCAAGCTCCTGATGGGAAGCGCCAGTGATCTCTTGCTCCATCTTCTCCATCAAAAAACCGGCACTCGACTGCTCGACGTGAGCCTGGATAACCTACATCCTGAGGTTTGTGCAAGGGTCATGCCGGAAGGCAGACACGCATTCACCTGATTAAGCGGCTGTTGACTGCTTTGAGGAAACACTGAGAACATAAAGCTTATAACCCCACCTGCCCCCTTTGGTCACAACAAAAAGACAACCCCCCACTCATCCCTCGGCACAGGCGCACTCGCATCAACGGAACGAGACGTCTGCCCCTCTTCAAAAGGACCGCCTTTCCCTTCCCTGCTCGATCCAGCTCACTCCGGGCTTCGAAAAGGACGCTCCTTCGACGCTCATGGGTTCCGGGCGTGGATATCGAAGCAGGAAGGGCAAAGCTAGCGATCCAAAGCAATCGGTGTCAAGATTTGTCACCGGTGTGACAAATTCTTTTGAAAGGGGACAAGACACCAGCCAAAAAGGCGGAGGCTGTCTGTCATCTTACCGCTAACCTATCATGATATCGAAAACTTTCACATTTATGGTTTGCCATTTCCTGTTGACACAGGCATAATCAGCAGCGTCTGTCGCCTTGATGCCTATGATGGTACCCGTTCTGAGGTAAACGGCGCTGACGATCGCCTAAAAAAAGACTACCGCGAAGGACTTGACGCGCACGAAGAATTTTTTCAACATGATTATGCTCCCCTCGTGTCCTTCGTGCTCTTCGTGTTGAAATTCTGTTGCCCGGGGAGGAAAGCGCAAGCTGGTAACAGACGGCATGGAAGCATCAGGTGACCACCCGCGAACCGATTCCCCGAACGAGCTGATAATGGTATTTGATTCTCAAGGGCCTGTGGATGTTGACAAACGCCTGGCATGGACAATCAAGAGGCCGCTGTTTTTGGCGGCTCGACTGTTTCTGGGTGCAATTTTCATTTTCGCAGGTCTCGACAAGATCCTCAATCCTCTCACCTTCGCCAAGAGTATTGACAATTATCAAATTCTCCCGGACAGACTCGTCAATCTTTCCGCCATCATCCTGCCCTGGATAGAACTCATTCTCGGCTCCCTTCTTGTTGCCGGAATCTGGCTTCCGGGAGCCATTGCTCTGGTCAACCTGCTGCTCGTCACTTTCTTCACCGCCTTAGTCTTCAACCTGGCACGCGGCCTCAATGTTGATTGCGGCTGTTTCACTCAAAGCAAAGTGGAGAACCCCTCCACTTCCTGGTATTTTGTTCGCGACAGCTTATTTCTCCTGATGGGTGGATATCTCTTTTACAGGATGTTCGTCAAGCCTTCACAGCCTCCGGATGACCCAAGAAAGCCAGGACAAACAAACAGGATTTGATGTCTGTCCATCGCGTCCGACCATTGGACAGGCATTTGGCTGTCGTACGCCAAGACCCGCCCCACCCCCTCGCTCGGAAAGGGGTTGCTCCTCGGAAGGATTTGCCGATGCGACATGGATGCCGCTTTGCGGTTGATGTTCTTTGTGTTGGTCACGCGTCCTTCGATCTGGCCATGTCGATCCCGCACCATCCGGGACCCGATGACAAATGTTCGGCGACCGCATTGATTCAAGGCGGTGGAGGCCCCGCCGCCAATGCTGCCGTAGCTGTTGCCCGACTGGGCGGCACTTCCGCTTTTGCAGGATATTTGGGGGATGACCCTTACGGTGCCAAACACTTGGAGGAATTGCTGCGGGAGGGAGTGAACACCGATCTGCTTGTTCGGGGAACTCACCCCACTCCCCTTTCTTTCATCTTGGTCAAGCCCGATGGCAGCCGTGCCGTGGTCAACTATAAGGCAGGGACGCCGCCTCTGGAGATCGCGCAAATCGATTTCACCTGTTGTTCGCCACAGGCTATCCTGTTTGACGGCCACGAGCCTCAGATCTCGCTGCCTCTGGCAAAAGCGGCACGGGGCCAAGGTATCGCCACCATCCTGGATGCCGGGTCGGTTCACCGGGGGACCGTGGAGCTCTCACCTATTGTGGATTACTTGGTAGCTTCGGAGAAATTCGCCCGTGATTTCACTGGAGAACAGGACATATACCGGGCATTGCGGGCTCTTTGTCAACGGGCTCCCGCTGCCGTGGTTTCCCTGGGAGAAAAGGGCCTGGCCTGGAAGAGCGAAGCGGGCGAAGGGAGAATCCCAGGTTTTCATGTGAAAGCCGTGGATACCACTGGCGCCGGCGACACCCTGCATGGCGCTCTAGCCGCTGAAATTGCACGCGGAGAGAATTTTCTCTCGGCATTGCACTTTGCCTGTGCCGCTGCGGCGCTTTCCTGCACCAGGTGCGGGGCACGCCCGGGCATCCCAACCAGGAAAGAGGTAGATGTATTCACGAAGCGGTACGGAGGGACGCCCGACAATCAGCGCTGCGATTCTTTGTGAGGGCTTCGCAAGAGGCCAAGTGCGTCACCACCCAAGTGGGCCGCCGCATTGGGTCTCTTCGTTGGGTGAGTGAGCCTGCAGTTAACCAAACCGTTTCAGCAATAATGTCATCCCTCGCCGGAGTGTGGTGTGAGTTGCTGTCTGATCACGGTCCACAGCGAGGTCACATGGTTTTCCAGCTGCGACTGAACGAATTCGGCTTCCCCGGCTTCCGTCAGACCGTCGGCAAGAATCAGGTCGGCCAGTGACAACCACTCCTCGGGATTGAAACTCAGAAGAACATCCCGTACTGCCGACGCCGTTGGAAGACCATCGTCCTCATCTGACTTGCGCCGCCAAGCCTCAAGGAACCCGGAAACCACACCCGGCAGACAGTCGGGACTGGCCCACTCCAGCTCTCCGGTGCCATCCCGACGGTCCAGCCGCATGCGGAGACTCATGTTAAGAAAAAAATGCACCAGCGGAATCCATCTGTCCAGAGGATCTGAGCCAACAGACACCAGAGGCAGATAGCCTCGCACGGTAACCAGGCGCACATCGACTCCCCTTTGCTTCCGCCTTAAAACAAAGTCTCCGGCCGCATGATGCCAGGGATAGATCTGGCTGAACGAGTCCGGGGCGAGATAGGCCGTCAGGATGGCAGCAGCCTGACGGTAGAGTGACCGTGCTTCCTCGGCATCGAGGAAAGATTCTGCGGTACCGTCATCCCAGACCCTGATGGTGGGACCATCGCCAGCAGTTCGCCGAGAAAGATGAAATTCATGGAAACCCTCAAACCATTCCCCGATGAATGATTTCATGACCGGTCCGGATCTGCCGTCGCCGACCTTCGGGGACGTGCCCAGAAAGTATGCGCACGGTATGAAACCCAACGGAAAGCGCGCATAAAGTTCTCGTAGAAGGGCAAATTCCGACTCGAGGCAAACCTGCTGGGCGGGGCGGATTGCACTAGTGACAGCAAGGGAACAGAATATTTCCGAAACCTTTACCCGGGCCTGAACAACCTGGTAGAAAGCGCCGTGCTTTTGGCTGATGATCTCAAGACTCTGAATCTCAGACAGTGAGACCGGCCGCCCAAGATGCCGGCTCAATGCCATTCGCAGAGGCTGACCATCGTCTCGGCAGAGAAATGCGGCAACCGCGTTGAGATAGGGACCATAAGTAAGGGACGGTCCATCGGAATCAAGTCCCCAAGGCAGGGGCAAACGGTCATGCTTCGTGTTGAAGGCAACCAATCCGTCGGGACCGTTTATGTATAATCGTATTGGAAAGTGCATTTTACACGAAAGTCCATCCATTGTGCCGGCGAAAGCCGGCATCCACGATGTTTCTCTGGATTCCGGCCTCCGCCGAAATGACGTAGCCTTATCCAGGAGATGCGTTTCAGCCTTCGCTGTGGCCCAGTCCGTCATGAAGGTTTATGCGAAATCCCTCGTTGTGACCCGCTGGGTCATGGGGGTGAATCGGCACTCAGTCGCAAGCCTTCGGCCTTCAGCTATTTTCACGCGCCGCGTCGCTTGTAATCGGCACTCCTGAAGTATATATTACCACGGCATGAAAGTTCTACTCCTTTGGTGCAGGCTTCTTCGCCTGCCATTGGTTCCAAGAGTTTGACCCGCTAGCCTACAGGAGCAAGCCATTTGGACGTCACCAACCGGGTGTTGCTTGATCGCATCCAGCGTTCCTTCCCGATCGTTTCCAGGCCTTATGAAGCGTTGGCGGAAGGGTTGGAAATAGACGGAAGGGAAGTTCGAGAACGCCTTGGCCGGCTCAAGAGGCAGAACCTGCTTCGCCAAATCAGCGCCATTTTCAATACCGGCGCGCTGGGTTACCGGAGCACTCTGGTGGCAATGGAGGTTCCTGAGCCGGAACTCGAACGCGCATCAACCGCCATCAACAGCTATCCCGGAGTAAGCCACAATTATCTGCGCCCCGGTTCCTACAATATGTGGTTCACCATTGCGGTGCCTCCGGGTCAGTCGCTCCGGGGAATCGTCATGAGGCTGTCAGAAGCGACTGGAGGATGGCCGACGTTGATCCTGCCCGCACTGCGAAAATATAAGCTCGCCGTGGTACTGGATGTTTTGGAAGAGGCCGAAGGAGAACCCGTAGAGGACCGTTCGGGCCCTGCCCACCTGGAACCCTCGGCCTCCTTCCGGGCGAGCGATGAGAACATCAGAGTGGTGCGCTGCATTCAAGAAGACCTGCCCCTGGTTGAAAGACCCTTCCTGAGTTGGGGGGAGGAGGTGGGAATGACCGAAGAGGAACTTCTGGACCTCATTGCCCGATGGCTCAGCCACGGGTTCGTGCGCCGCTTTGCTGCCGTGCTCAATCACCGCGAAGTAGGGTTTAGCGCCAACGGCATGGTGGTATGGAACTGCCCTCCGGCGCGAATCGATGAATATGGATTGATCCTGGCCTCGCATCCGGAAGTGAGCCATTGCTATCATCGGCCAGGGTTCCCGGTATGGCCTTACAACCTCTATGCCATGATCCACGGACGGAGAGTTGACGATTGCCACAAGGCGGCAGCGAAGCTGGCCGAAGAAATCCATCTCAATGACTACCGCATCTTGTTCAGTACGAGAGAATTCAAGAAGATCCGCCTCAAGCTGTTTTGGGATTGAACACCCCGGACCACACCCAACCGTCTCATCCATCCGATGGAGCAGGCAGCATATGACCCATGATCAAAACGAAGCAGAAGTGAGGAAAAAAGCCATCTTTGACGGCATGTCCAAACGCGGGCAGGAGCGTATCTTGAGGATTGGTTATGAAAACTGGGACCCCTTCCAGGAACCCAAAGATCCACGGGAGAGAATCTTCGGTTCTGCCTCACTGAAGGCAGGGGGCCTCGTACAGGAATTCCTTCACCTCCATCAGGCCCACCAGGAATCGCAGGCCCTCATCAAGGACCTGTTCGAACTCTGCAAAGGCTTGCTCCAGGGAGAAAACCGGGCGCAAACGATCCTGGAGTTCTGCAACTGGTATCAAAGCAGAATCGGCAAAAACACCTGAGGGTTTTTCTTAATTGTCTTTCTGTTCGCAGGGACGCAGGTATTCCAGTTCCTCCTTCAGAGCAGTGCGCACCGCAGCAACCTTGACCTCATAGGTGAGATCTTTTCCAGCAAGGGGATGGTTGAAATCGAGGGTTATGGTCTCCTCGGTTTTTCCCGCTACGTAATATCCGTACTGGGCTTGTGTTTCTTCATTGGTGGCAATGATCCACTTCCCCCGGGTGAGGGCTCGACCTTCGGGAAACTCATCAAAGGTCCTGGTGTAAACCTGGGAGGCATCGCGTTCACCAAAGGCTTGCGAAGCCGGGATGACGAAACGGACGTTTGCCCCTTGGCTCAGGCCAAGCAGGTTCCTTTCAAGAGCCGGGAGCACCTGCTCATACCCAACAATGAAATTCAGAGACACCGGGCCGCTTTCTCCTTTGACATATGACCCATCATCGAGCTGAACGCGGTATTCAATAATGACAAACATATCCTTGCCGACTTCCATCAATCAACCTCCACAGGGATAATAGCTTTGCCTCATACAACGCATATATCTTAACCTCACTTTCGATTCAACATCAATCCCCTCACCCTTGCCGTGCGCACGATGCAGCAGGGAGGTGTCCCTTGTAAGTCGAGGCAATCGCGCATTTCAACATGACAGGTGGGATTGGGGCAAATTTTCATGATGATCCATGGCAATCGCGCGTTGTCTTATTCCCCTCATCCCGGTGGTCCGCAGAAACCTGAGTCCGGAATTGACCGATCCCCTGAAACGGGGTAGGCTACCATCACCACAAAGCGACCCTGAAACCTGATCGACAGGGCCATTTTTCCCCGGAGACCTCCGAAGCGCGGAGAGTAAAATGAAAATGTCGTGGATTCTGCTCCTGATCATTTTCCTGGCGCCACCCGTGCTCGCTGATGTAAGCTCCGTCAACCACGCCAACCATGCCTACGTTCCTCATACGGATAAACTCCGCGTCGCCGTGACCGACGACCCGCCGTACACCATGAAGAATGAGGCCGGGAAATGGGCGGGATTTAATGTCGATTTGTGGTCCCAACTGGCACGCGAGCTCAAATGGGACTACGAGCTCGTGGAAATGCCCTTCGAAGCTATCATCGGGGCGCTTCGCCGGGGCGCTATCGACCTTTCCATTGCCTGCCTTTTTCAGACCGCGGAGTGGGAAAAGCTCTTCGAATTCTCGACGGCCCTGGGAAGCACCCGTCTGGCGGTGGCAACGCTGCCCGACAAAATCGAACACCCATGGCTGTCGGCGCTGCGGATTTTCATATCCTGGGGCACCTTGAAGGTCGTCGTTATCATGTTTTTCCTGCTGTTCCTTACCGGTATTATTTTCTGGTTGATAGAGCGCCACAGAAATCCGGAGCACTTTGGAGGCGGTTTCGTCCAGGGGATCGGTTCCGGCATCTATTGGGTGGGATCAACCCTTGCTGCGGGCGTCTGCTTCGGCATCGCGCTGAAATCCATTCCCGGAAGGATTGCGGGGCTTTTCTGGATGTTTGTCTGTGCGGTTGTGTTGAGCGCTTTCATCGCCTCGCTCACTTCCTCTCTTACCCTGAGCAGGCTCACGACCACGATGCTCGATGCGAGCACCCTCAAGACCATGCATCTCGGAACGGTCAAAGGCAGTGTCCCGGCCGGCCTTCTCCAGAAAATGGGCATGAAATGTACCCTCTTCACCGAGGAACAAGAAGTCCTTGAAGCCCTTAAGAACAGGCGGATCGATGGCTTCCTGTTTGATGAAGCCACCCTCAATTATTATGCCGCCACGGTTCATCAGCCGGCCCTCTCGGTCTATCCGACCAGCTTGAAACGACTCCCCTTTGCTTTCGGCATGCCGAACGGAAGTCGGCTTCGAAAAGAACTCAATAGCACCTTGCTTTCCTTTATGAACGAACCGTATTGGGACTTTCTGACCGACTACTACGGCCTTTCGGAAAACCAGGAAGAACCCCGGTCCGTTGGAAGACGACCGAGAAGATGAGAGGCCCTCAACCATGTTCTCATGAGTGGGGACCTCCGTCTACACAACCCGGTAGACTTGAATGGGTTGGCGAACATTCTTGAGGGAATGACGGCCGATCGCATCGAGACGGAAGAGATCGCCAATGCGGTTGCCGGTTTCCTCACCGACAAGAATGGCGCCTTCGACCGCGAGCCCGCTGATTCGGGCCGCCAGATTGGTCACCGGGCCTGAAGCCGTATAAGTCCAGCGCGTTCCGGCAACGCCCTCGAAGCGCGTCGACCCAACCGACGCGGTCCCCGAATTGATTCCCATATTGACCGTGACCGACTCGTAGGACCCGCGGTGCGCTTCGTTGATCTGCGCCGTTTTGGCGCGTATGTCGAGGGCCGCGCGCACGGCATTGGCGGCATGGGCCCGCCGGTCGGAGCTGCGAAAGATGATCATGAGCCCGTCTCCGGTTGTCTCGTTGATGTCCCCCTGGTTTTCCAGAATCACATCGAGAAAGCTGGAAAAGTACGTTTGCACAAGATAATTGACTTTCTCCCAGGCAATCCTTTCGCTCAGCCTGGTGTATCCGGCAATATCGAGGAAAAGCACGCTGAGGTCCTCTTCCCGCTTCTCCAGGTCGGGATGGTCGGGATTGTTTTCAATGAGATCCATAACCGAATGAGGGACAAATTTAGCGAGTTGGTCTTTGACATTTTCCAGAAGTCGCACCCGGGCCAGAGTGGCCTCGAGTTCCCGGTTTTTCGCGGCAAGTTCATCGATCACTCGCTCGAGGTGCAATTCGCGGGCTTCGACCTGAACCCACATCAAGCCGAAGGACTCAGCCAGCTCGCAAATGACGGCAGGATACTCGCCCTCTTTGGTGAGTTCCAGCACTTCATCCACATACTGGTGCTCGCCTCGGGAGACCTTCTGGGCAAGCTGCATCAAGAGGTCGATCAGGGCGGCTAGCTCGTTCTGTTCCATGAGGCCCAAACCCGGATGGGAGAAAACCGAAGACCCGCCAGGCGGAGATCCCGGCTAATGAATCTTCTTGAAGAGTAGAGCGCCGGTGCTTGGAAGCGTGACCTGGATGGAACCCGCGACAATGGCTCCGACAATGACTCCCCCTCCTTTCGTGTTGATTCTCAGTTCACCACTCTTGATGTACCAGGTGAAAGGGATCTCTTCGTCGCCTGTCCTCCAGGCGCCGTCCCCGTTTGCTTTGAGTTCCATGGTCACCTCGGTCTGCTTCGACAACCGGTTCGCTTCCGCTCTATAGGCGCCGATATACTTGTCCTTTGATTCGCAGGCAAGGCAGAGGATCACAACGAGGCAAAGCGAAAACAGCTGCGTTAGCAGATGAAAGCTTGATCTTCTATGCATGAGGGTTGATCCTGTCATCTGCGACTCTGCGAGGCCACCTTGATCCGTAGCCCGGAGGTCAGCCTGTCCCGGTGGAAAACTAAGAACCGGTCAAAAAAATAAATCTGCACGGCAAAAATCAGAAGCATGAAATTTTCCGAGATTTTTCTCCAACCGATGGGTTCGCCCACCATGTCAAAGCACCCACAGGTGATCGGTGCGCCCCAGTACATGTTGATGAGAACCATGGCATTGAACATGATCAGCATAAGCCCGATGAGGATGGTGCAAGCCCTTGACATAAAACCAATGATGAGGAAGAGTCCGCAGACAAATTCCACCCACGGCAGGACAACGGCTCCCAGGTTGAGCAACGAATAAGGCACCAGACGGTAGTTTGCCACAGCCTCGGCAAACTGGGCCGGATAGGGGATCTTGCTCATGCTTGCATAGAGGAAGAAGGCGCCCAGGAGGACCCTCAACAAGAACGCCAAATATCGGCTCGAAATAATCTCTTTGAGGAATGGCCGGATCATTTCTTCACCTGCTCCGTGACCGGGTATCCCTGGGCCTCCCAGGCATCCACGCCCCCTTCTAGAATACTCACCTGGTCGAATCCGCGAAGGAGCAGCTTGTCGGCAAGCTCTAGATCATAGGGCCTGCTCATCGTGCTCCCGTACACGATAATCTTCCTCTCCTTATTCTCGTCGGAGAAGGTCATCGCGTAAACGATGTCGAAGAGCGCCAGGGGCATATTGACCGAACCTTGGATATGACGCTTTTGGTAGAAGTTCTCGGGCATGGCATCGAGGATGAGAGCATTGCCAAGTTGAACGTCTTTCATCGCCGCTGCCGCGCTGATAACGGGAATCGTGCTGCTGGGGGGGGCAGGGAGGATAGGGATCCCGTTGGGGTTGGAAGAGTTGAAAATCATCGCCAGAAGCACGCTGACACCAAGCACCACCACAAAATCAAACCAGGAGACGCGGGAAGCCTTGTAAGACTCGCGAACCTCCCCCTCGAGTCGCTCCTCGTCCCGGAGGAGCCGTCGGCGCATCTCCCGGAAAAAGACCCTGGAGGTAGCAGGGAACTTTCGAAGGATGCGATCGAAGTCATCTTTTGACAGGACCAGGAGATGAGTCTCTTCGAGCACCTGTACGCAGGCCGACCGGGGTTCGCCGCTGAGCAGCGAAATTTCGCCAAAGGCTTCGCCCGGTCCCTGGACGGCAAGGTCGATCTCCAGCCCGCTTTCGTCACTTCTGAAGACTCTGACCCTGCCTGAACAGATGATGTACAGGCTGTCACCCGGATCACCCTCTCCGAAAATGAGAGTCTGAGGCGGTACCATTTGAGGGCGCACCGCCTTGGCAATCTCGGCCAGCACTTCCCCGGGCAGGTCTCGAAAAATCCCGCTCCTCGCCAAGACATCTACGTTGTTGTCGTTATCGGTTGCGGTCATCTACTGGGTCTTGTAGATCTTTCTCAGTTCTTTCAGAAAACCGTCCAGATCCTTGATCTCCCCTTGGTGAAGGGCAAGCGTTTTGCCGTTGTTCGACACCAGGATCAGGGTAGGCGTCTCCTGTACATCGAACGCTGCGGCAATATCGAGTTGCTCGTCAGGAAAGATGGGAAACGCCGCCTTGGTCGTTTTCTTGAAGGCATTGGTTCGGGCCTGATTGCTGCCGAGGGCAACCCCGATCACCTTTATGTCCCCTCTCAGGGAGGGATCGTCCTGAATAACTTTGTAGACTCTGTTTATTACAGGCGCGTTGGCTAAGCAGTGAGGGCACGTGGCACTCACAAATTCGATCAGCACAAGCTTGGCCTTGATGGCGGAAAGGGCGAAGGGCTCTCTGGTCTTCAGGCCCAGATAAGCCTGACTTTGGTCCGAATCCGGCGCGGGCAGAGTGAACCGGGGAATCTGGGTCCCTACGGCCGGAGGTTCGGCGAACAGGCCGCCAGCGGAAAAGCACAGCATGGCAAGCACAAGACAGGGCAAGCGAAAAACCCTCAACCACCACTTCCCGTTCATCTCAAACTCCTTCGGCAACAAACGATGTGAATTGTAAAACGCCTCTCTCCACGGTTTTTCTCCGGCTACCTTGACCCCTCTCCAGACAGCTTTTCATCAATCGCAACGGTCACTGTCGCCTTGTCCATGAGGTTCCCCCCGCCGGTCACCGTCAATTGAAATACCAGTGGATCGCTGCCTGCTTTTGTCGTCGGCGCCACAAAAGACGGCTGCACGCCTGCCGGATCGGACAGGGTCACCGGCGGACCGGCGAGCTGCTGCCAGCGGAAGGAGACGAGGTCGCCATCCGGGTCGACGGATCTGGAGCCATCCAGGCTGACCAGGGTCCCAGGCGGGACGGTTTGATCCTGACCGGCATTCGCTTTGGGCGGCAGGTTCGCCCCGACAACGTTAACGATGCAGGTGTCGCGGGAGCGCAAGCCATCCCCGTCTCTAACGGTGAGCTCGAACAAGAGCCCATGCCCCTCGGCTCGGCCTTCAGGGGCGGTAAAGGTGGGTTGAGGCGACCTTGGGTCGGAGAGAATGGCACGGGACCCGACAAGCTGCTCCCACAAGTAGCCGACTCGATCGTCTTCGGCATCGTAGGAAGCCGAACCGTCAAGCGTCACCTGCTGACCGCTCACCACCGTCTGGTTGGGACCGGCTTCGGCAATGGGGGGCGCATTCCCGTTCGTCACATTCACAATACACTTGTCTTGAGCCCGGGAACCATCCATTCCGGTCACCGTCAGTTGGAACGTCATCGATCTTCCTTCCGTTCCGGCTTCGGGAGCCGTGAAGAACGGTTCGACCGCTGCCGGGTCGGAGAGTACGATTGGAGATCCGTCAAGCTGGCTCCAGGAGAAGGTCGCCGTGTTCTTATCGAACCCGATCGAATTGGCGCCGCTCAGCGTCACCGGTTCCACCTCCGCCACCTTCCGGTCGGGACCGGCCGAGGATGTGGCAACCGACTTGGTGATGCTGAAGTTGCCGGAGCTCGTCCCCGTGCACCCCTTGATGGTGGTGTGAGTGATCTTGATTCTGTAGTTCGAGGCAACCGTCAGGTCCTGGTCCTGAGGCACAGTCCAGGCAAAAGAACCCTGGCCTTTGCTCCCGACCGGTGCTTCCGCGGCGATGGTCCGAACCACGGCCCCCGCCTTCAGGAGCTGGATCTTGACCATGCCGCCCGGGTTTTCCGCGTAGGTCCAGGTGATCGTCTGCGTGCTCCCTTTCGGCCATTCCTCTCCGCCGTCCGGCGCCGTGACATCGAGGGTCGGGCCGCTGATGGTGAAGGGCGCATCGCTGGTATCGGTGTAGGCCTTGTTGGAGTTTGAAGTCACTTTAACCCGGTAACTGGAGCCGTACGCCAGGTTCTTGGGAACGGTCCAAAGGTAAGAGCCGTTGCCCAAGGTACCCGAAGCGGCTTCCGCTTTGATAGTCTGCACCACCGAGTCTCCCCTGAGTAGTTGGATCTTGACCGTGGTCCCGATATTCGCCGTATACTTCCATTGGATCGTGTGCTTGGAGCCCACTTTCCAATCTTCGCCCCCGTTCGGGGCCAGGAGCGTGAGCGGCGGCGGCAGGCTGATGGTGAAGTTGTCGTCGCTGGTGTCCGCGATCGCGCTGTTGCTCGTACTCGTCACCTTGATCTGGTAGTTGGTTCCCGCCGCCTGGTCCGCGGGAATTTCCCATGAATAGGAACCGCTGGCAAGAGGGACGCTCGCGACAATGAGTCTCGACACCTTCCCGCCCTTGAGGAGCTGGATCTTCACCTGCTCTCCCGGGTTTCCGGCATAGGCCCAGGTGATATCCCGGGTCGATCCCCTCTGCCAGTTTTCGCCGCCGTTCGCCGAAAGCACGGTGATGATGCCTCCCTTTCCCAAAACAGCGTCTATGCCCGAGGTGATATCGGGGACCGTGACGCTTACCGGGTGAGCGGAATCTTGGTTGGCTTTGTTATTGTACCATTCACTGCTGTAGCCGCTCTCGGGCAGCGGCGAGAACTGCACCCGGTAGCTGCCGGCGGCCAGGCCGCTGACCAGATAACTGCCGTTGGGGCCCGTCCCCGTGCCCGAGGCCCAAGTGCCGTCGAGATGGAAGACGCTCACGCCGACATTCGCGATGCCGTCTCCCTGACCATTCCTGACGGTGCCGGAGATGCTTCCCCCGGCTTCCAGGACCGCGTTGATCCCGGTCTTCATGGCGAGATTCTTCACCTCGACCCAATTCGCAGCCTCCTGGGTGGCTTTGTCATTGTACCACTCGGTGCGATATCCGTTGGGGGCGTTGAAGCAGAGCTTGTACTTGCCGTTGCCGAGGCTATTGGCGGTATAGACCCCGTTCTGATCGGTGGGGGTCCCGTACAACAGGGAGCCGTTCTCATCGAACACGTTGACCCACACATTGGGAAGGCCGTCACCAGAACCATTCCTGACGGTGCCGGAGATGCCTCCCGATTTTTCCAGGACGACGTTGATTCCGGACTTGTTCTTGGGAGCCGTTACCGATACGGGAACGGCGGAAGCCTGGTCGGGTTTGTTATTGTACCACTCGCTGAAATATCCGACCGCCCAGAAGAACAGCTTGTAATTTCCCGTCGGCAGGCCGGGTGCGGTGTAGTTCCCGTTTTGGAGGGTCGTCACGGTCACCCGCGGCGTGTTCATGTTCGTATCGGCGGCATCGTACACCTGGACCTGGGCATTCGCGATTCCGACGCCCGCGCCGTTCTTGGCCGTTCCCTTGATTGAGCCTCCCTGCTCCAGCACCGCGTCGATGCCCAAAGTGATATCAGGAACCGTCACCACAACCGGATCCGCGGAATTCTGGTTGGGCTTGTCACTGTACCATTCACTGCTATAGCCACTCGCGGAAGGAGGCGAGAAAAACACCTTATGGTTTCCTGCGGCCAGACTGCTTACCGTGTAGGCGCCGTTTGAACCGGTCATGGTACTGGATGCGAAATAACCACTCGTATCAAATACTTGTACGTTTACGTTCCCGATACCCAACGCC